>Ga0302325_10016508_pt1 | contig 15635 bp, 16 predicted proteins | sample Palsa_T0_2_FD_201948 | JGI IMG/M metagenome (GOLD analysis project Ga0302325, IMG submission 201948) | Peat permafrost microbial communities from Stordalen Mire near Abisko, Sweden - Palsa_T0_2 | ecosystem: Environmental > Terrestrial > Soil > Palsa > Peat permafrost | place: Sweden: Abisko...
AAACACTTCTGCTCGGTAATGTGCTGCCCCCGTTTCGGTCTGTTCTCTATTGCGAAGACTCAGCGACGACCAACGTGATGTTTCGCAGTCTCGCGCGTAGTCTACTGCGATTGCAGAGTCCCCGTGCCACCAAAGCGTTTCGCGATGAGGATGGGATCACAACTAAATCCGCAGTCTCGCTGAAAGGAATTGTGATGGATTCGCTGAGAGAAGGCGAGTACTCGATTGTGCTCGACCATCTCAAGCGACCATCGTACTCGTTTGCATCGGCCGTTCGCGAAGTCATGGGATGGGGCTCGACTCCGGTGAACGCGGTGGCGCGCTCCAGCCACATGGAAGACACGGGTTTTCTCCAGCCGCTTTATGGCGACCGTTCGCAGAAGTGTGAAATTCGCAATTTCGACGACGCAACCGCCGAGCAATTTGCTCATCAGCGGATCAAGCGCTGTGGCCTGTCAGGCACGAACATCAGCGAATTCCTCGACAAAGTTCTGGAATTCAGCGGGGGGAATCCTGGAGCGATTATTGCATTAATCGATATGGCAACTTGTCCAAAGTACCGCTCCGAGGAACACATCAAGATCTCGCCGCTGTACATCGACTTTCGCATGAACGGGGGAGTTGCAAGGTGACGGGCGAGTCCAATTCGCTCAATTCGAATCACGAGCGGCGCCTCAGCGTGACCTGTCGCCACATTGACAAGCTGCTGGCGGAGATGGAGAGCGCCCTCAATGTCTCAACATCCAAGTTAGCCTTCCCGCAATATGTTCCTGATCTGAGTCCAGCCCAGCGGCGTGTGATTGAGGACTACATCGGCCGCATTCGAGCTCAGTTAATTCGCGTGCTTGATGGACAAGGAATGGAACGACCGACAACGGATATCCCTGTTTCACGTTCGTTGCATTCATATCTCACTTTCGTGGATATTGCCACTGAGGAACTAAAGCCCGAATACATGCGCGGCTACGGGGAAGTTCCTCCCGCGGCTGCGGTTGAACTGAACGGCATCGCTGCAGAACTCCAGGGTTTGGTACGACAGCTCGATCAATATCTAATGCGGGGGTCCAGGGAAAACCTGCAGGAACGCTTGGAAAGGCTAGAACAAATTGGAGACGAGATCCCGGTTCTCAGGAAACTGGAATCGGTCATCAGCGAGCACGGCCTGGTTGAATTCCGGTCCACGTTGTCGATGATTCTGGATCGCTTGGAAGACAACAGTTTCGAAATCGCCATCTTTGGACGCGTCAGTTCGGGCAAGTCGTCTCTGCTGAACGCGATGCTCGGGATAGATGTGCTTCCGGTGGGAGTCACTCCGATCACTGCGGTTCCAACTCGCTTGCTGTACGGCAAGACTCCGGCGGTCGATGTCTGGTTTGCCAATCAGACTCCCGAACGGTTTGACATTGCACACTTGCCGGAGTTTGTGGCGGAGCAGCTCAATCCTGGAAACGAGAAGCATGTAACCAGAATCTTAGTTCAGCTCCCTTCGCCTCGCCTTCGCGAGGGCATCGCATTCGTCGATACTCCGGGGTTGGGATCTTTGGTAACTCGTGGAGCGGCCGAAACACTCGCTTATTTGCCACGGTGCGATCTGGGCGTTGTTCTCATCGATGCCGGATCGACTTTAACTCCCGACGATCTTCAAACCATTCAGATTCTCTATGATGCGGCAATTCCGGCCATGGTCTTGTTGAGCAAGGCGGACCTCTTGACGCTCGAAGATCGCTCGCGGGTTATTGGATATGTGAAGGAACACATTAAAGAAGAGTTGAACCTGGACCTCGCGGTGCGCGCCGTCAGCGTGATGGCCGACAGCAAAGATCTCGTGGCTCAGTGGTTCGAAGAAGACATCGCTCCCTTGTACAGTCGGCGTCAGGAATTGAAGCTGCGCTCCATCCGGCGCAAGCTGGGAGCGCTTCGCCAATCGGTAGAGATGGCCTTGCGCACTCGCTTGCGCCGCAAGGATCAGATCTCGCCAAAGAAAGTAGAACAACTGCGTGTCGTCGAAGCGGAATTGCGTCAGGCCAGTGGCCGCCTTGAGGAGATGAAGAAGATTGCGCGAGGCGTGGCGAACGACCTGGAGTTTTCAGGTACGCGGACATTGCGCTTTGCCGCGGCTACTGTGGTCGAGTCATGGTCCAAGCAAGGCGCCGGCGACGAGGCAACTGAAGGTATCGTGCGCAACGCCGTGACATGGACGGTTCAGGAACAAACCGAATCTCTTCGCCGGCGCATGGACGCAATGGCGCACAAACTCCATGAAACCCTCAGAGCCACCGCTAAGGTGCTTGAGGTCGAGGACGTCCCGGGAGAACAGGAGTTCGCCGGCGTGGTGCGAGAAATGCCCGCCTTTGACCCAGGCGAGCTCAATCTCCAGTTGAGGCGGCTTTTCCTATTTAGCTTGCTCGGAGAAAACATTTCGAGATCGATCGTGACCAAGCGGCTGACGGGTATGGTCGGGGGGCAACTCACGAAATCCCTATCCGCCTACCGCGCTTTGCTGTATGACTGGTCGGATAGAACCTTGGGTCAGATTCAACGCAGATTTGACGCTTATGCCAATGGCTACCGTGCTCAGGTAGAGAGGTTGGTCGGCGATCATGTGTCACCGGCCGAACAAGAAAGCACTATTCGTCGTGATCTGGAAGGCTTGGAGGGCATCCGATCTGAGCCGACTGCGGCTTCTTGAGTGGGAGGTAAGTCCGGTAAAGCGCATTCTGAAAAGGAAAGGAACGAGGCGACTTGCTGAAATACGTGATGGTAGGGGTGGGAGGATGCCTAGGTTCGATTTTGCGTTTCTGGGTGGGCAGTTATATCGGCAGCAGAATGGGAACGCGGTTTCCTTATGGGACACTCGTGATCAACATTACGGGTTCGTTCCTGATCGGACTGGTCTTTGCCTTGTTGACAGCCAGAACTCATTGGAGCCCGAACTGGCGATATCTGATCCCAATCGGCTTCATCGGGGGCTACACGACCTTCTCTAGCTTCGAATATGAGACATTGCGCACGATCCAGGATGGGCAGATCGGCCTGGGCTTTCTTTATGTGGCATTGAGCGTGATCGTTGGGTTTGTTGCAGTCTGGGGTGGCGTTATGACAGGGAGGGCGATCCCATGAAAGCGGAAGCTTCAGCACCGGGAGCTAACGTAAGCCAGGCACTCACCAAGGGTACATGTCCAATCTGCGCGATCCTGAAAGACTTTCAGTGGACATTGGCGGAAACAGCTCGACCTCAATCAGACCTGCGCGTATGCAATTTTCACGGGTGGGCGCTCGCTCGATCCAGAGCGAAGCTTTCGCGTTCCACGCCTGGGGAAAGCGTAACGACTGTCTTCTTAGAAATGTTGAAGCCGCCTCTGGTGGGGAAAGTGAACAGCTCGGAATGTACCTTGTGTCATCGTGCCCTGGAAGAGGAAGTCACTCGCTTGCGTGAGCTAGCGCAGAAGCTCCAAGGGACAATGTTCGCGCAGTGGATGAAGAGTCAGGGTACTCTTTGTCTGGAGCACGGCCGGAAAGTGAAGGAATTTGTCCCATTGCGTTTGCGAACGCTGGTTGACGAAATCGTTGAGCGAAATCGAGCAGAGTTGGAACAGGAACTTGAAACTTTCCTGGAACAGCTAAAACACGGAATTCATGAGGGCGGGGGACTTTTGGGTCGTGCCGCTGAGTTTTTAGTAGGTCAAAGAGGACTATAACGACAGGAGGAAAATGTGCTGACACCAGGGCCGGGTAAGAAGGTCGGCATTTACGTAGCTGAGGACCAGCACTACCACGGGAGTGCTGCCTATGCAGCTGTTCTGGACTTTCTCTTTTTCCATGGCGTATCGGGCGCAACCGTGACGCGTGGCATTGCTGGATTTGGTGCAGATCATCACTTGCAAACGACCAGCCTCGTGGACCTGGCTGTCCATCTGCCTGTCAAGATCGAGTTCATCGAAACTGCGCAGAAAGTCGAAGAGCTACTACCCAAACTGCAAGCCATGGTAGGTACCGGACTGATTGAGATGCACGACACCACAATCGTCAAACCTGCCGAGAAGAAAGAAAGACATCCTGCGGCTCAAAAGCCCGCCCTGAAGAGTGAGGGCAAAGCCAAGATGATGCGGATCTACATCGGCGAAAATGACAAGTGGAATGGCAAGCCGTTGTATGAAGCCATCGTCAATGGTCTGCGATCGAACGACATTGCTGGGGTCACGGTTTACCGGGGAATTCTCGGTTATGGTGCCAATCGGAGAATTCATAAGGACGCTGCGCTGAGCCTTTCCCACGATCGGCCAATCCTGCTGTCCGTGGTCGATACGGAAGAAAAGCTCAAGGCTTTTATGCCGATTCTTGACCAAATGGTGAAGCAGGGTTTGGTCGTTCTATCCGACGCGGACGTCATCAAGTACACGCATAACTTTGAGAAAGCCGAGCGGCGCCAGGAGACACGGATATGAAACTCGAAGGAAAAGCCAAAATGTTGCGCATCCATTTTGGCGAGGATGACAAGTGGCACGATAAACCACTATACGAAGCCATCGTAGCCAAGTGCCGAGAACTCGATATCGCCGGCGCTACGGTGTTTCGCGGGATCGAGGGCTACGGAGCAAGTACTCTCATTCATAAGAAGCATCTGCTGCGTTCTTCCGATCGCCCAATCATGGTCTCAGTGATAGACACCGAGCAGAACATTAACAAATTGCTTCCGGCTCTGGACGAAATGGTGGATGAAGGACTGATTGCTATGTCTGAGGTCGAAGTAATCCGTTACGTGCACCAGGAAGGAGTGCGCTCGCCAGCTTCGTAGCCAACTACAGAATGTAACCAAGAGTATTGGCGCATGAGCCATGAAGACAGACTCGAAAGAAGACTCGCTGCTTGACCAGCCGGCTTCCCAGCCGTTGGCATCTATCGCTCCCGAGGACCGCGAGGCCTCCCCTGAGAATTCCCAGGGAGAGTCAGCACTCATGCGGCTGGCAGAGTTAGCTGACGAGTTTGACGCCGAGCAAGTCGCTGCAGATTCGCGATCCGTGGCAGAACGGGTATCGGAGGGACGCTTCTACGTTGCTTGTATCGGTCAGTTCAAGCGCGGCAAATCCTCTGTTCTGAATGCGCTGGTGGGCGACAGCGTACTGCCCACTGGAGTTGTGCCGGTTACCACCGTGCCGACGATCGTCCGCTACGGAAGTCATGCCGCCGCTCGCGTGCGGTTTGAAGCCGCTGGCAGCTGGACAGATATTCCGGTTAGGACCGTCAATGAGTATGTCTCCGAAGAGAAAAACCCCGAGAACGCGAAGCATGTCGCGGCATTGGAAATCTTTGTGCCTAGTCCACTTCTTGCAACCGGCATGTGTTTCGTGGACACACCAGGGTTGGGATCGGTGTTCACCGGCAATACGGCAGCGACACAGGCTTTCATTCCTCATATCGATGCGGCGCTGGTCGTGATCGGGGCGGATCCTCCGCTAGCGGGGGAAGAACTTGTACTGGTTGAGGCAGTCGCGCGGCACGTTCAGGATCTCATTATCACCGTAAATAAGGCGGATCGGACCACGGACGCAGAACGAGCCGAAGCAGTGGCCTTCGCGCGACGGCAGCTCGAAAAGCGACTCCCCCATCATTCTGTCGGACCTTTGTTTGAGGTTAGCGCGGCGGAACAGCTCGAACATCGGGGAACAGGTCGGGACTGGGAGAAGCTGGTCGTTTCTCTGAACCATCTGATCGAAGGATCGGGCCGTCGTTTGATCCAGGCAGCCTGCGAACGTGGACTAGAGCGGATCAGCGAGCAGCTTCTTGTGATCATCTCGGAAGAACGCGAGGCACTTCAACGGCCGATCGAGGAGTCGGAGACGCGCATTGCCGCAATGAAACAGACCATTGGCGATGCAGAGCGTTCGATGAGGGAGCTCGGTTATCTTTTCATGGCTGAACAACAGCATATTTCAGACATGTTCGTCGATCGTCACAAGACATTTCTCGCACGCGTAATGCCGCAGGTGCACAAGGAGTTCGACGTTTCACTGCAATCGATGTCTGGCTGGCTAGGTCCATCGTATCGCCGGCGCTCTTTCCACGAGGCGCAAGAACTGGCACGGCGTCATGTCGTGCCATGGTTGAAGCTCGAGCAGGAAGAAGCAGAGAAAGAATACCGGCGTGTTGCGTTTCGTTTCGTTGAGATGGCAAACGAGTTTCTAAAGAAACTTGCGAATGCTGGCATTCCCGAATTGGCGCGGATGCCCCATGCTCTCGATCCAGAACGCGGATTTCGCGTACGCTCTGAATTCACATTTTACGAGTACAGAGACGTCGCGCAGCCTGCTTCACCGCTGCGCTGGTTGGCCGACCTGCTTCTTGGCCTGGTAGGCGCCCGGTGGGTAATTAGGGACGAGGCCCGAAGCTTTCTCACTAGGCTGCTCGAAACCAACAGCACCCGCGTGCAGAGCGACGTTCTCAACCGAATTCAGGAGAGCCGAGGGAAGTTAGAAGCTGAGATTCGGAAGCTGCTTCATGAGGTGAGTAGGATTGCGGAGCAGGCCCTGGTCCGCGCCCGGAAAGTAAAGGAAGACGGAGAACCTGCGGTTCAGGCGGAATTGAGTCGCTTGGATGGGTTGGAACACGAAGTGACTGCCCTCCGCGGATCCACACACCTCAATGCAGCGCGAGTGTGAATCCGATTCCGATTCAACTGCTCATCGTTGGTCCGGCTGTCCATGCCAAGAAGTCCATCCGGTTTCTCCCTTCTCGATAAAAGAACAGCGTGTGGCCGCGCGTCGTTCCGTGCGCTGAATTTTCATGGGTCTGAATCAAACTGTCGTCCAGTGCAGCAGGTAAAGGCCTGCCTGAGCTAGAGATCTGTGTTCAACCCGGACAAATCTCTAGGCGGCGCGCCGTTCGTAGCGATGATGCAGCCCGCCAACTTGTGGGATTTCGATCACCTCGCCTAAAGCTGGCGGCTGAATGGCGCGATGGGCGGGAGCATCTTTGCCCAGCGCCAAGTGGGTTCGCGATCGGTCGTAGTAGTCGAAATAGGTCTTTAGAACCCGTCGCAGGCCGGCTTCGCTGATGACAATTACGTGGTCGAGGCACTCACGCCGGATGGAGCCAATAAATCGTTCCACGTAGGCGTTCTGCCAAGGTGATTGGGGAGCCGTCAATACCTCGTGAATATCCATCCAGTCGGCTGCCTTGCGAAACGGTTTGCCGTAGTTTCCATCGCGGTCGCGCAGCAGATAGCGAGGCGCGCTGTCCCAGGGAAACGCTGCCATGAGCTTCTGTGCCGTCCACTCCGCCGTGGGATGGGAAGTTACACCGAAATGGACGGGCCGGCGTCGATTGTGCGAAAGCACCACAAAAACGAAGAGCAGCCGGAACGTCGCCGTCGGTACGACGAAGAAGTCGGTGGAGGCCAAGTCTTTCACGTGGTTCTTTGGAAAGGTCCTCCAGCTCTGCGAAGGAGGCTTCCGATGACGGACCATGTATTGCGCTACAGTCCCCTGAGATACTTCAATACCAGCTTGAGCAACTCGCCGTGTATGCGGGGCGCGCCCCAGCGTGGATTGGCAAGACTCATCCTGCGGATCAGATTCCGGATCTCTTGGGGTACAGACGGTCGGCCGTTCGGAAGTCGGCTCTTCCAGGTCCAGTAGAGGCGAAAGCCCTTGCGGTGCCAAGCGATGATGGTTTCCGGTTTCACGATCAGGAGGGCCGAGCGCCAACCAGGCCAAAAGCGGGAAAGCCATACCCAGAGCATACGGTCGGTCGCATTCAGTTCGAGCCGATGGTTTCGGTTTCTGCGTTGTAGGACTAGTAGCTGATGACGCAGGGCGAGAATCTCCGCTTGGAGGTCAGCACGCACTCGGAAGGAACTTCGGAGAGACCACAACAACGAAAACAGGACGGGCATCATCGCTTCGGCAGGTTACACGGCAGAGCCCGTAAGTTCAAAGGGATCAAAGGCGGACGGAGTTTCTGGTAGGGACAGGTGTCTCGGACAGAACTCCGGACATTGCACTGTTTCGGGTGCACCACAATTCGCCCCGATTAGCAGCGATTCGCGCTCCGGCGCAAAGCCTCAACCTTCCAAGAAAGAATCGTAGGGCGAGGCTCTGGGGCGTCGCTGAGAGCCGTTCTAAAACTTGCGGCCTCCGTCCAGGCGTCGGGCGCGCGATCTATCTCGACCTCTGCAAAGACCGGATAGGTCTAGGTTTCCGCGTTAAGCGCACTGAGAGTTGGCGATAACGACATTGTTATCGCCTGGATTCGGAATTGCGGAAATGATTATCGAGTTGGATCGTGGGATGCTAGTGCCATCAGTATTTTCATGCTCATGCTCGTTTGCCTTCGCTTGTGCAGTTCTCGATTAAATGCGCCACGCGGGGTACTGATGTCGGGGGCCGCGCGATTCAACGCTTCTGGTACGGGTGGAAGATGTAGTCCTTAGCCTTCACCGGCGTATGGCATGCGAATCCGCAGTCTGAGAGGCTTTTGGCATCGGGCGTGAACTTGTCCGAAGTGGCATCGTAGTTGAATACCGCGTATCCCCACCCGCCACTTTTCGCAAATCTCTTGCTGTCCTTTTCCATGACGAAAGCCTGGCTAAAGACGTCTGGCACCTCCACTACGAACGGGGCCTCCGTGCTCTTCTTGTGCTTCCACTGGAGCTTCACGATCATGGAGCCCTCCGGGAAAGGCTGGCCGTTGCCCGGAATGCCGGCCTTGTACGCCTTGATCATCTTCGGATTGGCGACGATCACCTTGAGTATTTCCTCGGTTCGGGCGGAAGAGACGTCAGCCCAGTCCTCGTATCCTCTGAAGTCGGAGAACGCGATTCCGCTCGGCGATTTCAGCGAGTACTTGTCCTTGTTTTGGCCTTGCGCGAAAAGGGCCGCGGCGCCGAGGACGGCGAGCACTGCCACGGCTGTCGCAACGATAGTAAAGCGGGCGATGCGTTCCACGCCGGTGTGTGTTTCTATCTTCTGTTCTTGTTCTTCTGGCGCCACAGATTTCGTCACAAGTTCAGACATGGTGTGTTCTCCTTCACCAAAAAATCTTCTAAGCCCGATCAACGTGCTTCTTGAACGATTGCGATTAAACCAGACGTGAGGGGCGCAAAACAGTTGGACCATGGTATCGACGATACCTTCGTATCACAAGTGTGCAGGAGGAAGTTTCCTTCGCTTTGTCGGTTTTCAGGGCTGGCTGGATGAAGAAAAGCCGCACGCCTCAGGCGGAAAACACTGCAGTCGATACGAAAGTATGGGCAATACCATCGTCCAATTGCGCGGCCCGTTTTGTTGTGGCTGAATGGTGAAATCTAAATGTCGCCGGCTGGTGTGTGTCACCCGAGCGACGACTCCGGATCGAAGTTCCAAGTTCTTGAGATTGTCGTCGGCTATGTGTGCATTTGCAGCGACGAATGAACTACAAACCGCGGACGGCCATTGTCGGCTTTTATCAACCTGTTTCCGAGACTAGCAAATACGGAGGAAAATCCCATGGCAACTATAAACACACCTGCCAAAGTCACACAGATGAACGCACCTACGAAAGCCGCACAGCTTCGCCTGGCCCGCCGGTCACCCGCCTATTGGCGTGTCACGATCGACAATCCGCCGATCAACGTCATGGGCCCGGAAATGGTCAAGCAGTTCCAGGAAGTCATCAATGCTCTCGAGGCCGATGAGCACGTCAGGGTCGTGGTCTTCGACAGCGCGGTCGACGACTACTTTCTGAATCACTCCGATTTCACGGCCAAGCTTGAGGACCTGACCTCGATGCCGCCCGGTCCCACAGGCTTGCCGCCTTGGCCGGACTTTCTCGTGCGTCTGACTCGCTTGCCAGTCGCCTCCATCGCCCTCATCCGCGGCCGTGCGACCGGCAACGGCAGCGAGATCACGCTGGCCTGCGACATGAGTTTTGCCAGCCGCGAGAAGGCCATCATCTCGCAATGGGAGGTGGGCGTGGGGATGGTCGCCGGCGGCGGCCCCATGGCTCGGCTTCCGCGACTCATCGGCCGAAACCGCGCCCTCGAGGTGCTCTTGAGCTCTGAAGACATTAGAGCAGAGCAGGCCGAGGCCTACGGCTACATCAATCGCGCCCTACCCGACGCCGATCTGGACGCGTTTGTAGAGGCGCTCGCGACCCGGATCGCCAAGTTCGACAAATGGGCGATCGCTCAGACCAAGCGCCTCGTAAACACCAGCCTGCCGCCGGATGTCGAGCTCGGCGCCGGGTGGGATGCGTGCATCGCTTCGCTCGGGCGACCTGCTGCCCAGGAGGGGATCAAGGCGCTGATCGCGCGCGGCTTCCACAAGCCGGGGGATGTCGAAAACCGGCTCGGATACTACCTGGGCCAAATCGCGCGCTAGGCCGGCGCACCCGCGGCGATTCTCAACTCCGGAAGTGGATTCACGAGGGAGACCGCGACATCGGTATAATCCAACACCTGTGAGGCGCAATGACGAAAACGACGAGCTTTCAAATGGATATTCGCCCGCTCTTTACGGAGCGAGACATTCAAGGCATGAGCAAGGCGTTCAACCTGGGAAGTTACGATGACGTCAAAAGGCACGCTGGCGCCATCTATGATCGCATTCGTGGAATCGGCGGCGCCGTAATGCCGCCCCCACCACCAAAAGGAGAGGGTCCTTGGCCGCAATCTCGGATCGAACTATTCGCCAAGTGGATGGCGGACGGGTTTCAACCTTAGTCGGCCCCCAAGCGCCGAGGGCTGCTTCTAGGCCTACAATTTGCGCGCTGGAGCGAGCCGTGGACTGTGACTCGGAAAGCAAGGCCCAAGATGAACGATCAACAAAAGAAGGAGCAGGATCCTGGAGTGCGAGATCAAGAGATCCGTGCGGGCCTGGATCAGCATTGGGCCGCGTCCGATGCCAACGATTTTGAAACGGAGCACCGCATCTATCGCGAGGACGCGGTGCTGGAATACCCGCAGTCAGGCGAGCGAACCCGCGGTCGAAGCAACATACAGAACCAACGCGCTAGTCAGCCGAGCAAAAAGCGGTTTACTGTCCGACGAATCATTGGCGGCGGTGATCTTTGGGTCACCGAATTGGTCATAGCATATGACGGCAAGCCGTCCTACACCGTGAGCATCATGGAGTTCAGAGACGACAAGGTTGCGCGGGAAACGCAGTACTTTGCGGATCCGTTCGTGGCTCCCGCATCGCGCGCTCAATGGGTCGAACGGATGGACACATAAATCTCGAGGCGCGAGAATTCGCTAACGACACCGCCATTTGCGGTTTGCAGCGTAATTGTCGAGAACAGAGATTAACGCCAGAGGATCGTTACAGCACATCCTCCGATGGAGGGACAAGAGATGGATTGGAAACGGTTGGTCCAGTCTGCGCTGCTGGGTAGTAGTGATTTGGAACAATATGCCATCCTGTTGGTACGCGTTTCGATCGGGCTGTTCTTCGCCATCTCCGGGGCAAACAAATTGTTTGTCGCCGGCGGCACGAAACCTGTTTACGAAACGCTCGTTAAGGCCAAAGCCCCGTTTCCCCACCAGTTGGCTTATTTCGTGTCGGGTGTCGAGTTCGTTTGCGGATCCTCGCTGACCGTGGGGTTTCTTTCGAGCCCGGCCTGCGTGGCTTTATTAATCGATATGACTGTCGCCACCCTAACCAGCGCGCTTTCCACCTTGCCTAAAGGACTTTCGCCTCTTAGCTGGCTCGACGATTTCTTCTACCTTCCGGAAGTCCTGTACGTGCTCTTCTTTATCTGGCTGATCTGCTCTGGTCCGGGAAAGTTCAGCGTCGATTACTGGCTCGCCGGCCAGTTACTGAGGTGACTGATCGACGAAACAACTTACGACGAAACAGCTTGTTGCTGGAGTTAGGGCTTTGCGGGCAGCGGCTGCCAGAGCTCAATCTTATTCCCATCCAGATGTAGCAGGGATTGTCTGGCTTGATCACTTTCCCGCCAAGAATTCGGACATAGAAGTCCCTCGATTTATCAAGGTCGCTCACGGTGAAGAAGTGAGTTGCGAAGAAGCCTTCGTGTGCAATCGGAGCGTCAGGTAGATCATGGCAGCTAGTTTAGGAGCGATTCCCAGTTGGCCGGCACCCTTCCTGCTGGTCCAGGAGCAGACTGATTTTTTGGATGCGAATGCGGCGGAAGCAACTCCACACCTTTGATCGTGATCATCCCCTGCTTCTCGTAATCGTAGAACCAATCCTCACCCGGCTCGAAGCTGGCAATGATCGGATGCCCTGTCGCTGCCGCATGCTTGGATGCATGCTGACTCGGAGAACTGTCACAGCATCCGATGTGCCCACACTCCGCACAGCGACGGAGATGAAACCACCAACCTTTCGGTGACGCCAGGCATTCCACACACCCGTCGCCACTTGGCTTCGAAGCGGGATTGATTCCGCGCAGACCCTTTTTCATTTCCGATTTTCCTTTCGTGTCCTCTGTTCGCAAAATAATGTCAAGCCACCAGCAAGATCTTCCCGATCCCACCCTTTTCTGCCGCTGCTTGAGCCTCGGCCGCTTCACTGAGCGGCAGTTTCTGGCTAATCGGGATTACTAGCTTGCCATCTCGCACCGCTTCGGCCATGAAATCGAGCGTTTTCCTGTCGAATTTCGAGAATACGTGCACCACCTTTACAGATGGGTACTTCGCGGCGTTCTGCGGTGGCCCGACAACCGATGCATACACTCCTCCCGGCTTGACCCTGGCGATCAGCTTCTCGGCGGTTCTTCCGCCGACCGTATCCGCCACCGCATCGAGCGGAGGAAGATTCGCAATCGCGGTGTCGTCGTCGGTTGCGACCACCTGATCCGCACCGACAGTCTTCGCGTCATCGATCTGCCTCTTCAAAACTCCCGCGATCACAGTCGCCCCGCGTTCCTTCGCAGTGAATACGGCCGAGCGCCCGACATTTCCAGCAGCACCTACAACGAGAACCGTCTGACCCGCTTTGATTCCCGTAGCTGAAAGGAGTTGGTTGCCGGTCGTCGTTACCAGCGGCAGCGCCGCCGCCTGGATCAAATCGAGCCCCTTGGGAATTTTCGCCAGAACCGCGGCTTTCACGACACAAAGCTCGGCGTAAGTATTGTCCGCCATGGCGAACACCTGGTCGCCGACAGAGAAGTCTTCGACTCCCGGCCCAAGCTTCACCACGGTCCCGGCAATGTCGACTCCTATCAGTCCCGGAAAGCTGAGGGGATAAAAGTCTTTCGTCAATCCCGCACGTCGTTTGTAGTCGATCGGGTTCACGCTGGTGGCAGCGACCCGCACCAGCACCTCGCCCGGACCCGGAACCGGGTCAGGGTAATCCTCGAACTTGAGTACTTCCGGACCGCCATATTGGTGGACAACGATTGCTTTCATGATTCATCTCCTTTGTGCGGTGAGCAAGCCGTCACTAACCAAACTTAGATGAACGAAGCTAGAATTGGTCGCCGACCCGATGGAATCCCGAGATTCGGAGCTGGAAGCCGCCGGGATAGGCATGTCGAAATAATTTAGTGAGTCGCCATTACTTCTTCTGTCGGCCGACTCTCTGACCAGTGGATTCTTAGCTCTGCCCCCGGCGTTCGCGCGTCTCAGCGCCCTTGGCCGCATCCTCTCTTCTATTCTTTTGAGGATGAATGCCCAGGTCGTGTCATGACGTTTCCGCGAGGTTGACGTCGTAGTAGTTTGCAGCTTTCTCGATGTTCGCGAACGCCAAAGCACGGTCGGCATCGGAGACGTCGATGACTTGATCGAACCGCGCAACCGCGTTACGCACATGTTGTGCGTCGGTCAGTGGTTCTTTACGCTGCTTCGGAAACGCGTAGACGCTGTCTGGTAAGTCGCTCTGCGTCGTGAGCCGTCCGTGTTTCTCGTGAGGTTTCCAGGTTGCTTCCGGCATGTCTTTGCCATCCTTTCTTTAAATATTTGCCTAGAGGGCGAACGGTGAGGCCAAGCCCGTTTTGTTAAGTGTCGCTCTTCCGACCGAATTGGCTGCGACGCAGCAATTACACCTGAGGTGGTCCGGCGAATCAATTGGACGATGGTATTGGCCATACCTTGGGTCAGCGAGCATGAGCTGTTGAATTAACGTTGCGACTCAAAACGGCGGATCAAACTAAACGCGACTCGGACAGACCAAGTCGCCCAGGCGCGTATCAAAGTGCTGATCGCTCAGTTCACTCCGAGTGCGGCATTAAGTGCCTCAAGCAAAGCCGTGTCGCTGAATGGCTTGAACAGGCACTCCACCGCACCCTGTTCGAGCAGTCGTGGGCGAACACTCTTATCTGTGCTAGCGGTGATGAAGATGATCGGAGTCTCCTGCCCGCGAAGCTTCAATTCCCGCTGAAGGTCAGGTCCGCTCATCCCCGGCATGGCGATGTCGAGGATCAGGCATTTAGTTTGGCCGACGCAATCGGACGCGAGGAACTCTTCCGGCGACGAGAAGGCGCGGGCCGCAAAGCCGAACTCCTTTAGCAAGTCGGGTAGCGACTCGCGAACAGATTCGTCGTCATCGACCACTGACAAAAGCAAACGCGTGACTGTCATAGATTTTTCAAGCCGCGCCCACAGCCGCAGGCTTCGGCAAAGCTAAACCCGGTGTATTCGCAGTCGCGTTGGTGAGGAAGTCGACCTGCCCGTCAGGGAGTGCTGCCCATACCAATCCGCGCAGCGCATTGACGACGAGACTGTCTCCGGGGAGATCTTTTCTTGGCAGTACTCCACAACACGAGGGTGCGCCACTCCGGGAGGTACTGTCTATTGCACTTTGGTATTGGTTTGCCGAAATCGGAGGCGAATAACTCGTGGCAGACGCGAACGCACACGATGCGAACCGAAATTCCTTAGGCTAACGGGTCGTGCAAGGACACAGATTCCTCACGCCGCATCCGTTACGTCAGCCGTCCGAATGGCACGATTACTTTCGACACCCGTCGCACCCACGGGCCCGCGAGGAATAGAGAATGAAAACGCAGCTCCCGGACCATTATTCAGTGTTGCCCACAGACGACCATGGTGGCTCTCGATAATAGAGCGGCTGACGGATAATCCGATTCCCATACCGTCATTCTTGGTGGTGTAGAACCCTTCGAAAAGTCTGTCCACAGCTTGAGGGTCGAAACCGGTTCCTGCATCCTGTACGGTGAGGCTCACGCGATCGTCTTCGTCTCGTTCGGTTTTGATCAGCAACTGCCTCGGACGATCGTCAACGCTGCTCATCGCGTCTGATCCATTCCGGATCAGGTTCAGGATGACTTGCTGCAACTGGACGCGATCTCCTGTAACCAGAGGGAGGTCGTCGGCAAGTTCGGGCCGCAGGATCACCCGGTTTCTCTGAAGTTCGCTTAATGACAGCGCAATCACCTCTCTGGTAGCTTCGTTCAGGTCCACCGATTCGATCGTGGGCTCCTTTTTGCCATATAGTGCGCGCAAACGGGTGATTACCTCAGAGGCTCGGTTGCCATCGCGAATCGTGCGCCGGGCTGTCTCGCGAGCGCGCCGTCCACGTTGGGAGGATCGGCGGCCAGCATCCGTAGACACGTGCTGGCATTGGTGACAATGCCCGAAAGCGGCTGGTTGACCTCGTGTGCGATCGACGCCGTCAATACTCCAAGGCTCGTAACCCTGGCCACGTGTGAGAGCTCCGATCGGGCCTTGCTGAGTG
>Ga0302325_10016510_pt1 | contig 15634 bp, 14 predicted proteins | sample Palsa_T0_2_FD_201948 | JGI IMG/M metagenome (GOLD analysis project Ga0302325, IMG submission 201948) | Peat permafrost microbial communities from Stordalen Mire near Abisko, Sweden - Palsa_T0_2 | ecosystem: Environmental > Terrestrial > Soil > Palsa > Peat permafrost | place: Sweden: Abisko...
GTCGCTTTCAACACAGAGCACGGCATCGAGCCGCGCTCGATCCGCAAAGAGGTGCGAAACATTCTCAATATGGTCGGGGCGACCGAGGAGACCGCTGCCGCGGTTGCGCTCGACAAGCTCCCGCGCGATGTCGCGATGAAGATGGCGGCCGACGTCGAGAAGAAAATGCGCGAATACGCCGCCAACCTTGAGTTTGAGAAGGCCGCGGCGCTGCGCGACGAATTGATCGAATTGCGCAGAGCGATCGGCGGGAATGAGTCGCTGCTTTTCCAAGGCAAGGCGCCGAAGATCTTCCATACTGCGCTGAAGGAGCTCGTCTAATGGTCTCTCGGGGCGATTTTCTCGCGGCCGGCTCGATTGCCGGCGCAATCGGGGCCGCGACATCCAGTGAGGTCGCGCAGGCCGCCTCTCCCGGCGGAAAGTTGAAGATGCGCTGGTTCGGCGGGGGCGTCTACGAACTTTCGACGCCCGACGACAGTGCGATCGTTCTCGTCGACGCCTGGATCTGGAACAATACGGGTTGGACCGCATTCGGCATTGAGAAGCCGCCTGAGCTGCAAAGCGCGGCCGCCTATGCGGCCCATCTGAAATCGCGCAATCCGCAGTACGTGCTCGTTGCGCTCAGCCACGATCACGGCGATCATATCGGCGACTACTTCGAACTGCTGCCGGCGCTGATCGCGGCCGGCTTACCGGTGATGACGACGGGCCAGAGCGATCTGATGCGCGTTGGCCTCGTGCCGAAGTTCAAGGCGGCGAACCTCGACATGGCGACGCTCGTCGCGAACAAAGGGGCAGGCATGAACTTCGGCGGCGTGACGTCGCACGGCACGATTCGCGCTTGGCTCGTTCCCGCGATCCATTCGACGGCGCTGGGCTACCCGCCGGCCGGATTCATCCTCGATATCGGCAGCACGCGCGTCTACGCTTCCGGGGACACCGACTACTTTGGTGATATGCACGACCTCGGCAAACGCTACCAGCCACAGATTGCTGTCGTTTGCGTCGGCAACGGCGCCTTTACGATGGGGCCGAACGACGCGGCGATGACGTGCAAGGCCTTCGGTGTCTCGCACGCCGTGCCGGTGCACTACGCGCATAATCCGCTGGTGCTCGGCATCCACGCGGGCGACCAGTTTGCCGCTGCGGTTGCTAAGACATCACCGCAAACGAAGGTGACGGTGATGCATCCAGGCCAGAGTATCACCATCTCGTAGTGCCGCCCTCATCACGCGAACTCGCTGCTGTCGAGGAAAAGGTCGCGTGGTGCATCGCGGTCCATGGTCCGCGAGAACTCGTCGACCGTCTGCGCGTTGCGCTCGCGGACGGTCAGTTGGACTTGGTCGAAACGGCCGCCAACGCGATGTTGCCGCGCGCGAATGTTCGTCTGCGCGAGCCGAGTCGTCCGGTGCGCGACGGCGATGACGTGCGCTTCGATAACGGGCTCGTGCAGGCGTCGTTCAACCAAAGTGGGGCGCTGCTGGAGCTAGCTTCCCCGCGCACGCGCGTTCCGCTCGCGCAATCGAATCTGCTCGCGGCCTACCGCGATTTCCCGAGAGGCTGGCGCATGCGCGTGCGTCCGACGGGATTCGAGGTGCACGACGATCGCGTCGACGTGCGCTTTTTGGCTGGGCCGTCGCCGGCGACGATGTCGATCGAAGTGCGCCGTGGCGAGCCATTCGTTCGCGTCACGTGCGCAGTTGATTGGAAGACATCGCGCGCAACGCTGACGCTCGAAAACTGGATTGCGATCCAAGCCGGCGAGGTGCGCCATGACGTGGATCGGCACTTTGCTGCGCTGAGCGATGAGCGCGCGGGCTTCGCGCTCTTTGTGGTCGATCCGCTGAGCTGGGCATCGCAGGCGCTGCGTAAAGGTGGGATGCATCTTCGCGTCTCGCTGCTCCACGACGGCGGTCCGTCACAGCTTGCGTGGGCTTTTGCGCCGTTCGAACCCGGCATCTCGCTTGGAGCGCTCGAAGGGGCCTACGAAGAGTTTGCTTACGAACCGCGCGTGCGGCTTTTCACGAGCGAGGACCGGGCGGTCCGAATCGTCGCTTGCAAGCCCGCCGCGGACGGGGACGGCGTCATCGTGACCGCGCGCGAGTACGACGGTGCGGCGCGCCCTCTGCGGCTGCGTTGCGGTGCCCGAATGCGGGAGGTGGAAGGCGACGCCGCAATCGAGGGTGAGGCGATTTTGGCAGACATTGACGCTTTCGGCGAGCGTGAATTTCGGGTACGCTTTTAGCAGTGAATCGCAAATTGGAAGTCGTTCTGTTTGACTTGGACGACACGTTGCATGACGACACGTACGCCTTCCAAAGTGCGGCCGAAGAGGTCGCGCGCGAGATCGCGCTCGAGCGCGGCGTCGATGCACTCGCGGTCAAGCGCGCCTACATCGCCGAGGCTGAAGGCTTCTGGCATCGCCTGACGCCGGATCAACTCCGCACACGCCTCTCGGGTTTGCGGGAGATGATGTGGAACAGCGCGCTCGAGCGCGTTGGGATCGCCGACCGTAGCCTGGCGCAACGCAGCGCTGCCACCTATAACGAATACCGGAAAAAATACTTTGCGGTCTTTCCCGGCGCGATCGAGCTGCTGCGCGCGTTGCGCGAACGCGGTCTGCGTCTAGGTATTCTCACCAACGGCTTTTCCGAGACGCACCGCGAGAAGATCAAGCTGTTGCAGATCGGTGAGTTCTTCGACGCCATCTTTATTGCCGATGAAGTGGGTATGATCAAGCCCGATCCGCTGCTTTTCGCGCATGCCTGCACGACGCTGGGATCCGCGCCCGCCCGCAGCGCGATGGTCGGCGACCGCTACGACCGCGACGTGCGCGGCGCGCTCGAGGCCGGGCTTTATGCCGTGTGGCTGAATATTCGCGACGAACGCGTGCCCGAGGGTGCGCCGCCGCCGAACGCGACGTGCGCATCGATCGGCGAAGTGCTCGCCGCGTTGGAGCGAGCATGACGCAGAGCCTACGCGATCTGGAGAGCACCTTCGCGCGAGCCTGGATGCTGCTGATGCGCAACCCGGTGATTGTGCTTCCCGGCATCGTGGCCGCCGCACTGCAGACGGCGGCGTCGATTGCTTTGCAGGCAGTTTCCGACATCGTTTTACTGGTGGGCCTGCTGGTGACGGTCACGCTTGCGATTTCGCTTGCGCAATTGGCCTACACGACCGGCATGGCGGGCGCAGCCTGGCGCCACGATCGCACGAGCTTGCGCGATGGGTGGGAAGCCCTGGCGCATCGGCTCTGGCCCGCCGCCGGAGCAGCGGCGCTACTCCTCGTCATCGGGTTCTGTGCGGCGGCCCTTGCGCCGTTCACCTTTGGAATCACCCTGCTGGTTTACGCGGTGTTCTTCATTTACACGATGGCGGCGGCCATCATCGGGGAGCGCCCGCCGATCGCCGGGATCTTCGAGTCTGCCTCTATGGCACTGGCCAACGTGCTGCCGACATTGGCGGTGGTGGCGCTGATCGCGGTGACCGCAGCCCTTGGGGGCTGGCTTGGTTGGCTGGTAGGGCGGGTCTCGGAGTTGGGCGGGGCGCTAGCGACGGGGCTGATCGGGCAGGTCGTCGTTTCGTACGCCTCCCTGGTGGTAGCGGGCGAGTACCTGAAACTCACCCACCACACTAGGGAGTTGTAGGGGAGCTATATGGCTGCCGGTCTTGACCACATCGTTATCAAGGGCGCGCGCGAACACAACCTCAAGAACATCGACCTCACGCTGCCGCGCAATGCGCTCATCGTCGTGACCGGTCTGTCCGGGTCGGGGAAGTCGTCGCTCGCCTTCGATACCATTTATGCCGAAGGGCAACGCCGCTACGTCGAGTCGCTCTCGTCGTACGCTCGGCAATTTCTCGGACAGATGGAAAAGCCCGATGTCGATTACATCGAAGGGCTTTCACCCGCGATTTCGATCGACCAGAAGTCCACGTCGCGCAACCCGCGTTCGACCGTCGGTACCGTCACCGAGGTCTATGACTACTTACGCTTGCTTTACGCGCGCGTCGGGACGCCGCATTGTTACAACTGTGGCCGCGAGATCAGCACGCAATCGAGCGAGCAGATCGTCGACGCGATTATGGATCTGCCCGAGGGCTCGCGCATCCAGGTGCTTGCGCCGCTTGTGCGCGGACGTAAGGGCGAGTACGCCAAGCTGTTCGAAGAAGTCGCCAAAGAGGGCTTTGCGCGCGTGCGCGTGGATGGTGAGGTCAAAGAGCTGCGCGAAAAGATCGTGCTCGATAAAAAGCGCAAGCACACGATCGAAGTCGTCGTCGATCGGCTCGTCATCAAACCCGATGTCCGCAAGCGCCTAGCCGACTCGATAGAAACGACGCTGCGTCTCTCCACCGGAATCGTCACCGTTTTGGCGGATACGCGTGAGATCACGTTTAGCGAAGCGTTCGCATGCGTGCATTGCGGCATTTCGTTCGAAGAACTGGCGCCGCGCCTGTTTTCGTTCAACTCGCCGTACGGCGCGTGCCCGGCCTGCAGCGGACTGGGTGAAAAGATCGAAATCGATCCGTGGAAGGTGATTCCCGACCGGAGCAAGTCGATCGCGGATGGAGCGATCGTCCCTTGGAGCAAGAGCCTTGGCGGCGGCCGTTTTCCGTCGATGAACCCGTACTACTTGCAACAACTCGAGCGCGTGTTGCGCAAATACCGGGTGAAGATGTCGACGCCGATCGAGGATCTCTCGGACGACGTGCTCGACGTGGTTCTCTATGGCACGGAAAAGGAACAGGATTTTGCCTTCACCTCGCGGTCGGGGAAGACGTGGGAGTACCGCTCGTCATTCGAAGGTGTGATCAATAATCTGCAGCGCCGCTACAGCGAAACCTCGAGCGACTACGTCAAGGAAGACATCGAGAAGTACATGTCGTCCTCGACCTGTCCGACCTGTAAAGGGGCACGGCTTAAACCGGAGGCGCTTGCGGTTACGGTCGGCGGCGAAAACATCGACGCGGTGACGCGAATGTCGATCGAAAACTCCGAGGCCTTTTTCCGCGCGCTCACGCTGACGCCGCGCCAAGAGCAGATCGCGCACCAAATCGTCAAAGAGATTCGCGCGCGTCTGGGCTTCTTGACCAACGTGGGGCTAAACTATCTCACCCTGGCGCGCGCTGCGACCACACTCTCGGGAGGCGAATCGCAGCGCATTCGCTTGGCAACGCAAATCGGCAGCGCCTTGGTCGGCGTGCTCTACATTTTGGATGAGCCGTCGATCGGTTTGCATCAGCGCGACAACGACCGGCTTCTGGCCACCCTCAAAACGCTACGCGATCTTGGCAACACGCTGATCATCATCGAACACGATGAAGACACGATGCGCACTGCCGACCTGATCGTCGACATCGGGCCGGGCGCGGGTGCGGAGGGTGGCGAGATTCTCAGCGTCGGGACGCTCGATGTGATCATTGCCAATCCCAAATCCGAGACGGGTGCCTATCTTTCCGGACGAAAGTTCATTCCGATTCCGAAGACCCGGCGCGAGCCGCGCGGCTGGCTCGAAGTACGCAAAGCAACGGCGAACAATATCGTCGGCGTCGACGTGAAATTTCCGATCGGTGTTTTCGCCGCCGTCACCGGCGTGAGCGGCAGCGGCAAGTCGACGCTGGTGAACCACGTGCTGGTGCGGGCGCTCAATCAGCACTTGCACGATCAGCCTGCGGGCGGCACGTACGGCACGGTCAAGGGCGCAGGGCAGCTCGACAAGCTGGTCGTGATCGATCAATCGCCGATCGGCCGCACGCCGCGTTCGAATCCGGCGACTTACACCGGGGCCTTCGACATCATACGCGAGCTGTTCTCGATGGTGCCCGAGTCGAAGATTCGCGGTTATACGCCGGGACGGTTCTCGTTCAACGTCAAGGGCGGACGCTGCGAATCGTGCGAGGGCGACGGCATCATCAAGATCGAGATGCACTTTCTTCCCGATGTCTACGTGCCGTGCGAAGTGTGCAAGGGCAAGCGCTATAATGCTCAGACGCTTGAAGTGAAATACAAGGGCAAGACGGTTGCCGATGTGCTCGAGATGCGCGTCGACGAGGCGAACGAGCTCTTCGCGTCGATTCCGCGGATTCACAACAAACTCAAGACGATCTGTGAAGTTGGCCTGGGCTACATCAAGATGGGACAGCCGGCGACGACGCTTTCCGGCGGTGAGGCGCAGCGCGTCAAGCTCGCAACCGAGCTCTCGCGACGTTCAACCGGTCGTACCTTTTACGTGCTCGATGAGCCGACCACGGGTCTCCACTTCGCCGATATCCACAAACTGCTCGAGGTCTTGCAGAGGCTTGTGCAAACCGGCAATACGGTGCTGGTCATCGAGCACAATCTCGACGTGATCAAGACCGCGGATTACCTGATCGACCTCGGGCCCGAGGGCGGTGACCGGGGCGGCAGGGTGGTCGGAACAGGGACTCCGGAGGAATTAGCCGCGAACCCCGCATCCTACACCGGGGCATATCTCGTTCCCGTGCTCGAGGACCAGCGTGCGGTCGGCCACCACCTGCCGGACGCATCCGCGCTCGAGCGCCTCGAGCGTGAAAACATGACCGCGCTCGACGATCTCGCGAAGGGCGACAGAGTCGCTGTCGAAGCTTAGCGACCCGTGACGGCCGAATGTGTAGCGCCGCAGTCTTATATGGAGCGTAGAATTAGGAGCGATGAGCGACAAAAGCAGAGCTTTGCGAGCGAAGAGCGACGACGTAGATACACTCCATATGAGACTGCCCTCGGGGTTTCCCCGTTCAGAGGCGCCAGTGTTGTTGCTCGTCGCTCAAATGGCTCGCGCCATTCCACGCTCCTCGCGCCTAACCGCCGCGCCTGAACGGGGAAACGGCGCTGTACATTCGGCCGTAACGGGCCGCTAGCCATCGTGTTCTCGGTGGTGATGCTGGTTTGCAACGACCTCGCGCGCTCGCGCGAGTTTTATCGAAATGTCATGGGGCTCAAGCAGCTTTCCGATCGGTCCCCGCATTGGATTGAGTTCGAGCTGGCAACCGGCGTGACGTTTGGATTGCACCAAGGAAGCGATCTGTTGGCGGTACGACCCGGATCGCTGCAACTCGGCTTCACGCTGGACAACGTTGACAGGTTCGTCGCCGACTGCGGCACGCTGAGCGTTCCGATCCTGCAGTACCCGTACAATGAGGGGCCAAATCGCATCGCCGTGATCAGCGACCCCGACGGCTATCCGATTCAAATCGGATCCAAGAGGTGACTCCGCGCAAGCGCGCTGAGGAATTGCGGGCGCAGCTCGACGACGCCAACCATCGCTACTACATACTCGACGATCCCGCGATAGCCGATGCGGAGTTCGACGCACTCCTTCGCGAGCTGATCGACCTTGAGGCGGCGTATCCGCAACTGCGCACGCCGGACTCACCGACGCAACGCGTCGGCGCGACGCCCTCGGAGCGTTTTGCTCCGTTCGAACACTCGCAACCGATGCTGAGTTTGGCCAACGCATTCGACGCCGAAGAGTTGCGCGCGTTCGACGAGCGCGTGCGCAAACTCGCTGCGGCCCCGATCTCGTATGTCTGCGAACTCAAGATCGACGGCCTCGCAATCGCGCTGGACTATCGCGACGGTGTACTGGTGCGCGGGGGAACGCGCGGCGACGGCCGCGTCGGTGAAGAGATCACCCCTAACCTGCGCACGATCTCGTCGATCCCTCTGAAGCTTCGCAAACCGGCCCCGTTCCTCGAGGTTCGCGGCGAAGTCTATCTGAAGAAAAGCGATTTCGAGAAGCTCAACGCGCGGCGCGAACGCGAAGGGTTGCCGGTGTTCGCCAATCCGCGCAATGCCGCGTCGGGCGGTGTGCGCCAACTCGATCCCAAGCTGACCGCGCAGCGCCGACTTTCGTTCTTTGCCTACGCGATCGCGCAGGGTCCGGCACTAAAGACACAGAGCAAAGCGCTCGAATATCTGCGCGCCGCCGGCTTCGCGGTCAACGATCACATCGAGCCGGCCGCCGATATTGAAACCGTCATCGACTATTGCCGGCGCTGGGAAGATGCGCGCGATACGCTCGACTACGAAATCGACGGGGTCGTGGTCAAGGTCGATGATCTCGCGGTGCAAGAGCGGCTCGGCGCCGTCTCGCGCGAACCCCGCTGGGCCGTCGCCTACAAATTCAAACCGCGCGAAGCGCGCACGAAGCTGCTCGGCATCACGATCACGGTCGGCCGCACCGGAACGCTCAACCCGAACGCCGTGCTCGAGCCGGTCCAGATCGGGGGCGTGACCGTCAAGAGCGCAACGTTGCACAACGCAGAATATATTGCGAGCAACGACATCCGCATCGGTGACATCGTACTGGTGACCCGGGCCGGCGATGTGATTCCCCGCGTCGTCGGTCCGATGCTCGATGAGCGGACCGGCAAAGAGCGGCGCTTCAAAATGCCCGACGTCTGTCCGGTCTGCGGAAGCGCGGTCGATCATCCGCCCGGTGAAGCGATGTCACGATGCACCAACGCATCCTGCCCGGCGCAGGTCTTCGAGCGCGTCCGTCACTTCGCGTCGCGTGGGGCGATGGATATCGAGGGGCTGGGCGATGTGCTCGCAGATGCGCTCACGGGGTTGGGTCTCGTGCACGATATCGCCGACATCTACGCGCTGGATGCGGACAAACTCGGGTCGGTGCCGCGGATGGGAGACAAGAGTGTCGCAAAACTGCTCGAGGCGATCGAAGGCTCGAAGAGGCGCGGCCTCGCGCGCGTGCTCACCGGCCTAGGGATTCGATTCGTCGGAGAACAGACGGCCGCGATCCTGGCCGGAGACTTTGGCTCGATCGACGCGATCGCGGCTGCGAGTGAAGAGGAACTGCGACGCAGCGACGGCATCGGCCCCGAGGTCGCGGCCAGCGTACGGCTATTCTTCGAGCAACCGGCGAATCGGGACATGATCGAGCGTCTCCGTGGCGCGGGCCTGGTGATGTCAGGCGCCCAGCGCAAGCGCAGTACGGGTCCCTTGGCCGCGAAGACCTTCGTCCTGACCGGCACGCTGCCGACGCTCACCCGGGACGAGGCCGCGACGCTGATCGCAGCGCGCGGCGGCAAAGTGAGCGGCTCGGTGAGCGGCAAGACCGACTATGTGGTGGCGGGTGACGCAGCCGGGAGCAAATTGGCCAAAGCTCGCGAGCTTGGAATCTCGATCCTCGACGAGGAGGGGTTCAAGCGCTTGCTGGAGGAGTAGCCTCGCCTGACCAGTCAGTACGGGGGTGGATGTACCATGGTCGGCAGCCAAACGGAAATCTTACTGCGACACGCACAACTCCACGATGACGCCGCGTCGCTCTTTCGGGCCATTGATGAGTCCGACACCGACCTTGTCGCATCGGCATTCGGCCGGTTTACGCGCAACTTGGAAGCACATCTCTCGATCGATCTCGCTGTTGGATATCGGTTGCTTATGCGGCATCCGAGCGATTTCGTGCGGCGATTGGCCGAGCATGTGATCGAGGAACAAGAGCAGTTCCCGCAACAATTCGAACTGCTTGCGGCGCGGTGGGCACACGCTGACCCGCAAATGTTCCTCACGCAAGCGTTTCGTGACGAGCTCGAAACCTTCGTCAGCAACCTGCTCAAGCGCATCCGCGTGGAAGAGCGTCTGCTGACCGCGTTCTCAAGCGTAGCGTAGCAGCGACGCAGTCGGCGCGCGCTCGGGGAGCGCGCTCGCCAACGACTCGGGAAGATCGCCCGCCACGACGCCGACGGTTCGTTGGGCGGCGCATCGACGTGCGGCAAGGCCGTGCCAATAGGCGCCTACACGCGCGGCGTCGACCGGCGCGAGCCCCTGCGCGAGCAAGGTCGCGATGATGCCGGTGAGCACGTCGCCGGTGCCGGCGGTTGCAAGCGCGCTCGATCCGGTCGGATTGATATGCACGATCGTTCCGTCGTCGATCAGCGTCGCCGGTCCCTTGAGAAGCGTCACAATGCCCGTGCGCGCGGTAAATTCCCTCAAGCGTTCGACCCGCGTGCCCGGCGCAATCGTTCCGAGTCCCGAGAGGCGCGCAAACTCGCCCTCGTGCGGCGTGAGCACGCACGCTTTTCCGCGCAGCAATTCGAGATGTTTGGCGAAGTGAAAGAGCGCACTCGCGTCGATGACCATCGGAAGCGTGCAACGTTCCACAAACGCGCGCAGCATGACGCCGGTCCACTCATCCAGCCCGAGTCCCGGACCGACGCCTACCGAACCGTTTCGTGTGGCAATGTCGAGGAGATCGGTGCTGACCGTATCGGCGCCGCCCGTGTCGAACGTGACGACGACCTGCTCGGTGAGGTGGGCCCGCAATACCGGCGCCGCGTCCCGCGCCGTCGCGACGGTAACGTATCCGGCGCCGGCGCGAGCCGCCGCGCGCGTACAGAGAACAGCGGCGCCGGGAAATTGCGCCGAACCGGCGATAATCAACGGTGCGCCGGCGCTGCGCTTGTCGGCGTCGCGCGCGCGACGCGGCAGCAGGTCGAGAAACGCCGCGTCGTCGAGCGCGTCGAAGGTTTTAGCGTGGGCGCGAAGCGTCGCGTCGCCGATACCGATATCGGCAATCCACAGTTCGCCCGCGTAGGACCGTGCGGGCTCGAACAAGAGCCCGGGCTTCATGGCCGCGAGCGTGATGGTCGCGGTTGCGCGCACCGCGTCGCCGGGAACTGCACCGGTGAGCGCATCGACGCCGCTGGGGATATCGATTGCAAGCACGTGGTGCTCGCGCGCGTCGAGCGCGCGGACGGCGGGAAGGTAACGCGGATCGATCGGAAGGCGCGCGCCGGTTCCGAAGAGTCCGTCGATGGCGAGCGCCGCGCCGGCGAGAGCTTCGCGAGCCGTCGCGTCGTCGCGCGGCATTTCGTCTGGGCCGTAAACGACGCAGTCAAACTCGGGGAGCTGAGCGGTGGCGGTGCGAGCATCGCCGCCGTTGTTGCCCGGGCCGGCGAACGCGACGATGCGGCTACCGGGCGGAATGTGCTCGCGAACATAGGCCGCGATTGCGGCACCGGCGTTGTGCATGAGCGCGTCGACGCTGGACGTCGCGACAGCCTGTGCGTCGGCGTCGCGCATTTCTGCCGGCGTGAGAACCCGGATCATCGTTCTAATATCACGACCGCGAGGCGGGCAACTGCTCCGCAGCGCCGTAGAAACGAACGATCGGCTTGCCGCTGCGTTCGTGCGAGACACCCACCTGCCGCCACGGGATGGCGTGCCCGAAGGCTTTGCGCGTCGCTTCCTTCGCTGCGAAGAATCCGGCCAGACGCTCGGCCCAGTGGCGTTTGCGCAACGCGTAGGCCATTTCTTCTTCGGTGTACACTTTGCGCGCGAACCACGCCAGCGCGCGCTCGTCGAAGCGATAGCGTTCCACCTCGGCAAGGTCGATGCCGATTCCGACGATCATGAAACGCCTTTGCGCTGCAAGCGGTGTCGAGACCTGCGATGTCGAAGCGCGTCGCCTCAAGATGGAGTCGCGTATCCGCATCGTCCCGATCAACGCCATGGAAGGTGCCTTTCTCGACCGGCTTGCGCCGTGTTTGGAAGAACGATTCCTTTCGACGGTGCAGATCGAGCGAGCTCTCGTTGTTCCGCGCAGCACGCTCAACGCGACGCGCGGGCAGCTTTTTCTCTCGACCCTGGTCGCGCGCGTCCGTCGCGCGCACCCCGATGGCGCGGGCCTGTGCCTAGCGCTGACCGATTACGACCTCTACAAAACGTCGCACCGCTTCATCTACGGCGATGCCGACGAAGCGCAAGGCGTTGCCGCCGTGTCGTTGCACCGGTTGCGCTCGGAATACTATGGCGAGGAGTCGGATGCCAATACGCTGTTTCAGCGCACGCTGAAGGAGTGCGTGCACGAGCTCGGCCATGCGTTCGGGCTGCGCCACTGTTATAACGCGCGATGCGCGATGTATTACTCGAATTCGATCTTCGAGACCGACAACAAGATGTCGCATTTCTGCGAAGCCTGCGACAAGCGCATTAGTCGCGCGCGTAACGAACGCTGAACGCGAGGCTCGAACCAGGCCTCCGGGTCAGCCCTGCGGGCGGGGGCGGAACCCAGGAAGGCCCACGCGGGACGCTCCCAGCCGGAATTAGGCTAAAGGTCAGGGCGTTTTCGACCGTCAATCCTTAAAAACGCCGGTTCGTTCTGAAGGGAGCGCCGTGATCTCTGCCTATTTCGCTGGTCTGCGGGCGCGGTTCGGTTTACCGACCCGTCTGGGATTGGCCGTTCTTGGGGTCGCCGTCTGTGCGCTGATCGCGTGGTTTGGATCGGCCTACCCGATCGAAGCGCCGCTGGTTGTCATTGTTGCGTTGGTCGCCGCTGCCATCGGATTTCCATTAGGCGTCGCTGCGGCTTTGCTCGCGGCGGTCGCCGACTATCTTTCGCGCAGCGCGCACGGCGCGGGTGACCCGCTCGTCGGTGCGCTAGTCGTCTTGGTCTGCGGTGCGGTTGTGAGCGCGCTCTTCCTTGGAGAGATCTCGCCGATCGAGGAACTCGATCAGATCGCCCCGGGGCAATTGGCGTTTCGCCCGGCGGCGCGCACGGCGCTCCCCCGCGGTGAGGCAAACGGTTCAACGATGTCCACCAGTCTCTCCGCGCTGGCTTCGGGAATTCGCGAAGTTTCGCAGGGGGATTTCACCAAGAACATCGCCGTCAGCGACGGACAGCTCCAAGATCTCGCCATCGCGCTCAACAAGCTCATCTTCGGGATGCGCGAGTTCTTGCGTCAGCTGCACGGAAATGCCGGCAACCTGGGAAATGCCGGCGCGGAGTTGCGCACGACGGCGTCGACGGCGCTCGCCGTTATCGAAGGCGCCGCGGTTGCGCAGGGCCAGCTTGACGAAGGTATTCAAGAGCAATCGCGCATCGTCGAAGAAGCGACGTCGAAAGTCGTCGTGCTGACCGAGGCGATCTCGACGATTGCGGCATCGGCGGAAGAACAGACGCGCAGTCTCGACGAGACGGCGCTCGCCGTTTCAAACATGGCCAGCTCGATCGAAGAAGTTGCAGCCCAGGTCGATTCGCTTTCCACCAGTACCGCGGAGACGTCACGAACAGCGGAGCGCGGCGGCACGGCGATCGGCACGATCGTGGACGGCATGCATACGATCCGCACGACGATCAACGATCTGGCCAAAGATATCGGGCAGCTCGGTAATAACTCCGAGCAAATCGGTGACATTGTCAAAGTGATCGACCGCATCGCCGAGCAGACGAACCTGCTCGCGCTTAACGCCGCGATCGAAGCCGCGCGCGCCGGGGAGCATGGACGTGGCTTTGCCGTCGTCGCCAGCGAGATTCGCAAACTCGCCGACGGCAGCGTGCAGGCGACCAAAGAGATCGCTGGGCACATCAGCTCGACGCAAGGCGTCATTTTCGAAGTCGTGAGTGCGATGGAACGTCTCACCGAACGCGTCGAGGAGAGCACGGGAAGCACGAGTTCGGCTTCCGGCGCCTTGCAAGAGATCGTTTCCGCCGTTCTCGCCGCCAACCAGCAGATCGGCGAGATCAGCTCGGTGACCCGAGCGATGAGCGCCAACTCGTATCAAGTGATCCGCCAAATCGAAGAGATCACCAAGTCCGTGAGCTTGAATCTGAAAGCGACGCAGTCGATGACCCGCCAGTCCGACGACGTCAGCAAAGCGTTTTCCGATATCTCATCGATTTCGCAACAGAACGCCTCGTCGGTCGAGGTTCTCACCTACGTGAATAAGGAAGTCACGGATGCCGCCCAGCGCATGCTCGAATCGGTCGATCAGATGAACGATCTAGCCGGTCGAATCGATTCGCGGCTCGCGCAGTACAAAGTGAGTGAATCAGACACGGAGGGAGTCACTGCATGAGGGTGAGTCTTCGCGTGCGCCTTCTCGGAACGATCGTTGGTGCGATCGTATTCTTTTTCTTGGTGAGCGTCATTGCGACGCGCGTCGTCCTGCAGCACGACCTGACCCAACTTGGGCAGACCCAGGTGACGAATGGAGGCGGTGCATTCCAAGGTTATTGGGACTCACGTAAAGATCAAATTCGCTTGCTCGTGGCACAAGATGCGGTCAGCGACGCGCTGCGCAAGAGCCTCCAGACGCACAACGTCGCCGCGCTGACCGATCAGCTTTCCAACATCGCCCGCGCTTCGGGACTTTCCTTTCTTACCGTCGTCGACGCAAACGGCAACGTGATCGCGCGGGCAAATGGAGCGCAGCGAGGATCGCTACACAGCAGCCCGCTGGTCCAACGCGCACTCACCGGCGAAACGATTAGCACGGCCGCTTTGCTCGACCAGAGCATGCTCGTGGGCGAGGGGCTTGCGCCGCAAGCGCAGGCCGACGTTCGCGGCGCCGACGGCAAGGCCACAGCCGAACAACTCAATCGCGGCCTTGCGATCGTCGCCGCGGCGCCGATCAGCGATCAGAACGAACGCACGATCGGGGCCATCTATGGCGGCGTGCTTCTGAACCACTACTACGATTTAGTCGATCAGGCGACCGCCGCGCTGGGCGGGGCTTCGGCGATTCTCGAAGGCGATGCGATCGTTTCGAGTACGATTCAACAGCCGGACGGAACGCGCACGGTCGATCAACAAGTGCAGCAGGCCGCAACCGTCGTCGCGACCGGGACCGCTTATACCGGCGTTGACACGGAGGGCGGTACGCGGTATCTCGTGCACATCGACCCGATCGTGGACGATCAACAACACGTGATCGGGGCGCGCTGGTACGGTACCCCACTGGCGAATCTGACGGCCATCATCAACCACACGACGACGACCGTTGTGATTTGGGGCGTTATTGCAGCGATCGTAGCGCTCGCATTCGGCGTGGCCGTCGTGCAGGTGCTCTCGAATACCCTCGATCGGCGCAGCAAGCAAGTCCGCGACGCCGCAAAGGAACTCGGCGTCGCGATCGTAGGCAGCGAGGTCTCGGGCGATCACGTCTCGATGACCAAGGCTGCGGCCGAGCGCAGCGGTCAATTGATCGATGAGCTTTCCGCGCAGAGCGCACCCTCACCCAAGCTCGCCGAACTCAAGTCGGTAAATGAGGAACTCCAGAGCGACATCATCGTGATCGACACCTTGTCGCAAGAGATGAGCAACCGCATGCAGCACGCGGCGAACCGCGTAACGGAGCTCAACGAAGTCGCAGCGGCGTTAACACAACTCGTAACGGGAGAGGCGGGCTAGGGGGGGCAGAGTCATGGCTGACTTGATTTTGTTCTTCGGCAGCAACGCCGATACGATGATCGCTACCAAGGCACTGAAGGACGCGGGGATCTCGGCGAAGATGATCCCGAAACCGCCCACTGTGAATTCGGCTTCGAACCTGTGCCTGTCAATCGACGGTGGCGTCGAATCGCAGGCGAAGTCCGCGCTCTCCGGCGCCGGTGTTTCGCTGGGCGGCGTGGTTAAGTAGTAACCACGCCGAGCGGGTCACGCCGACAGGGCGTGCGCCCGCGGTGCCGCTTCTAGGATCGTGCCGATGACGAATCCATCCAGCGCGTGGCGCAGGCGTTCGGATTGCGAGAGGACCGTTTCGGCCGTCGCGTTCAGTTCGGTGATTTGCGCCGACGTTTCATAAGCGCTCGCGCTTACTTCTTCGGCCGTGGTGGCATGCGAATCCGACGCCCGCGCGATCGGAACCATGAGA
>Ga0302325_10016511_pt1 | contig 15634 bp, 12 predicted proteins | sample Palsa_T0_2_FD_201948 | JGI IMG/M metagenome (GOLD analysis project Ga0302325, IMG submission 201948) | Peat permafrost microbial communities from Stordalen Mire near Abisko, Sweden - Palsa_T0_2 | ecosystem: Environmental > Terrestrial > Soil > Palsa > Peat permafrost | place: Sweden: Abisko...
GCCTCGCCCCGGCGGACCAGGGCGCCCAGGGTATGAAGGCTCTGGCGGGCGGCCGACAGGCGTCGAAACGTCTTGTAGCTTGGCTCCCCGCCATCCACCGGGTCGGTGCGGACGACGAACATGCCTAGTGTCGGGACCGAGACACAATCATAGGAACGATCCTGGTGGACGGCTGGCGTCGGCCTGTCGCCAAGCCTTGATTGTGGACTCGCCGACGGGGCCCTGTCGGTAATCTATATTACCAACGCATCAAGCCCGATCCTAGGAATATGTCTTGGGAAGGTGGAAGCTGACGCGGGTCCGGACCAGCTGGTAGCACTCACAGGACGCCTCCATGAGGCCCTGCCGATCGAGTATCGTGACCTGCCGTCGGCCGCGCTCGATCAGACCGGCGCGCTCCAGCTCCTTGGCGGCGTTGGTCACGGTTGGCCTCTGAACGCCAAGCATCTCGCCGAGCAGGCTCTGGGTGATCAGTAGGGAGTCACTGTCGCCGCGGTCGCGCATCATCAGCAACCAGCGCGCCAGCCGCTGCCTGAGGCTGTGGGCGCCGTTGCAGGCTACCGACACCAGCACCTGCTCGAGAAAGGCCTGGGCGTAGGCGTACATCAGAGACTGGAAGGACGGCATGGACCCCATGAACCTGGTGAACGCCGCGCGGGACATTCTCGCCGCGCCGCCCGGGATCTGGACCAGAAGCCGAACCGAGGAAGTCTTGGCGCCGAAGATGGCCTGCACGGAGGTGCAGCCTTCCCTGCCGATCGTCGCCATCTCGATGACACTGCCGTCGGCATAGACCGCCACGACCGAAACGACGCCGGAGTCGGGGAAGAATATGAAGTCGAGCGAGCTATCGGCGTCCATCAGGACCTGCCCGCGCTCATAGGGAAGCTGTTCCATCTCCGCCGCCAGCCGTTCGAGATCGGAGGCCGGCAGAGCGAGCAGGAGCCGATTGTGCGGCCAGTCCGAGGGAGAGGTCATCCTCCCTAAAGGGAGCCCGGACCGCCGCGGTTGCAAAGAGCGGGCATGCCGACGCAGTTCGCCGCCTCAGCGCATCTCAGGCTCGATCGTGCGGCCCTTGGCCCTTGGCTATTGACCCGCCTCTCGTCCCGACGAGAGCACAGAAGCGGGAGCGAATACCTGCTCGACGTAGGAGGTCTGGATGGCCAGGGCGCGCCAGTGCGCCGCCAGCGCCTCGAAGCTGTCGCGGAGCTGGGCCGTAGGCGAAAGCGCGGCGTTCGCGGCGCACTGAAGAGCTCGTTCGCGGTAGTCGCCGACGGTCATGCGTAGGAGTCCTCGCGAGAGACGAGGAATAGAACGCCGCCGCCGGCGTTAAGGTTTCGTTATCGCTGTTCGGCCGGGCAATGGTTGCAACCGGGCGGCGTTGGGTCAGGAACCGCGCGCGCCCAGGATCACCTAACGACCATCTGGTGGATCAGGATCGGGCAGGCATGTCCGGCGCAGATTGCGCCTATGGCGATCAAGGAGATCGTCACCAGCATGGGCGCCAGTCCTAAGCGACCCCAAGCATGCACCAAAATCACCCTTCGAATTTGAAAACTGGAGTTACTAGAACGCGTGGGTTTTCATTTTGTTCCTCTGAAAGATCGATCAATTTCAACTGAGTGGATCGCAGGAAAAACTTAAGAGTCCGGTGATGAGAACTTGCTGGTATTTGTAGCGAGAACGGCAGCGGTTGCGACAATGGCGGCGCCCGCACGCGGTAGCGTTCCGGAAGTGACTGAAGCGCACGAGGCCTGCCGTGCCTCCCGAGTCCGCGCCAACCCAACCCAAACGCGTCACAAGAATAGGCGCCGGTATGTCGCCGAGCTGTGCTATGGTCGCCTCACGACGAACCACGGCCTTTCGAAAGGACCGACGCGGTCTCGCCTGCCGGGTACGACTTTCGCTCCGCGAGCCTCCGGACTCTATGAAAGGGCAAGCCGATGGCTGCCCGCATCCCGCTCCATCCCGAAGCCGCTCACAGTCTGGCGCTGGCGCTGGTCCAATCGTCCAACGCCCCGATTGTGCTCCTCGACGGCGACCTGAAGGTGATCGCCGCGAGCGCCTCGTTCCACCGCGCCTTCCAGATCGACGCCGCCACCGCCCTGGGCAAGCCGCTCTCCGCGCTCGGCGAGGGCGAGTGGGACGTTCCCCAGCTCCGAACCCTGCTGAAGGCGACGCTTGCCGGTCACGCCGATATCGCGGCCTACGAGATGGACCTGGACCGGGCCGCGCGGGCGACGCGCCGCCTGGTGCTCAACGCCCAGAAACTGGACTACGGCGATGCGGACGGGGTCCGGCTGCTGCTGACCATCGCCGATGTCACCGACGCCCGCGCCGCCGAGAAGCTCAAGGATGACCTTCTTCGCGAGAAGGCGATACTGCTCCAGGAACTCCACCACCGGGTCGCCAACAGCCTCCAGATCATCGCCGCCGTGCTGCTGCAAAGCGCCAGGCGCGTGAAGTCGGAAGAGACCCGTGGCCACCTCTACGACGCCCACAACCGGGTGATGTCGGTCGCCACGGTGCAGCAGCAGCTTGCCGCCTCGCGGCTCGGCGATGTCCAGCTGCGCCCCTACTTCACCGAGCTTTGCCAGAGCCTCGGCGCGTCGATGATCCGCCACCGCGACAAGCTCTCGCTTGGGGTCGAAGCGGACGACAGCGTCACCGACGCCGACGTGTCGGTGAGCCTGGGCCTCATCGTCACCGAACTGGTCATCAACGCCCTCAAGCACGCCTTCCCCGGCCATCGCGCCGGCAAGATCATGGTCGGCTACGCCTCGAAGGGGCGCCACTGGACGTTGTCGGTGAGCGACGATGGCGTCGGAATGCCTACGGACGCCGCCAGCGCCAAGCCGGGCCTGGGAACCAGCATCATCGAGGCCCTCTCGAGACAACTGGACGCCCGCGTCGAGATCGCGGACGCCCATCCGGGAACCTCGGTCTCGATCATCCACGCCTGAGGGCGCATCCCTGCCAGCGCCGCAGGGCGCTGTGAAACTCGCCTCTGGCGCGCGTCGGACTCCGACGGTCGCTCGATCTCCGGTCATGGGCGCGGGCGCGCGCGCCACCCGAATCTCGACGGCAGGGCGGCCTCGTCGCTGCGACCGGCGAAAGCCAAGCGTTTCCCGGCTAATGCTTTTCGGGCGCCGCGCCGGGTTGTGCCTGGGCCGGCGGTTCAGGTTCGCCGATCGCGGCGCGAAGCGCCCTTACTCGATCGGCGGAAACGGCAGGCGCGTGGTTTCCCCAGCTCGAGCGAACATAGGTGAGGAGGTCCGCGATGTCGCTGTCGGTCAAGCTCGCGGCGAAAGGCGGCATGGTAAGTTTGGAAGGCGCGGCAGGGGTGCTCACCAGGGCGCCGCCAGCCAGCACGACATGAATGAGGGAGGTGGGATCGTCGGTCTCGACAACCGGATTTCCAGCCAGCGCGGGAAAGCCCGTAGCGAGGCCGGCGCCGTCCTCCTGATGGCAGGCCGAGCAATTGTCGAGGTAGCCCTGCGAGCCGGCCGCGATGGCCCGCTCGCTCCGCGGCGCAGGCAGCGTGTGCAGAAAGTTCGCGATCCCGGCCCGATCGGCGGGGGTCATGAACTGCGTGCTGTGCAGCACCACGTCGCCCATTTCGCCGAACGCGGTGAACTTGCCGGTTCTCCCGCTCGCCAGGAACTCCTCGATGTCCGCGCCGGCCCACCTGCCTAGCCCGGTAACGGCCGCGCCGCGCAGGCTCGGCGCGAACCAGCCATTGAACTGCGATCCGGCCAGGAATCGCGGACCGCCGCCGTCCGTCAGCGCGACTTCCTCCAGTGTGAGGGCGCGAGGCGTGTGACAAGCGCCACAGTGGCCCAGCCCTTCCACCAGATAGGCTCCGCGGGCGACGACCGGATCCTGTCCGGCGCGCGGTCTGAAAGCTCGCACCCGAGGCGCGAACAGCCAACGCCAATAAGTCAGGGGCCAACGCATCGACAAGGGCCACGCGACTTGTTCGGCGCGATTCCTGCTGGATACGGGCGCGACACCGTGGAGGAAGTAGGCATAGAGCGCCGCGAGGTCGCCATCGGTTATGCGCGAATAGGACGGATAGGGCATTGCGGGATACAGCGTGCGGCCGGACCTCAGCAGGCCTCGACGAACCGCTCGGTCGAAATCGCCGTAGGCGTACCCCCCGATCCCGGTCTTTGGATCGGGCGTGATGTTGGTGGAAAATATCACGCCTATGGGCGAGTCGATGGCCAGACCCCCCGCGAACGCCGCGCCTCCGGGCGTCGTGTGGCAGCCCGTACAATCGCCGGCCTTGGCAAGGTAGGCGCCACGCGCGATCAGCTCGGGCGTAACGGGGAGGGGAAGTATCGCCGCCCGGTCACCGCCGCGTCCGCCGAACACCACCGCCGCCAAATAGAGGCACGAGAGCGCGAAAACGCCCACCAGCACGGCGGCGGCCACACCTCTCAGCGCCGTTCGGCCGATGCCCGCGCGCCCCGGTATCCCGGTCACGGCGAGACCAGGAGCCTGGATCTCTCATGATGAAATAGACAGCTCGCGTCTGCCGAGCCGCGGATAAGCGAGTCGATGCGCGATGTCGGAACGCCGCCAAGAGGCTGCGAACAAACGGCCACCCTCATCGGGAAGACATCTATTTTGGCCGCGCGAACATGCGGGCAGCGCCTCATGCAAGATGGATAGCCTCTGCGGGCCGCTTGATTCAAGACTCTGACCGGTGTCCATCGCGGGGGAAGAACTTTCATCGTCGGAATTCTATGAAGGCTTGCGCCGCGCCGGTCGGAAGCTGAAAGTCTGGGCCGTGGTTGGCCCGAGGCAGGCGTCGACATGCGAGTGATGGCCGAGGTCGGGGGCGGCCGGGAAGAGGGGCTCTTGGATGTCGGACCACGCGACTGAGGTCAATCAGAATCTCAAGTCGAAGATCCTGAGCCTGCTCTTTGAGGGCCGGATCATGAGCGTAGCGACAATACGCCTGGACGGCTGGCCCCAGGTAACGACAGTCGGATACATGAACACCGACCTCGTGCTTTATTTTGCGGCTGCTTCGACGAGCCAGAAGTTCCTGAATATCCAACGCGACCCAAGGATATCGATCGCCATCGCCTTCCCCCCGACGGGCGCCCGCCAGGGGCACGGGCTTTCGATGGCGGCGCGGGCTTCGCAGGTCCTAGAGCTTGACGAGATCGACCGGGTCAACGATGCCCTCGCTGGGCGCTACTTCGGTCGCACGGTGTTCGCCCCTCGGGGACCCTCGGCGGTGATCCTTCGCGCCGACGCCATGATCATTTCCCTGGTTGACGATTCCGATGGCATGAGTGAGCCGCAGATCTTCCACGTTCCGAAATCTGGCGAAATGGATCCCCCCGAGCCTCACGGCGGGCCGGCGTGGGAACATTGACGTTCGTTCGCGGGGCGTCTTGACTGCCCGTGTGTTACCGGCGCTCTCAAAGCAAATGAGTATTGGTTAGGGCGGGGTTGTCAAACCAAACCCATTCTTTGCGATGGCGAACATCCTACCAGGTAATCTGCGAGGCCTGGACCAAACACCCGTCAATCTTCAAGATCGACCCGCACCAGCGCATTCCGGGACCACACACCTAGTACGCGACCCAGGCGAAGACGCGGACGGTGTTGTTGTCGGAGGCGCGGCTTCCCAGCCCGTCGTAGTTCACGCCCGATCCGTCGAAGGAGAAGTAGTCGGTGTACTGCACGCCCAGGCGCAGGTTGAAGCGCTTGCCGAGCGGCGAGTTTCCATCGCCGAAGGGTGTGCCGTCGATCTGGAAGAGCAGGCCGGAGCTGTCGGGCCTGAAGGTCCGGTTGCCGGCGTAGAGGAGCTGGTCGGGCGATCCCCAGGTGTCGAAAGCCTGGACGGTGAGGCCGATCTTGTTGCGCCAGTAGTAGGAGCCGTCGACGCGGAAGTCCTTCAGGGCGACGTTGTCGTTGATCGCCAGGCCCAGGGACTGCGAGGCGTCTAGGCGCTGCTGCTCGTAGGTGAAGCGGCTGTTGACGGTGAAGACATCCTTGTTCTTGGCGAACAGCTGGTAGGAGCCGTCGAGGCCGAGATCGTCGTAGTGGTCGGTCCCATTGGTCGTGACGTCGCCCGGATAGAGGTTTGCGGCCATGGCGAAGGCCCCGACCTCGAAGTTGTGGGTCCCGTAATTCTTCTGGTAGGCGATCCGGCCATAGGGGGCGGCGCCCTGGATGAGGCCGGGGCTGGTGGGATCTATGCCCACGTGGATGAGGAAGTTGGCGCTGGGCGAGGTGTAACCGCCCGCCTCGAGGTAGACCTGCGAGTTGATCCAGGCGTAGGCGGTGAGGCCGACGGTGTTCTGGGCGAGGCTGCCGATCAGCGGCGCCGCGGCCGGCGAGGGGGAGAGCGCCGAGCTGGTGTACGGAAAGCCCCACGCCGGCAGGGTGTTCCAGGCGTCCTGCACGGTCGGGGCGTTGTTGAACGAAAGACCCAGGACCACGGGCGTCTTGTCGACCGTGGTGGTCGTGATCGCCCGCAGATCGAGGCTGTCCCAGTTCCAGGCCTTGGCGACCCCATCATAGGTGCCCTGGACGAAGGCCCCCAGGTGCGAGCCGAGGCCGCCGGCGAAGAAGAAATTGATCTGGTCGACCGCCCAGTTGTCGTTGACGCCGAAGCCCGGGGCCGGCGGGCTCATCTGGTCCTTCATGGTGCGGACGTAGGAGGCCTGGGCGGCGATGGAGAGCGGCAAGTTGAAGGAATTGGTTCGAAGCGTGTAGCCGTTCATCTTGAACTCGCGCCCGAAGGGGGTGAGCTGGGGGCCAAAGCCGCCCACGTGGCAGCCCGAACACGGCTGCCCGGTCTGAACCGCGAAGCTCGGCACCGCCGTCGCGCTCGTGGCCGCGAGCAAGGTCGCCGCCAGCGTCAGCAGACAGCGGCGCGCCAAATGGTGAGCGAATCGAAACGCTCGCGGCCCCCGTTTCATGGAGGCGCTCCTAAGACTTGGGCTTGTAGAGCGTACACCAGCCGGACGAGGCGATGTCCCCGGTCACGGTCGTACAGGCGTTTGGCGGTGCCCACTGGGTGCAGCCGTCGCAGCGAAGCCCGCCCTTCGCCGTCGGCTGATAGGCGACGGCCTGCTGAGGCATCTTGTGCGGGGCGGCGGCCGCCGAACTGGTCATCAGGTTGCCGGCCAGCGCTCCACCAGCGGCCACGAATACCGCGCTTCGAAGGAGGCGGCGGCGCGAAAGCTCGAGAGTGTGAAAGTGTTGGGTGGTCGCCACTTCGGAATGTCCTCGCGGAGTCGAAGATTGAGACCAATAAATTCCCAACCTTAGCCGTAATGAACGAAACGGGTTTTTGATCCGTCGTCCTGGAAATATCGGCGAATTCAACGGGAGATTGTACTGACAACTTTAACCGTGCACGGTCATTTTGACGGGAGGTGCGCGCATGCGTCGGCCACGCGCTCCCCGGGTCCCTGAGCTGTTTTGACAATGACCGTTTTCCGGTATGTCAAAGGCGTTCGCGAAACAGGAACTCGAGTGTCAGACTCAGAAAAACCCCTTCGCGAGCAACTGGACGAAGCCATCGACAGGGTCCGACGCGAACTGGAGATTCTCGAATCTCCGTCGAGCATCGGGGGCGGCGCGGATAGTCGCAGCGTGGTCGCGGACCTCGAGACCGAACTGCGTGGCCTCGAAGAGGCGCGAGCCAACTTGGGACCCCATGATGTTTGAGCGCACCTAGGTCGATCGCCCGGCTCTGGTCCGGCGGTGCGCCACCCTAGAGGCGGATGATGGCCTTGCCGCGAAGGCCGCCGGTGCGCAGTTTCTCCAGCACCTGGCTTGCGCCATCCAGCCCGACGGTCGAGCGGATGCGGGCGCTGATCACGCCCGCCTCCAGCATGCGCGCGATCTCGGCGAGTCCCTCGGGCGACGACACTGGACTGGCGCTGGAAACGATGTTGTGCGCCGCGATCTGGCGCTCGGCGAACCAGGCTTGGTTGGCGGCCCCTATGGTCGAGACGAGGGCGCCTCCGGGCCTCAGGATCTCGGCGTCGCGGCCGATCGTGTCCGGACCGTCGACCAGATCGAGGACCGCATCGACGCCGCCCGGGTGGGTGGCGTGAATCGCCGCGATCACGTCGGCGGCCTTGCTGTCGTAGACTTCCAGCGCGCCCAATCTGCGGGCTTCGTCGGCGTCGCCACGAACCGTCGCGATGACGTGCGCGCCGCGTGCGCTCGCCATCTGGACCGCATAGCCGCCGACCCCGCCGGTCGCGCCCATCACGACCAGGCTCTGGCCCGCGGCGACGCGCAGCAGGTCGAGCGAGCCGAGTGCGGTGATCGCCGGAATCGGCAGGGCGGCCGCGTCGTCGTCGCTGACCCCGTCGGGGATGCGCGCAAGCGGCTCGGCCTTCAGGCCTGGCGCGACCGTCGTGTACTCCGCGTAGGCGCCATGCGTGCGCGCCTGGCCGAAGATGCGGTCGCCGACGTGGAAATCCCGCTCGCCGGCCGGAACGGCTTCGACGACGCCGGCGAAATCGATGCCCACCACGTAGGGATAGGTCGAGGCCGCGGTCAGGCGTTCGAGGAGCTTGTAGTCGATCGGATTGACCCCGGCGGACTTCACGCGGATCAGGATCGCGCCGTCCGCCGAGGGGATGGGGAGTTCGTGGATCGCCGGCGCCGGGCCCAGGCCTTCGACCGCAAATGCGCGCATGACTGGCTCCTTAAGGTTTGGAATTTTATCGGCGTTCGCCGCGCCGCGCCGGCAGAGGGTCCTCCTTGGCCCGCTCCTGACGACTTGGACAGGGGGCCTCATACCCCGACCAGCCGATCGCGCCAGCCCAGGCCGCCACGGCGGGCGTCCGGACCGGGCTTGGGCGGCGGGCGCCGGGGCCGCCTGAAATGACGGCTTCCGCGCCGTTTTGCCTGGTTCGGCGCCTAAAATTGCAGCGCTTGCATCGCAGTGCAGCGTAACGGGCCGCCCGGCCTGGATTGTTACGATTTCCTTCGAACGTAATACGCGCAGATCGGCGCGAGCGCCGGTCCCACGCTAGGTCGCGACCCCGTCGTCGCGCCCGCTCGCGGGCCGGTTCCCAAGGTGATCGCAGGGTCAAACGGCTCGGGGTGACCGGCATGAACCATCTCGCCTTATCGTCGACCGCACGGCGGCGTCGCGGCGTCCTCTCGCTCGCGCCGTTGCTGGTGTTGGCGCCGCTCGCCGCGCGGGCGGCGGACGCAGCGGCGACCGACGCGTCGGCCGGTTCCGCGGTCAGCGAAGTGATCGTGACGGCCCAGAAGCGTGTCGAGAAGCTGCAAGCGGTGCCGATCAGCGTGACCGCCCTGTCCGGCTCGGCGGTGGCCACCGAACACATCCACACCTTCGATGATCTCAGTCGCGTCGCGCCGGCAGTCGCGTTCGACTCGAACGCCACGTTCGGGACCACGAACATCTCTATCCGGGGCGTAAGCTCCCAGGCGGGTTCGGCGACCGTCGGCCTCTACATCGACGACGTCTCTATCACGACCAAGAACTTCTTTTACGAGGGCGCCTTCGAACCGGTGGTCACCGACCTGGACCGCATCGAGGTCCTGCGCGGCCCGCAGGGCACCCTCTACGGCGACAGCTCCGAGGGTGGGACGATCCGATACCTGAGCAGGCAGCCCGACCTGCAAACGTATAGTGGCCAGATCACCCTCGACACCTCCAACACATCGCATGGCGGCGAGAACTACAGCGGCGATTTCGCCGTCAATCTGCCGATCATCAAAGACGTTTTCGCGCTGCGGATCAGCGGCAGCGTCGACCGCGAGAGCGGCTGGATCAATCACTATAGCGTGGACCTCGGCCCCGACGATCTGAACGTCGGCGGCGGCCAGCTTCTAGAAAAGGGCGTGAACGCCACCCAGGTCTACACCTTTCACGTGGTCGGAAAGTTCGAGCCCGGCTTCGGCCTGACGGTGACGCCGGCCTTTTTCTACCAGCGCGATCACGCCAACGACTCCTCGGCTTTCTACATCGATACGCCCGGCCTTGGTCTCTATGACCAGGACAAGGAAGTTCCCGAGCCTGGGACCGACACGCTGAAACTGGCTAGCCTCAACGTGCACGAGGACTTCGGCCCGGTTCAGCTCACTTCCGTCACCGGCTATTTCGAACGGGACGTCGTGCGCCAGGAAGACGGGACCTTCTTCAACAGCGCCTCGTTCGTGTCGATTCTCGAGGGCGTGACCGGCGCGACGCCGCAGAATCTGGCGCCATTGCAGGCCTTCCTGCCCACGCCGCTCAACGGCGTGTCGCTGGATCAGGCGATGAACGAACTCTCCAACCTCGCCTCGCCGGTGAAGCTGAACACCCACTACGCCCAGTTCACCCAAGAGCTGCGCCTGTCCTCGCCGGACAATCCGGGCGATCGCCTGCATTGGGTGGCCGGGGCCTATTTCGCGCAGCAGTCGATCCATAACATCGACTTCCAGCAGATCCCCGGCATCAACTCGACCTTCATCGGTCTGTTCGGCGTGCCGATGGAGGCCACGGCGGCCTACCCGCTGCTCAATCCGGGCCTGCCCGGGACCATCCTGTTCCCCAATGACGAGGACGAGAGCGACAATCGGACCTACAAGGAAACCCAGTATTCCGCCTTTGGCCAGATCGACTACGACTTCCTCTCCAGCTGGCACGTCGGCTTGGGCGGTCGCTACGAGGTCGCGGACGAGCACTACATCTCGGTCGAGACCGGCTACTATCAGATCGGCAATCTCGGGTTCACCGGCAACCCGCCGGGATCGCCCCCGGCGGCGCCCTACACCCAGGCGGCCAGCGCCCGTTCCTTTACGCCGAAGGTCACCCTGAGCCATGACTTCAACCCGAACGAGACGGTCTACGCATCAGCCGGGGAAGGCTTTCGACTGGGAGGCCCGACCGGACCGATCGTCTTTGGACCGAACACGGTATGCGGCCCCGATTTCACCCTGATCAACCAGACGACCCAGCCGACCAAGTTCGGTCCCGACAGCCTGTGGACCTACGAGTTGGGATCCAAGGGCAGCTACTTCGGCAACCGTCTGTCGGTGAACGGAGCGGCCTTCTATACCGACTGGCGCAACGTCCAGCAGCAGATCTACCTTCCGGACTGCGGCTACTATTTCACCGAAAACGTGGGCAACGCCCGCATCTACGGCGGCGAACTCGAGGCGGACCTGAAGATCACCGACCAGCTGGTCGCCAGCGCCAGCGCCAATGCGGAAAGCGCCACCGTCACCTCGTCGATCAATCCGGTCACCGTGCCGGTCGGCGCCAATCTCATCGACATACCGCGGGAAACTTTCGACCTGGAACTCGCCTATCGTCGACCTATCACCGACGCCGTCCGGCTGGCGGCCCTGGTCAACTACAGTTGGACCGGACAATCCAACGGCAGCTATCAGCGCTTCACCAATACCGTCGCGCTGGGCTCGTTGACGAACCTGAACTTCAGCAACCCGTCGTACGGCGTGTTGAACGCAAACGTCACGCTGTCGGTTTCGCGATATGAGCTTTCATTATACGCAAAGAATCTTCTCGACAACCATACGATCATCCAATCTCCCGAGATCAATACTGTGTACGAAGGCTATACTGTGCACCCGAGGGAGCTGGGCGTGACGCTCAAGGCGTTCTTCTAGGCAAGCGAGCCCGTCGCCGCCGCCGAAGACGCGGCGGACTGGACAAGGCCGACGCGCCGCATGGTAATAATATCCTTGGGCTTCGTAACACCGTAACGGCCGACATGAACCAGGAAGAGCCCCCACTCGCCCGTCTGAGCGTCAGCCTGCCCGGGCGGCTGCTGGCGAGACTCGATGCGATGATCGCCATGCGGGGCCTGGCGAACCGCTCGCAGATCATCGCCGAACTCATCCGACGCGAGCTAGCCGACCATACCGAGGCCCAGGGCGACGCGGTGATCGCCGGAACGATCACGCTCATCTATCGGGCCGAGAGCGGCAGGGTGAGGCACGCCCTGGCCCAGACCCAGCTCGCCTATCTGAAGGAGGTGATTTCCTCCCAGCACGTGTTTCTCGAGGACGACCAATCGCTCGAGGTGCTGCTGGTCCAGGGCCCGGCTCAGAGGCTGACGAGCCTGTGCGATGAGTTGCGGCGGATTCGCGGCGTCTCGCAGATCGAGCTCGTCTCGACCACGGCATTGCTGCCGCCGCTGCACGCCCACGGCGCGGTCGACGCCATCGTCGAGCCCAGGGGCGCCAGGACCGCCGCATGAAGAAGGCCGCCACCGCCGATCCCGCCGGGGCCCGCGCCCACGCCCGCGCCATGTCCGGGACCCTGGTCGAGGCGATGCCGACCATCCCCGCCGCCTCGGCCAGGGACCTGCCCGAGGGCGTCGACGGTGCAAGCGTGCTCTGGGACGAGACGATCGCCGGCGGCGGCTATTCGTCCCGGCGGCTCAGTCGTGGGGCGCGTCTGCAGCTCTCCGACCTTCGCGGCGACGCCTGCGTATCGATGATGGTCTTCAACGCCGAGCAGCCGGTCGAGCGCCTGAACGTGGCCGACACCCTCAAGGTGCAATGGAACGCCTACCTGGGGCCCGGGCGGCTGATCCTCTCCGACATGGGCCGGGTCATGCTCGCGATCATCGAGGATTCGACCAGCGGCCACGACGCCTTCTGCGGCCCCTCCAACGCCCGCTCGCTGGCGGCAAGCTCGAACCACGGCCTCGCCAACGGCCGCGACCGGTTCGTCGCCGCGGTGGCCAAACATGGCCTTAGCGCCAGGGACATCCATCCGTGCATCAACTGGTTCAAGCCGGTGACGATCGGCGAGGATGGTTCGACGCGCCTCGACGTCGGGCCGTTCGCCCCCGGCCGGCGCCTGACGCTGAGGGTGGAAATGGAGGTGATCGTGGTCCTGGCCAACTGCCCGCATCCACTCGATCCGCGTTCGGACTATAGCGTGACGCCGGTGCGCGCCACCGCCTGGCGCGGACCGCCGACACCGCCCGATGATCCGATCCGCAACGCCACGCCCGAGGGGCTGCGCGCCTATCTCAACCTCGAAGACTACTACCGCCGATGACCGGACCCACCCTCGTGCGTGACGAAATCGTCCCCGCCCGCGCGCCGTGGAGCTGCGTGGTCAGGCGCGGCCAGCGGTTGCGCATCATCGATCTCGAGGGAAACCAGGCGGTCGACTTCCTGCTCTATAGCCTGGGCGACGACACCGAGCGCTACAGCGCCCAGGACACGATCGCCGCCCAACGCAACATCTTTCTGCGGACCGGGTCGGTGCTCCTCTCCAGCCAGGGCGCGCCGATGATGACGATCACCGACACCTCCGTCGCCTATCACGACACCATCGGCGGCGCGTGCAGTTGCGAGTCCAACACCCTTCGCTACGGTTTTCACACCAAGGCCCTGCACGCCTGTGTCGAGAACTTTCTCTTCGCGAACGCGGCCTACGGGCGCGACAAGCGTGATCTGGTGTCCAACGTGAACTGGTTCATGAACGTCCCGGTCGAGGCGGACGGAACCCTGGGGATCGTCGACGGCATCTCGGCGCCGGGCCTCTTCGTCGAATTGCGCGCGGAGATGGACGTAGTCGTGGTGGTCTCCAACTGTCCGCAGATCAACAATCCCTGCAACGGGTTCAACCCGACGCCGGTGCGCATGATCGTCACCGAGTGAGCGGGCAGCCCTCGAGGGCCGGTGTTTAACAAGGTCCTGATCGCCAACCGCGGGGCCATCGCCTGCCGGATCATCCGTACTCTGAGGAAGATGGGGGTCGGCTCGGTCGCGGTGTTCAGCGACGCCGACGCCGGCTCGCTGCACGTGTCGCAGGCGGACGAGGCCCTGCGGATCGGACCGCCGCCGGCCCTCGAGAGCTATCTCGATATCGCCGCCGTTCTCGCCGCCGCCAGGGCCAGCGGCGCGCAGGCGATTCATCCAGGCTATGGCTTCCTCTCCGAGAACGTGGCCTTCGCCGAGGCCTGCGAGCGCGCCGGCCTGGTTTTCATCGGTCCGACCGTCGACAACATCCGCGCCTTTGGCCGCAAGCACCTGTCGCGGGCCCTGGCGGCGGCGCAGGGCCTGCCGCTGGCCCCGGGTGGCGAACTGCTGGCCGACGCCGACGAGGCCCTCGAGACCGCGCGGCGGATCGGCTATCCGGTCATCCTCAAGGCTACCGCCGGTGGCGGCGGCATCGGCATGCAGGTCTGCGAGGACGACGAGGCGGTGCTGACCGGCTTTGGGGCCGTCCGCCGACTGGCCGGCGCCCACTTCGCCGACGGCGGGGTCCTTCTCGAACGCTACGTCCGCCAGGCGCGCCATCTCGAGGCGCAGATCTTCGGCGATGGCAAGGGCGAGGTGGTTGCCCTGGGCGAGCGCGACTGCTCCCTGCAGCGGCGCAATCAGAAGGTCATCGAGGAGACGCCCGCGCCCGACTTGCCGCCGGCGACCCGAACCGCGCTTCTGGAAGCCGCCGTCAGGCTTGGCCGCGCCGCCGCCTACCGCTCGGCCGGCACGGTGGAGTTCCTCTACGACCAAGCGAAGGACGAACTGTCATTCCTGGAGGTCAACACCCGGCTTCAGGTCGAGCATGGAGTGACCGAGGAGGTCACCGGCGTCGATCTGGTGGAATGGATGGTGCGCGGCGCGGCCGGAGATTTCGCCTTTCTCCGCGCGTCCCGGCGGCCGCCCGCCGGCGCCTCGATCCAGGCGCGTCTCTATGCCGAGGATCCGGAAGAGGACTTTCGCCCCAACTGCGGCCGGTTGACCCAGGTCGCCTTCCCGCCGGATGTTCGCGTCGAGACCTGGGTCGACGACGGCGTCGAGGTCAGCGCCTTCTACGACCCGTTGCTGGCGAAGCTGATCGTCAGCGCCGCCGACCGACCGGCCGCGGTGGCGGCCCTCCAGCGGGCGCTGGCGGCCACCAGGCTGTCGGGCCTCGAGACCAATCTCGCCTGGCTGCGCGATGTCGCCGCCGACCCGCGGTTCGTCGCCGGCGATGTCTCGACGGGCCTGCTTGGAAACATTGCTCACCACCCGTCGACGGTGTCGGTGCTCGGCGGCGGCGCCTCGACTACGATCCAGGACTATCCGGGGCGCCTTGGCTATTGGGACGTCGGGGCGCCGCCGTGCGGCCCTATGGATGCCTTGGCCTTCCGGCTTGGCAATCGCTTGCTCGGAAATCCCGAAGGGGCGGCCGGGCTCGAATTCGCCGCCGTCGGTCCGACGCTTCGCTTCAACGCCGATTGCGGGGTCGTTCTGACCGGCGCCGACTTCGGGGCGATGCTCGATAGTCTGCCCGTCCCCCTCTACCAGCCGTTCGCGGTCACGCGCGGCCAGATCCTGAAACTGGGTCGGGTGAGGGGCGCGGGGCTGCGCGGCTATCTGCTCCTGGTCGGGGCCCTGGAGGCGCCGGCCTATCTGGGCAGCCAGGCGACCTTCACCCTGGGCGGCTTCGGCGGCCATGCCGGCCGCGCCCTGGCGGCCGGCGACGTGCTTCACCTGGCGAAGCACGGTCCGGCGCTCCTGACCTCCGGGGTCAAGCCCATCGTCCCGCCGCTGGGGCCTTCGTGGGAGATCCGCGTGCTCCATGGGCCCCATGGAGCGCCCGATTTCTTCACCCCCGACGACATCGGCGCCTTCCTGACCGCCGAGTGGAGGGGCCACT
>Ga0302325_10016512_pt1 | contig 15633 bp, 10 predicted proteins | sample Palsa_T0_2_FD_201948 | JGI IMG/M metagenome (GOLD analysis project Ga0302325, IMG submission 201948) | Peat permafrost microbial communities from Stordalen Mire near Abisko, Sweden - Palsa_T0_2 | ecosystem: Environmental > Terrestrial > Soil > Palsa > Peat permafrost | place: Sweden: Abisko...
GTGGACAACACGGTGGGAGAGGATTGGAGCAACGTGGAGCTTTCGCTTGTTGCGGGAGCGCCGCAATCGTTCATCCAACAGCTGTCGCAACCCTACTATGCAAGGCGGCCCGTGGTGCCGCTGCCGCAGAACGCCGAACTTGTGCCGCAGACGCACGAAGGCGCGATGTTAGGAGGTGCCGGGAGATTGTCCGGAACGGTTTTCGATCAAAGCGGAGCCGTCATTGCTGGAACTAGCGTTCAGGTTTTTTCCTCGACCGGTGAAAAGGTGGCCTCGACATCAACGGACAATGAGGGCAAATACGAAATCGGCGATCTTCCCGCGGGCAACTATCGCGTGGAGTTCACGGAAGGCGGCTTTCAGAAAACAGTGATCCAAAGCGTGCCCCTTGGCGGAGGAAGAGTGCAAACGCAGAATGTAACGTTGCAGATTGGAGCCTCAACTTCGACAGTTGAAGTCACCGCAGCGCCCTCATCTGTAAACACTGAGACTGCCGAGATCGTGTCGGGAGTTGCGACGGGGCGGCACGTTGGATCGGGAGGCGAACTCGGGAGCGGCCGTGGGGTCGGGGCAGGCGGCGGGCCTGGCGTTGGCAGTGGAGTCGCCGGCGGGGTCCTCTCTGGGGTCGCGTCCGGCATCGCTGATGCACGGCGCGCAATGTCTGCTCAGGCGGAGGGATCGGGCCTGGGGGATTTTTTTGAATACAAACTCAAGGATCGCGTGACAATTCACAAAAATGAATCCGCGCTGGTTCCGATTGTGCAAGTACACGTCGCGACGGAGAAAGTTTCGCTGTGGAATGCATCGCTCAATTCTCCGCGGCCCCTTCTCGCGCTTTGGCTTACGAATTCGAGCCCGCTGACGCTTGATGGCGGAAGCTTCAGCGTCCTTGAGAATGAAGCTTTTGCCGGCGAAGGCTTGACCGATGCGATCAAACCAGGCGAGAAGCGCCTGCTCTCGTATGCGGCAGATCTAGGTATTCGTGTGGATTCCAAGGTGGAAAGCGAGCCGCAACGCGTCACACACGTTCACATCCTGCGTGGGGCGATGATTCAGACAAGCGAGCTGCGCCAAGACACGAACTATACGATCCGCGACGACGATACGACTCCGCGTTCAGTGTTGATTGAACACCCGTTGCGCGATGGATGGGTAATTTCCGAAGGCGGCCCCAAGCCCGAAGAAACCACTTCGAGTGCTTATCGCTTTCGTCAAAGCATCGAGCCCAAAGCCACAGCGAAATTTACCATTCGTGAGTCCAAACCGCTCGAAGCTCGCTTCGAGTTGACGAATCTGACGGACGATCAAATCACTTTATTTATCCAGCAGAAATCCATAAATCCCGAGATCGAATCCGCGTTCCGAAAAATCGTCGAACAGAAAAATCGCATCGCTGCGCTGGACGCAGAGATTACACGCCGGGAGGACGAAACGCAGAAGATCTACGACGATCAGCAACGGCTGCGCGAAAACTTGAAGGCGCTGAAGGGCAGCGCGGAAGAGCGCGCGCTAACGCAGCGTTACACGAAACAGCTCGCGGATCAGGAGACGCGCCTCGAGACGATCCAGCACGAGTCGGCGGACTTTCAATCGAAGCGCGACCAGGCCCAAGCAGATCTCGATGCCATGATCGCGAATCTTACCTTCGATGCGACTTTGTAAGATTTCAGGGAATACCTCTAAATGTTAGGCGTGAACTAGCTTCGATCTATGACGGAGTGAGTGTCGCCGAACTGATGTTCAGTCAGCGTGGCTATCAGTCTGGCTTCTCTCTTTAGGCATTAATTGAACGCGGCTGATAAGACGATCAAGAAATCCCACTTGGCCTTTCAGGATGCGGGCACGCGCATTTTCGAGCGAGAACCAGGCGGCGCGATCAATTTCGGGGAATTCTTGTGTCTTACCGGACTTCGGCGGCCATTCCATGGAGAAATGATTGCTATGAATTTCTGACGGAGAGCAGTCGCCCTCGAACGCCCACGCTGTGATGATTTTTCCGCTGGGCTGCTTGATTTCGTCGAGAGGCATGAATTCGCCGGCGGGTTGGATGCCGGTTTCTTCTTCGAATTCACGTTTCGCCGCTGCAAGGGCAGTTTCGCCTTCCGTGTATTCGCCCTTGGGGATTGACCACGCGCCGAGATCTTTTTTTCGCCAGAACGGCCCGCCGGGATGCGCGAGCAGAACTTCTACTTCCGAGTGACGTCGACGGAACATCAGTAATCCTGCGCTGACCCGTTTCATGTGCAGACTATTTTATGACGATGCTTAGCTGAAAACGACGGCTCATCTTAATAGATAAGGAAAGTTAGCTAGGGATTCGGTGGGCGGTGCGGAATGTACAGAAAGCGTGCTGAAGGCCCGTTACACAGGCGCTATGTTAATATTGTTGCGTCTCGTTAGGCCCGTAGCTCAGTTGGTTAGAGCGCTACCTTGACACGGTAGAGGTCTGGGGTTCGAGTCCCCACGGGCCTACCATCCTTTTCAATCATTTACGTCGGGCGATGCTCAAGACCCGCAAAATTCACTCGAGAAAAACTCTGATCTCTTAGCAGGTCTTCGAACGAATGAGACCGATATTGTTGCCCGCGAATCCTTGCGATGATGGATCAACGGTCTGGTTTCCACAGAACCGGCTGGGGCTTGGCATGCAGAAAACTCGTGACCTGCAAAATGCCGTTCGAATCATAGTCGCCACGCGCGAGCACCGGTTCACCAACTACGGCTTGAACGGCAGCGTGACGCGCGATCGCCTCGGTGAGATCGGCTTTGATTTGCTTGCCGTCTCGCAACTCAATCACAACGTGCGATCCCCACACCACGCGAATGAAACCCGTAATCTGATGCGGCGACAAGACCGGCTGGACCGGTGCCGCCGCCCGTACGAACTGAGATGCGGGAATAAGCGCGTCGCCCGTTGCCCCGACGCCGAAAATCGAGAGCATCTTATAGCTCGCGACATAGACTTTACCGTTCGCCACCGTGGGTACGATGTTTGCGTTGCCGGTGGTGTTTGGCCAGTTCCCTGCGATGCCCGTGTAGAGTTGTGCGCCGCTGGCCGCATTGAAGGCGTATAGCGTGACGTCGTTCGTGCTGTTGTACGGGCGGCCTACTGCCCAGATCACTGCGGATCCCGACGTGGTTCCGTTCGACGAGACACTGGTAAAGAAACCGGGGTCCTGATACCCACTGACTGATGGCGACGTGAATTCAGGATCAGCGACCAGGGAGGTTTTAGGCGAGGTCTGCACTTTCCAGACATTGATATTATTGCCACCACTTGACACGACGCGACCAATACCATCTGACCCCGTGAAGAACGACGGGCCGCACCAGCAGCCGCCGACGGAATACTCGCCCAATACATCGCTAGAATTCTCGCCGCCGAGACTGCTTGTTTTCATGAGATACATAATCCCGGCCTTGCCCGCAGCCACAGCAAGATTCGGATCGGAACCAGGCTGTTTAGGCAATAGCATCACGCCGCCCGAGCCGAAATCTTCATCATTCTGGTCCAGGTATGCCACATTGGCATTTGGGTCCGTGGGGCTGAAGTAGGAGACAATCTGATTGAGTGTCGACGAAATTTCGATCACGCTCTCCGAAAGATTCACTGCCTTGGTTTTGTCGTACGTCGTGCCGGAGGGATCGGAATTCCCGGTGACAAAATACACATTACCGCTTCCTTCTGAGGACGGGCCGTAGCCCGACATCCAGATCGACGTCAGGAAGAAATCGTTCGGCGAGTTAACTGACAGTACTTGGTTATTCAGCTGCTTCTGCGTGATAGGTGCGAGCGTGGTAGCGTTCCAAGCGAGCATCCAACCGCGTGAAACGTTGGCGTTGATGTCACAAAAGCTGCCGAAGCCCGCGTAGATATATCCATTCGCCTCGAGCAGAGCGGGACGCTGACGACTCGATCCCGGGGTGAAGCTGTACTCGGTTTTGCCATCGGAAAGCGTATGCGTTGCCGAGACCTCTACGGGTGTCACCTTATCAGCCAGAGTTGTCAGGTTAAGAGCGTGCAAATAAAACTCTTCGGAATGGCTAGCTGAATTGTAGACATAGGCAATCACGTAAAGCGTGTTCGACGATACATTGATGACGGGCGTCGAATTGATGCCGATATTGCTGCCGTTGTTGTTGCACTCGCCGGGCAGTACTGTCATGGGAACGGGCGTACCCAGATTGACATGCAGCAGGATCGCACCCGATGCTGCGTCGATGGCATAGACCGAGTTGCTTTCGGTCGCGACGTAGACCACATCATGTTCGCTTCCGCCGATGGTGAGGCTGGGAACTAGGAGAGGCTGCGCATCCACCTGATCATCGAGCGTGACCTGCTTTAGAAGCCCGAAGCTCGAGCCGCTGACCGCACTCGGCGTTAACGTGGTTTCGCTGCTGTTCCATCCAGTGCGACGCGTGTCATTGTGATAGGTAATGACGTTGATCTTCGCCGTGCTCGCCTTCGAAATGGAATCCTGAGATGCCGTTGGGCTGACAACGCTCGCTCTTGCTGGCAGTGCAGTCGGGCGGACAGCGAACTGCGCGCTCTGCGCGCCAGTTGGCGGAGAAAACATACAGCACAATAAAAGCGCGCATAGCGTTGTAACAGCTGCCTGAGTTGCACGGCATTGGCTGCTAAATGCGGCCGCGCGAACCGATGACGATTCGATGAGAAATCGCCGCGCAAAGCGATGCGTGTTCATTGATGTCTGTCTCCTTATCTTTTTCTAGGGGACCGAAGCTCGCGGACTGTTACAAAATGTTAGATAGAAAGCCCCAAAGCAACTTGGTTATCCTGATTTCTACGCCCAGCGCAGCTATTGTCAACAGAAATCGGAGTTCATGGACGCGCCTGTGGAAAAATCCGAGGCTTCCGTACCCCCCGTACTAGACCGGGATGCGAGAATCCGGGATGCGAGAATTTCAGTTAAGACATGGCGTTCTCGCAACTCGCACTCACTTTTTGTCACCCTCTCCTAATTCGCTTTCTGAACTGACGCGGTAGAGGTCTGGGGTTCGAGTCCCCACGGGCCTATCATCCTTTTCTATTACTTGCGCATGCCGCCGGTGAAATCACAAGCGGGGAATACGAAGAACGAAGGACCAAACTGCTGCGCGATGTGAATGCGCAATAGGGACCTGTGCCTGGACTCGACCGGCCACAATTTATAGTAGGTGACGCTGTGAAGCGTTACCAGATGTCCGGCGACAACGCGAGCGGCGACCTGCAAATTTGGCTTTGAAAATAATTTCCTGCTAAGTGCCGTTTTGAACAGATCGGCTGCCGACAATAATGTTTTTATTAGTCGTTCGGGCTTCAAGAGCAGAAACCTGAATGTCCTGCAGGGGCTGCTGGGAGCCAAAACGGACATTCCGATTTGAAGATTTACAGCGGGGCACTTGTCGAAAGTAGCCAGTTCGATTTCTTGGAAAATACTCAGCTTCGTCGTGTTGGCGAAACGACAACAAAAGGAGCATTGATTATGAATAAGGTCAAGATATACGCAGTTGCTTTGGCAATCACGTTAGTTGGGCTTACCGCGTTCGCTCAAGATAAGCCTCCTGTGCAAAAAGCCGGCGCTTTGCATAACGAAGACGAAACCGCCATGGACCGGGATATGGCCAAGGTGTCCAAAGATGGGTACTTGGCAATTCGCGATGTCAGCATGGCCCGTCTCGCAATATTCAATGGGCAGCCCGCTCAGGCCAAGACATATACCAACGATGCGCAAGCAGCTTTAGAAAGAGCTAAGAGAGATGATACCGCCTTCACCAAGGCAGAATCAGAACTGAAAACCCCAGCGGGCATGACCCAGCCCGGATCTAGCGCCACGCCAAGCACCACACAAACGACCTGGATTCCTGTGGATGGTTCAATAACGCTTGGTGAGGATTATATTGACACGCCTGAAAAGTCCGCTGGCGTTGCCAAGGCTAATGAGGAGCTCAAGAAAGGCGAACACAAGCATGCGATGGAAACCCTCAAACTGGCTGACATCAACGTTAGTTTCGTGATGGAAGTTGCGCCGCTCGATAAGACCACGGCCGGGATCAAGAACGCGGCCCAACTTATCGAAGCCGGCAAATATTACGAAGCCAACCAAGCCTTGAAGGACGTCGAGGATGGTTTTCGGTTCGACGTGACAGAAGCTGACGCGACGCCGAAGAAGGCTGCAAACAATACGTCGAAGACGGCAGCTAGTTCAGCATCTGTACAGAAGCAGTGACGAATTGTGCGAGCGGCGTTGGCTTGCTCCTGAGCCGGCGCCGCGTCGCTCCGAGAACGACCCCGTGGCACGCGAGCCCGCAAACGTTTAGAACGCCACGCATAGCTCGCGGTCGGCGGGTGTCACCTTCACTCATGTATCTGTCCCGGCTGGATCCTTGACGCCAAGCGTGCCCCGAGCGGCGATCCCACCGGCCGCTGTGGGCTTCCCTTTGAGAATCCACTCGAAGGCCACCGCAATTAGGGCGCCGATGAAGGGTCCTACGATATAGATCCAAGTCGTGTGGAAGTCGCCGCGCACCAGATCCGGCGCAAGCGAACGCACCGGGTTCATTGAGGCGCCGGTAATCGGCGCCGCCCAAAGTCCCGCCAGGGCGATATACCCGCCCACGGCGATGGCACCATTCGTGCCGATGTTCCTCGCGCCGGACGCCGTACCTAGGATCGTGCTCACCAACCCGGCCGTCAGCACCGCCTCCATGGCCAACGCTTTCTCGCTGGTCACGCCACTACCAGGCAGCGTCGCGCCGAGCACGCCGACCGTCCCGAACATGATCCGGAGGAAAATAGCCGCACCGATTCCTCCGACAACTTGTCCCGCGATATAGCCCGGCACTCTCATCCAGGGGAAGTTGCGCCGCGCCGCGAACGCCAGCGTGACCGCCGGATTCAAGTGGGCACCACTGACTGTGCCCATAAAGTAGATGATCGCCATCACCATGATTCCAGGCGCCACCACCATCATGCCCAGCGTGACCCTGCCGCCGCTCAGCGCCCCAACAACGCCGCCGCCTGCAGCGACCAGTACCAGCAGAAACGTGCCCCACGTCTCCGCGAAGACGCGCCGCCATTCAAGGGAAGAATCGAAGAAGTCCAGCTCGGGTTGCCGTTGGACCATACGTTGCTGCTGCGCCGTGTGCGGCCGGCCCTTCTCAGTCAATTCCATTCCCGCCTCCTGTTCAATCTTGCGCACATGTAGTGTTTCCGGACCACCGCCTCGATCGAAGATGCTCAACCCTTCGGATGCTGAATGACTTCCACCGGCATGTGGCTGAGCTTCGAATAGATTCGGGCTTTCCGGCGCAATGGCGACCAATCATAGAGATAAATCTGCATCGGCCGTCACATCGCGACCCAGCCTGCGATTCGTTAGACTGTCGCGCAGCACGCAGGTGTCCGGTGCCTGCCTCACCGTGCGGCAGTGTCCGGATGAGAACGAGGCAGGCGGCCAGGAACTCCAAGCCGATGTATAGGCTGGTCCGTCCCTGTTTCATCGGGCGACTGAACTCCAATTTGGTCAGTGTGGCGCGGTGGGCGAAGTAATTGTGCAGGGCTTGCCGAATCAGTCCGTTGGGATCTTCGGTTGGCCACCGTTCCAGGTAGATGCGCAGCTTCACCGGCGCGTCGGGCGGAAACTCTTGCGCCCAGCTCATGATGAACTCTTCCGCGTCTTCGTCGAGGTAGCGCGATTTTATTTCAGAGTTTTGGCGTAGAAGGCGGTGATGCGCGACCAGGCGTCGGCGGTGGCGTCCGGGCGGTAGCCATCTTTATTATTTGGATTTTCGAATGCGTGGCCGGCGCCGTCGTAAATCTTGACGTCAATGGATTTTCCGTCGGCCTTCATTGCCTTTTCGAAGGCGCGCACGTTGTCCGGAGTGATGCCGCGATCTTCCGCGCCGAAATTGCCGAGGACAGGCGCCGAAATTTTCTGGATGTCGGCGGGATCGGTCGGCATGGATCCGTAGTTTACGACGCACGCGGCAAGGCGCGACTCGTGAATCGCGAGCTGCAGCGAAAGTCCGCCGCCCATGCACCAGCCGATCGAGCCGATCTTGCTGGGAATGACATCCTTGCGCGCCGCCAAATAATCGAAGGCAGCCTTCATATCGCGGATGGCGCGATCCTGCGGCAGGCCTCGCATCAGTTCATGCGCTTCGTTCGGATCGGTCGCCACTTTGCCGCGATAGAGGTCCACGGCGATAACGACGTAGCCTTGATCCGAGAGTTTTTCCGCTTCTTCCTTCACCCAGTCGTTCAAGCCCCAATATTCGTGGATCGCGACGATGCCTGGGTGCCGGCCGGATGTGTCCGGCAGAGCGAGAAATCCGGAGATGGTTTCGTCGCCGCTCTTGAATTGCACCATTTCTGTTTTCGATTTGCCGGAAATTCGCGACGCGCTGACAATAGCGAGGGCTGCGATGAGCGCGAGGCCAGCAGCGCACTTCAGAACTTTCATAGTGGTTCTCCTCTTCAAAACCAAAGAGCAGATTTTAACGCGGCAGCGCGCGGCGAACAAATCGCCGCGAACCTGAGTTCGCGCTGCTGTCTGGCGCGTCAGGGAGCGCGTTCGACGAGAACCGCGCTGCCGTAAGCGAGCACTTCCGTGACGCCCTGCATGATTTCGTTCGCATCGTAACGCACGCCGACGACGGCATTCGCGCCATGTTCGGCGGCGTGCTGCATCATCAGCTCGAGCGCTTCTTCGCGCGTCTGCTCGCACATGTCCGTGAAGAGAGAAATGTTGCCGCCGACGATGGTTTGTAACGATGCGCCGAGCGTGCCAAAGATACTGCGCGAACGGACGATGATCCCGCGTACCATGCCCAGATTTCGCACGATGCGATAGCCCGGCATCTCGAAGAGCGTCGTGACCATGCTCGGTTCCACTTTTACGTTCACTGGGCCTCGCTTTCATTGTACGGCGATCGCTCACACAAAATCAGCGGGTGCGATTCAACGCTCCGCCACGGGAAATTCTACATTCGAAGGAAATCGCCGCGATCGATAAATTTTCTGCGCCGCCTTCTGATAATCCGCTGCCTCGGCTTTGAAAATGTTCGGAACGAATTTCTGCGGATTGCAGTCGATGATCGGAAACCACGTGCTCTGCACCTGAACCATGATGCGATGGCCTTTGAGAAATGCGTGGTTGTTTGTGTGCAAGTCAATCGTAAAGGGCGTGACTTGATTGGCGACGACCGGCTCCGGCTTTTCGAAGCTGTTTCGAAAGCGCCCGCGGAAAACTTCGTCCGAAATCATCAGTTCGTAACCGCCCATTTTCGGATCGGCCTCGTAGATATCGGGATAGACGTCAATGAACTTCACGATCCAGTCGCTATCGGTGCCGGTGGTGGAGGCGAAGAGATGCGCTACGATGTCGCCGGTGATCACGACGTCATCTTTCAAAGGATCCGTGACCCAGGTGAGCGTGTCAGGCCGGTGCTCGACGAATCGTTGATCCTCGACGAGCCACGTGAACCAGCGGCTTCCGCGAGAATAAGTTTCTTCCACCGGCCGCGAGCGATAGGGCACGGGATTCGCGGGATCGGAAACGTAGCTGTCGAATGGCTCAGCGTCGTCCGACGGCGGCTCGAATGAAAGCTTGCCGGAATCGTGGAAATAAAGTTTGCGCGATTCGACGCCGGTCTTCGGCGGCCACGAATCGTACGATTTCCATTGGTTGGCTCCGGTTTCGAATGTGAGCGCTCCTTGAACCGGAAGCGCGCCTTTGTCCTTCAGCCAATACGCGAACCACGCCGCTTGAACTTTTTCGCGGAAGTAGCGCGAGGTCGCGCTGCCGAATTGCACGGGACCGAGGTGATCGCCATCGCTGCGCGCCCAGCCGCCGTGATTCCACGGGCCGACGACGAGATAGTTTTTGTGATCGGTGTCGTTCTTTGCCATTAGGTCGTAAATTTTCATCGGGCCGTAGAAATCTTCCTGATCCCACCAGCCCGCGACGTTCAAATTCGGCACCGGAGTTTTCAGGTTCTCGAAATACCGCCGAAAGGCCTGCTTCTTCCAGAATTCATCGTAGTTCGGATGATTGACGAAGTCATTCCAGGTCGGAAGCGAGCCGTGAAAATAGCGCTCGTTGGCATTTGATAGCGGTCCGAGATTGAGATACCAGGAGTAGGTGTCGTACGTGTCGAATTGAAATGTGAAGTTTGTTTTTCCAGATTCGAGCAGAGCGGCGTATTCGAAACCGTAACTCAGCCGGAACGCGCCGTTATGATGGAAATCGTCTCCAAGAAACATGTCGGCGGGCGACGCCTGTTCCGATACAGCTTTCATCGCGGGATGCGGTTCGAGGAGCGTCATAGCCGTGAGCCAGCCGCCATAGGAAATTCCGACGACGCCCGCGCGGCCGTTGTTGTTCGGGACATTTTTCACGAGCCAGTCAATCGTGTCGTAGGCGTCCGAGGCTTCGTCAATCGATTTTGGGTCGCTCTTGTCGCGAGGATCGCGCGTCATCACGAACTGGCCCTCGGAGCCGAACCTGCCGCGGATGTCCTGAAACACGAAAATGTAGCCGTCAGGAACCATTTCGCTGTACGTGCCATAGATAATTCGCGAATAGCCCTTGTCGTCATCGCTGAGGCCGTAGGGCGTTCGTTCGAGAATGAACGGAAGCGGTACCTTCGCATCTTTCGGCGTGTAGATTTCCGTGTGAAGACGCACGCCATCGCGCACGGGGATCATCATGTCCAATTTGTTGAATTTCAGCGATGCGTCCGGCGGGGCTTGGACCTGAGCTTCAAATGATGGCCGGGGAAACAAAGCAATCGTGGCGAGAAATAACACCCAGAGCGAAAGCGCGGGGATGCGCCGCATCCATGTGCCTCCAAAGCGTTCGAGGATAGCACATTCGCATTGGACTCCCTCGGACGCATGCTAGAATAAGGATGAGTTCGTTGCGCTCGCCATTCTTCCATTTGGCTCCGTTTGGTCCACTTGGCTCAATTTGGAATGAAGAAGGGATGCAGGAGCGCGTGTAGCCCTTTTTATTTGCGCAGACAGCCGATATGACGCCGCCGATTCGAAACATCGCGATCATCGCCCATGTGGACCATGGCAAGACCACGCTTGTGGATGCCATGCTGCGCCAGAGCGGAATTTTCCGCGCGAATGAGGCGCTCGTCGAACGCGTGATGGATTCGAACGATCTCGAACGCGAGCGCGGCATTACGATCCTCGCCAAAAACACGGCGCTCTTTTTTCACGAGACAAAAATCAACATCGTGGACACCCCAGGGCACAGCGATTTCGGCGGCGAAGTCGAGCGCGCATTGCGCATGGTGGATGGCGTGCTGCTGCTGGTGGACGCGAGCGAAGGCCCGCTGCCGCAAACGCGATATGTCTTACAGAAGGCACTGGCGTCCAAGCTGCCGCCCATCGTCGTGCTCAATAAAATTGACCGCTCCGACGCGCGCACCGCGGCCGTGCTCGATGAAATTTACGATTTGTTCATCGATCTAGACGCGACGGAAGATCAGCTCGATTTCCCGGTGCTCTACACGAATGCAAAGACGGGCGTGGCGCATCGCCAGATGGGCGATTCCGCGACCAACCTCGAAGCGCTCTTCGAGACGATCGTTTCGGCGATACCTGCACCGGTGGGCGATCCGAAGGCTTCGCTGCAGCTTCAGGTGACGAATCTTGATTACAGCGATTATCTCGGGCGCATCGCGATTGCGCGCGTGTTCAATGGGACGCTGCGGCGCGGCTCGGATGTTGGCATCGTGAAAATCGGTGGCACGATCCAGCCAACGCGAATCACGAAGTTATTTACGTTCCGCGGCCTTGATCGCGATGAAGCTGAGGAAGTAACGGCGGGCGACATTGTCGCCATTGCCGGCGTGGAAGGCATTCAGATCGGCGAAAGCATCACCGACGTCGAGAATCCGGCGCCACTCGAACCGCTCACTATTGACGAGCCGACGCTGGGGATGGTGTTTACGGTGAATACATCGCCGTTCGCCGGGCGCGAAGGACAATATGTGACGTCGCGCGATTTGCGCGATCGCTTGCAGAAAGAATTGCTGACGAACGTGTCGCTTCGCGTCGAGGAGACGGAAACGACCGACGCGTTTCGGATTCTCGCCCGCGGCGAACTTCAACTTGCCATTCTGATCGAAACGATGCGGCGCGAAGGCTATGAGCTTATGGTCGGAAAGCCGGAAATCGTGGTTCGCACGGAAAACGGGCGGCGGCTCGAGCCGCTTGAGGCGCTGGTGATTGATTGTCCGGAAACTTTCATCGGGATCATCATGGAGACGCTGGGAAGCCGGCGCGGCGAAATGACGAAGATGGTGAATCATCATTCCGGCCGGGTGCGCATGGAATTCCGTATACCGTCGCGCGGGCTGATCGGTTTGCGCGGACAGTTGCTCACCGACACTCGCGGAACCGCGCTAATACACTCCAATCTCGAGGGCTGGACCGAATACGCGGGAGACATGGCGATGAGGATGACCGGCGCGCTGGTCGCGGATCGTCCTGGCGTTTCAACGGCGTATGCGATCTGGAATGTTCAGGAGCGCGGGGAGCTTTTCGTCAGTCCGGCCACGGAAGTGTACGAAGGAATGATTCTCGGCGAAAATGCGCGCGAAGCCGATATGGACGTCAACATCACCAAGGAAAAAAAGCAGACGAACATGCGATCTTCTTCGGCCGATGAGGCGATCCGGCTGATCCCGCCGCGCGAATTGACGCTCGAAAAAGCCATTGAGTTTATTTCCGACGACGAATTCGTCGAAGTCACGCCGAAATCCATTCGACTGCGGAAGAAAGTCCTCGACGCGAAGAAGCGCCCCAAGCGCTGGCAGGAAATTAAAGCCAGTACCGAAGCCTAACCGCCGGCCGGCCGAGCGCCCGCCACGGTGGGAAATCACATTCAAGTCTTGAAGACGCAGGCTTCTGACGCGATACTTTCCACATGCCTGATTTTGCTACGAAAACTATGACAGGCGCGGCGCTGAGCGTTCAAAATCTGCGCAAAGCGTACAAAGATGTCGTCGCGGTAGACGGCCTCGATCTCGACGTGCGGCTCGGCGAATGTTTTGGCCTGCTTGGGCCGAATGGCGCGGGGAAAACGACCACGATTGAGATTTGCGAGGGATTAACCGAGCCGGATTCGGGCGAAGTCCAGGTGCTTGGCAAGCATTGGGCTTCCGATGCTGCGCGGCTTCGGCAACAACTGGGGATTCAACTTCAAGATACTCAACTCTCCGAAAAACTTACCGTGCTTGAAACCGTGTGCTTGTTTCGGAGTTTCTACGAACAAGGGCCGGAGGCAACCGAAGTGATCGCGCTGGTTCAACTCGAAGAAAAACAGAAATCTAGAGTGGGCGAACTTTCGGGGGGGCAGAAGCAGCGGCTGGCGATGGCCTGCGCGTTAGTCGGTGATCCCGAGTTGTTGTTCCTGGATGAGCCGACCACGGGCCTTGATCCGCAGGCGCGGCGGCAACTCTGGGACCTCGTGGAAAAATTCAAGAGCGAGGGACGAACTATTCTGCTCACGACGCATTACATGGACGAAGCAGAACAGTTGTGCGATCACGTGGCCATCATGGATCACGGCAAAAAAATTGCGCTGGGCACGCCGCACGAGCTGATCGCATCTATTGGCGCGGAGCATATGGTGGAATTTTCGGCGGGTAGCGCGACGCGCGCGCTCGAACCTGAAGCACTGCGGCGGATTGAAGGCGTTCGCGATGTGCGCACGGAAAATGGCAACGTGCAATTGCAAGTGACGGAAATGCACCGCGCCGTGCCCGCGCTGCTTGAGGAGTTGAGGCGCCAGGGCGTTCCGCTCACGGAGCTGAGCACGCATTCAGCCACGCTGGAGGACGTCTTCGTCGCGCTGACAGGACGGCATTTGCGCGATGTCTGAAATCACCGCAGCAACGGATCTCCGCGCGAAAGAAGCGGCGGCACAGTCTCCACGCGGGAAGACGTTTGCCGACAATGCGCTCGTACAACTTACGCTGGTGCGCTTCCGAGAATTCACGCGGGAGCCGGAGGCGCTTTTTTGGGTTTTCATTTTTCCGGTCCTTCTCGCCGCGGGCCTTGGAATCGCGTTTCGCAACCGGCCAGCCGAAATTCTCAAGATCGCGGCGGTGACGCCGGAGCTGACGAGATCATTGCGGCAGGATAAATTGCTCGACGTGGTACAACTGGACGCCGCTGCCGGCGAGGAAGCATTGCGCACGGGCAAAGTCGCGCTGCTAGCGGTGCCGGGAAACGGCGGGACAGTTGTATATAGATACGACGATACGAATCCTGAAGGTCGCACAGCGCGCATGCTTGCGGACCGCGCCATTCAGCAAGCGGCGGGACGCGTGGACCCGGTTTCGACGAGCGATGTGCTGATGCGCGAGCCGGGATCGCGGTACATCGACTTCCTGATTCCGGGGCTGCTCGGAATGAACTTGATGGGCAGCGCGATTTGGGGAATGGGATTTGCGATCGTCGATGCGCGGCGCAAGAAATTGATGAAGCGTCTGATCGCCACGCCGATGCCGAAGTCGTATTACTTGATGTCGTTTCTGCTTTCGCGGCTGCTTCTGCTCGTGGCGGAAGTCATCGTGCTGCTGGGGTTCGGCGCGCTGGTGTTTCATGTGCCGGTTCGCGGATCGCTCGTCGAACTTGTATTGCTGTGCGTGCTGGGTTCGTTGTGCTTCAGCGCGCTTGGATTGCTGATCGCGTCGCGCGCGCGAACGATCGAAGCCGCGTCGGGGCTGATGAATACGGTGATGCTGCCGATGTGGATCGCATCCGGCGTTTTTTTCTCGGCGCAGCGGTTTCCGGATGTCGTGCAGCCGTTCATCAGGGCGCTGCCGCTGACCGCTGTGATTGATGCATTGCGCGCGAATATGCTTCAGGGCGCGGGGCTGGCGCGGTTGGCGCCAGAATTAGGCGTGATGGGAGCCTGGACCATTATTTGCTTCGCGCTGGCGCTCAAACTTTTCCGCTGGCGGTAAGCTGCCCTTGGCTGCAATTACCTCAAAACCGAAAAGAAACATGGAACCCGCAGGGCGCAACTGCATCTTTAATTGTGGGCAACGGATTCAATTACGGACAGCGAAATTCTGTTGCAACTGCTGAGGGGAAATTCAAGTGATCAAGCGCAATTTGGGCAAGTCGGGACTTCAGGTATCGCTCGTCGGACTGGGGTGCAACAATTTCGGCTGGAAGCTTGATCTCGAGGGCGCTCGCAAGGTGGTTCACAAAGCGCTCGACGCCGGAATCACGCTCTTCGACACGGCTGACATTTATGGCGGAAATGGCGGCTCGGAAACAATTCTGGGCCAGGTGCTGGGCGATCGCCGCAAAGACGTCATCGTGGCCACGAAATTCGGCGGACCGATGGACGACGCGGGAACGCTGAAGGGCGCCTCTCGCCGATATATTTTGTCGGCCGTGGAAGCGAGCCTTCGGCGGCTCGGCACCGGCTGGATCGATCTTTACCAGCTCCATTTTCCCGATCCGCTGTCGCCGATGGAAGAAACGCTGCGAGCTTTGGACGACTTGGTGCGGCAAGGAAAAGTGCGCTACATCGGATCATCGAATTTGACGGCGTGGCAGGTTGTTGAGGCGCACTGGATCGCGCGAGAGCTTGG
>Ga0302325_10016515_pt1 | contig 15631 bp, 16 predicted proteins | sample Palsa_T0_2_FD_201948 | JGI IMG/M metagenome (GOLD analysis project Ga0302325, IMG submission 201948) | Peat permafrost microbial communities from Stordalen Mire near Abisko, Sweden - Palsa_T0_2 | ecosystem: Environmental > Terrestrial > Soil > Palsa > Peat permafrost | place: Sweden: Abisko...
GCCGCGGCGGCTGAAGGTGAGCAGCACCAGCGCCTCGTAACGCGCGAACGTCAGGTCGTAGGGCCGCAGCAGCGCGTCGAGCTCAGCCAGCAGGATCTGCTGCGCGCGCATGATCGAGGTGACCGCGGCCATAGACAGGGACGGGCCGAACCTGCTGGCCCAGATTTGCGCCGCCCGGTCAATGGGATCAAACGGCAACTCAAGCGCCTTACCCACGAGTACACCGCCTCACGGGTACAACGTATTCGGTGTGGTAAAGCCTACGCGCTGGTTAAGGAGTTCCTCGGCGGCCTGGAAGGGGTCCAGCGCGCCGTCGGCGACCTGCCGGGCCAGCGCGTCAACGCGGTCCGCAGCTAGCCGGCCACGCAGCGCGGCGAAGGCGAGCGCGGTGATCTCCTCGCGGGCCCGCCCCTGCCGTCGCCTGGCCAGCTCACCGGTCGAGTTGAGCCAGGACCAGTGCGCCTCGAGCCGGGTGACAAGCTCCCCGATTCCCTCGCCCGTCATCGCGACGGTGGTGAGGATGGGAGGCTTCCAGTCACCTGGCCCGCGGTCGGCCAGCGCGATCATGTTGCGCAGGTCCCGCACCACCTGCTGGGTGTCTGGCTTGTCCGCCTTGTTCACCACGAACAGGTCGGCGACCTCCAGGATTCCGGCCTTGGCCGCCTGGATGGCATCGCCCATCCCCGGGGCGACCAGCACCACCACCGAATCCGCGAGCGAGGCGACGGCCACCTCGGCCTGGCCGACCCCGACCGTCTCGATGATGATCAGCTCGAAGCCGGCCGCGTCAAGCACCCGGATGGCCTGCGGCGTCGACGCGGCCAGGCCGCCGAGATGCCCGCGGCTGGCCATCGACCTGATGTAGACCGCCTCGTCGGTGGCGTGCTGCTGCATTCGCACCCGGTCGCCGAGCAGGGCCCCGCCGGTGAACGGCGACGTCGGGTCGACGGCGAGCACGGCGATCCGGGCGCCCGCGGCACGGAACGCGCCCACCAGCGCGGCGGTCACCGTGGACTTGCCCACCCCGGGCGGGCCGGTCAGTCCGATGATCCGGGCGCCGCCGGCGTGGGGCAGAAGTTCTTTGATGACCGAACGGACCCGGGGTGAGGAATCCTCGACCAGCGAGAGCAGCCGGGCCAGGGCGCGGATGTCTCCGGCCCGGGCCCGGTCAAGCTCAGAGTCGGCCATAGGCCGTTAGCCGCGCACCCGCAGCAGCAGCGCCTCGCCCTGGCCGCCACCGCCGCACAGCGCGGCGGCGCCCAGCCCGCCGCCGCGGCGGCCCAGCTCGTGGCACAAGTGCAGGGCGATCCTGGCCCCGGAAGCGCCGATCGGGTGACCGAGCGCGATCGCGCCGCCGTTGACGTTCACGATGTCCGGGCTGACCTGCAGCTCACGCATGGACTGGATGGCCACGACCGCGAACGCCTCGTTGATCTCAATGAGGTCCAGGTCCCCGGGGGCCAGCCCGGCCTTTTTCAGGGCGTGCTTTATCGCGTTGGACGGCTGAGAGTGCAGCGAGTTGTCCGGGCCCGCGACGTTGCCGTTCGCGCCGATCTCGGCCAGCACGGACGCGCCCGCCCGGTCGGCCGCTTCGGCCGACATCACCACCACGGCCGCGGCGCCGTCGGAGATCTGCGACGCGTTCCCGGCGGTGATCGAGCCGTCCTTGGTAAAGGCCGGCCGCAGCTTGCCCAGCGACTCCGCGGTCGTGCCCGCCCTGATGCCCTCGTCCTGCGTCACGATCAGCTTCTCGCCGCCCCGCTGCGGGATGGTGACGCCGACGATCTCGGCGGCGAGCAGGCCGCTGTTGGCCGCCGCGGCCGCGCGCTGGTGGCTCGCGGCGGCGAACTCGTCCTGCTCGGCTCGGGTGATGCCGAGCTCACGCCCGCTGTTCTCGGTGGACTCGCCCATGGACAGGTGATCGAACGCGTCGGTGAGGCCGTCGGCCGCCATCGAGTCGAGGGCTTCGACCGAGCCGTACTTGTAGCCCGACCTGGAGTTCGGCAGCAGGTGCGGGGCGCGGGTCATGGACTCCATCCCGCCGGCGACGATGACGTCGTATTCCCCTCCCCTGATGAGCTGCGCCGCCAGCGCGATGGCGTCCAGGCCGGACAGGCAGACCTTGTTGATGGTCAGCGCCGGGACCGACATTCCGATCCCGGCCGCCACGGCGGCCTGGCGGGCGGTGATCTGGCCCGCGCCCGCCTGCAGCACCTGGCCCATGATCACGTAGTCGACCTGATCAGGGCGGATGCCGGCGCGGTCCAGGGCCCCGGCGATGCTAACACCGCCCAGGTCGCTGGCAGACTTGCTCGTGAGGGACCCGAGCAGACGGCCAATCGGGGTCCTCGCGCCGCCAACGATGACGGGCTGACGTGGTTCGCTCATACCTGCAACGATACCTAGTGGGACTCGAAAGGACATATCGTGCTACCGCTGCTGACCCGCATTGATCACGTCGGCATCGCCTGCCGCGACTTGAACAAGTCCATGGAGCTGTACCAGGCGACGTTCGGCCTCAAGGTTGTGACGGTAGAGACTCACGAGGCCCAGGGGGTGCGCGAGGCCATGCTGGCCGTCGGCGAGCGTACCCTGGTGCCGGGCTACATCCAGCTGCTCGAGCCGCTGGGACCCGATACGCCGGTGGGCAAGTTCCTGGCCCGGCGCGGCGAGGGGATCCACCACATCGGGTACGGCGTCGCCGACATTGGCGAGGCGCTGTCCGCGCTCGGCGACACCGGCATCCGGCTGATCGACGAGCGGCCCAGGCACGGGTCCATGGGCGCGTCCATCGCGTTCCTGCACCCAGCGGATCTCGGCGGCGTTCTGACCGAACTCGTTCAGATCGCAACCGTAACATGATCCCCCAAAGCGGGGGTTAGGAGGACCGAGCAGGATGCATAGGATGGAGAACTCCGAAGGGCCCGCCAAAGCCCGCAAAGGAGATGTAGTCTGCCTGTCACCGGGCTGTAGTCGCACCCGCATGGCTGACACCCGCAGTAACAATTCCGCCGCCTTCACGTCTAGCCAGGATTAGGCCATATGCAATCGGACATTGACGCCCAGCTGACCAACTTCTTCGAAGAAGCCCCGCCGCGCGAGTTCGCGACGGTCATGCGGGGCTACGACCGTCATCAGGTCGATGAGCACATCAGGCAGATCGAGACTGAAGCGCGCACCCACCGCGAGCAGGCTCAGGCCGCCAAGCGGGAGCTGTCCGAAGCGCACCGCCAGATCCAGGAGCAGGAGCGCCCGACCTACTCCGGCCTCGGCGCGCGCATCGAGCAGCTGCTCCGGCTGGCCGAAGAGCAGGCCACCGAGCTGGTCCAGGCGGCCAGGTCGGAAGCGAACGAGATCAAGGCCGCGGCCAAGGTCGACGCGGCCGAGCTGCGGGCCGGCGCCGAGAACGAGGCCTCCGAGCTGCGCGCGAACGCCAAGCGGGAGACCGACGACCTGCGCGGCGCGGCCGAGCGCGAGGCCGACTCGATCAGGACCACCGCCCGGCGCGAGGTCGACGAGCTGACCTCGATCACCGAGCGTGAGGTAGCCAAGCTCCGGGCCACCGCCGACCACGAGGTCGCGGAGAAGCGGGCCGCGGCCGAGCGCGACATCGCCAAGCTGCGCACCAGCACCGAGCGCGAGGTCGCCCAGCTGAAGGCGACCGCCAAGCGCGAGCGCGATGAGATCCTCACCACATCCAAGCGCCAGGCCGACGAGATGCGCAGCCAGGCCCAGCGGATTCTCGAGGAGAGCGAAGCCCAGCGGGCCCAGGCGGAAGCCGAGTTCGAGATCCAGCTCGCGGCGCGCCGCGAAGAGGCCGAGCGTCAGGAGGCCGAGCGGCTCTCCGCGGCCCAGTCCGCCACCCAGAAGCTGGTGTCCGAAGCCGAGCAGCGGGCCTCCACCGCCGAGCAGCGGGCGGCCAAGGCCAGCGCCCAGGCCGACCAGACCCGGCGGGACGCGGACCAGCACGCCAGGCAGCTGGTCAGCAACGCCAAGAAGAACTCCGACCAGATCGTCAGCCAGGCCAAGGCTCAGGCCGAGGGTCTGCTCGCCGAGACCAAGGCGGACGCCGAACGCCGCCGGGCGGCGGCTCAGCGCGAGGTCGACGAGCTCACCCGGCAGAAGGACAGCATCGCCAGCCACCTCGCGCAGGTGCGCCAGCTGCTCGGTGGTCAGATGGCGGGCATGGCGGGCATGGACGCGGCGATGCAGTCCGCGCCGCCGAAGCCGGCTATCGCGGCCGACCCAGGGCCTTCGGCCCCGGCGGGCCCCGCGACCCAGGTGGCCCCGGCGGCCCCGCGCAACGGGAACTCTGGCGCTGCGCCCACGACCGTGCAGCCGGTGCAGCCGGCCGGCGGACATCAGCCGACCCAGGTGTCCCCGGCGTCTCCCGCGCCGACCCAGGTGCAGCGAACCGTCAGCGGTTCCGGGGCGGCCAACGGCGGTGCTCCCGCCGGGACCCAGGCCACCAAGCAGGCGGCCAACGGCAAGGAAGACGACGAGGACTGGTGGACCGAGTAGGAACGGCGAGCCTTTAATTAGGGACGGGGCGCCGGTCAGCCGATGGAGACGTGGGAGGCGATCAGATCCCGCAGGAACGTCAGGTCGTTTGAAGACCGGCCTGTTCCTGATGATCACCTCAACGAGATCCTGGAAGCAGGTCGGCGCTCGCCCTCGTCGCAGAACTGGCAACCGTGGGATTTCGTCGTGGTTACCGAGCGCGAGCGGCTCGTCAAGCTCGCGCAGACGTGGCAGGGTGCCGGGCACGTAGCCCACTCGGCGGCGACCGTGGCCTTGGTCGCGTCACCGCCCGCCGACGAGCGACTGCGCGGCACCCTGTACTACGACCTGGGCCAGGCCACGATGAGCATCATGCTCGCCGCGGCCGGCCTGGGCATCGGCAGCTGCCACTCAGCGGTCGGCGACCAGGACCTAGCCCGCGAGGTGCTCGGCTTCCCCGACGATAAATTCTGTGCGTACATGATCTCGCTCGGGTACCCGGCGGATCGCCCGCTGTCCCTGATCCGGCGCCCCGACCGCCGCCCGTTCGACGAGGTCGTGCACCGGGAGCATTGGTAAAAATGTGTTGCCTCGGGGGGACGATCCCCCCCGTACCCCCCCGGCTCAGGTCACCGGCACAATGCTGGCTTGGGTCAGGCAGCCGTCGTCGATGCGCAGCAGGCCCAGCGTGCCGTGCGACTGGCGTCTGCGGTCCGTCGGCGAACCTGGATTGAAAATCCGCAGACCACCACTGGACTGGTCGAGCGGTATGTGCGAATGCCCGAACACCACGAGGTCCGCGCCCGGGAACATGCGGCGCATTCGCACCAGCCGTCCGGTGGCCGCGCCGCTGTCGTGCACCATGGCCACGCTGAGCCCGTCCAGGTCGAGTTCCGCGGTCGGCGCCGCTCCCCACGCCGCGACGTCAGGACCGTCGTTGTTCCCGAGCACGGCGACGACGGGGGCGTACTCCGCGAGCTCGACCAGCACCGGCGCGGTGCAGACGTCGCCTGCGTGCAGGATGAGGTCCGCGCCGCGTAGGTGTTCGGCCACCCGGGGCGGGCAAACCCGCCACCGCCGCGGCGCATGAGTATCCGCCAGCACAACCACCCGCACAGCATCATCTTGCCCGCTTGGCACCGCTGCGGCCATCCGCATGACCGGACCCTGCCGTCCGCCCCTTGCGGCCGGTTTCCGCCCGCCGCGCCTGATCGCGGATCGGTGCCTCCCTCCCGCGGGAGGTAGCGATCCACGATGATCCCAACAGACGACGCGCCAGACAAAAGGTGCATTTCGCCCTCCCGGGGCGGTCGCTGCTGATCGTGTGCAGTTACCCCCCATCCGGCGGGGGGTAGCTGCACACGTTAGCCCTAGGAGATGGCTAGTGGGGGTGAGGGGCGACGCCTTTGGGCACGGTGCGAACGGGCAAGCGGCATCGGGTTGCCGCTGCCTCACTGGCACATGGGTGCGGGTCTGCCGTTAGGGCACGTGACGAGTGTCATGCTCCTGGATAGCCGGCATGAGAGAGGTGAGCGCTTTGCTGGCCTCGGCCGTGGCCTTACGCTGTCTGTCCTTGGCTTCCGCGACGGCGGCAGCGGCGACGAGCCGACGGTTGGCCTCGCGGCGGCGGCGAATGCGTTTCATCGCCTTGTTGGCGCGATCGATGGCGAACAGCAAGGCGACAAGCAGGACAATCGCGACAGCGATCAGGACAGTCACAGACATCCTCCGTCTCGCCTTACAGTAACGGCCCGAACACACCAGTAAAGCCGGCAGCCACAGGATTTTCAAAGGCGTACTTATCACACTAACCGGGCGGGTCCGACTTTCTGCCTGCTACGATGCTCGCTCCGGCGCCCCAGTGCGCCGGGGCGAGAGGGAAAGTGGGCCACCCGGTTGAACGGGCCGGGTGGCCCGATCAAAGAGCTGGCCGCCGGCTCACGGACGCAGCAGGCCGAGCAGCCAACTGGGGCGCAGGGTCGTCGCGCCGGCCGCCACGCAGCGTTCGCGCAGTTCGCGATCGGCGGTCACGACCACCCGATCCCCAGGCAGCTCCCGTACCACGGCCACGATCGCGTCATCCCCCGAGCCAGGCGCCAGCACGACCCTGACCTCCCCCGCCCGTGCTTCCCCGGGCACGGCATCCCCGGGCACGGCATCTCCGGGCGACCGCACCGCTTCGGGCGGCTGCGCTTCTCTGGCCGCACTGCCGGCTAGCGAGGCGGCGGATAGACGGCCGGCGGCGGCCTTGGCGGCGCCTTCGAGCACCATGACGAAATCGGGCGGATCGGTCTCACCCGGCGGAACCGCGCGGCCACTCGCGGCGAGACGTACCAGCTCGGCGTGCAGCCGGACGGCCGCGCCGGCCCGGTCCCGCCACCAGCCGTCCGGACGCGAGCCCATGACGTTGGCTACGTCCACGACGATCGTGACTGCGTGCTCGCCGATCCCGATCTCCTTCGCGCCGTAAGCTGACCGCATGGCAGACGTGACACTCGTCCTTCAGCTGACCGAACAGGTCTCCAGGCTACGGCAGCGCCAGAACGGGCCGCTGATCCTCGAACTCGACCTGACCGACGGCATCGGTGAGGGGCCGGTCACCGATCCGGTGTCCGCGATCATGTCCCGGCGCAAGATCAGGCTGCCCGACATCATCGAGGGCCTGCGGCGCGCGCACCACGACGACCGGGTCCGGGCGCTCGTGGTCAAGGTGGGCGGCGGCCGGATCGGGCTGGCCCGGATGCAGGAGATACGCGAGGCGGTCTCCGGCTTCCGCGAGTCGGGCAAGCTCGCCGTGGCGTGGGCCGAGACCTTCGGCGAGTTCACCCACGGAAACGTGCCGTACTACCTGGCGACCGCGTTCGACCGGATCTACCTGCAGCCGTCCGGCACCTTGGGGCTCACCGGCATCGCGGTCGAGCAGCTGTTTCTGCACGACGCGCTGGCCAAGATCGGGATCGCCTTCGAAAGCGCCAAACGGTACGAGTACAAGTCGGCCGCCGACAACCTGACCGAACGCGGCTTCACCCCGCCGGCCCGGGAGGCTTCCGAGCGGCTGGCGGCCTCGATCGCCGAGCAGATCAGCACCGCCATCGCCGAACGCCGGGGCAAGACGGCCGAGCAAGCCCGCGAGCTGCTCGACCGCGGCCCGTTCCTGGCCGCCGACGCGCTGACCGAGGGCCTGGTCGACGCGCTCGGCTACCGGGACGAGGTGTACGCGGATGTCCGCAAGGAAGCGGGCCCGGACGCGACGCTGCAATACGTGGCGCGCTACCAGCGGGGGCACGTGCTGGCGCAGCGAGCACGCCGGCTGCCCAGCCGTCGCCAGGATTTCGTGGCCGTGGTGTACGCCTCCGGCCCGATCAGGCAGGGGCGCAGCACCCGCAGCCCGCTAGGCGGGACCGCGATGGGCTCGGACACGGTGGCGGCCGCGCTGCGGTCGGCGCTTGCTGATGAGCGGGCGCGGGCCGTGCTGCTCCGGGTTAACAGCCCCGGCGGATCCGCCACCGCCTCCGACACGATCTGGCGCGAAGTGGTCAGGCTCCGGGCGGCGGGCAAGCCCGTGGTGGTGTCGATGAGCGACGTGGCCGCTTCGGGCGGGTATTTCATCTCCGCGCCGGCCGACGTCATCGTCGCGCAGCCGGGTACCATCACCGGCTCGATCGGCGTGATCATGGGCAAGCCCGTGCTCGCCGACGCGCTGGAACGCATCGGCATCACCACCGATTCGGTGGCCGTGGGGAGCGGGGCGAACATGCTCGCGCCGACCCATCCGTTCACCGAAGAGGAGTGGAACCGGATCAACATCTGGCTCGACGCGATCTACCAGGACTTCATCGGCAAGGTGGCCTCGGGTCGCAGGATGGGTGTGGAGCGGGTGCACGAGGTGGCCCGGGGACGGGTCTGGACCGGTGCCGACGCCGCGCAGAACGGGCTCGTCGACGAGCTCGGCGGGATGCAGGCCGCAGCCGAGATCGCCCGCCGCCGGGCCGGGCTGCCCGCCGATGCCCCGCTCCGCGTCTACCCCAGGCTCACCCCGCTCGACCAGCTCAGGCCGCCGCCCTCGAGCGAGTCGCGGCCCGCCGCGGCGGCCGCGTTCGACCTCGGTTTCGCCGACGCCTGGGGTCCCGCGTGGCGGCTGGCGGCCCGGGCCGGCCTGCCACCGTACGGACCGCTGATGCTCCCGGGCACATGGACAATCAATTGACCGAACGGTCCCTCCCGCAGCGCCCGGCCACCCTTCTGGCAGCGGGACGCCGACGCGCTGGCCCTAGGGCTGACCGCGCACCACGGGCTGACCGCTAGATGCTGGCGACCGAGGGTCCGGCGCCGGATCTAGCCGGAGCGCTGGCGTCGTGGGCGACGGCGGTCACGCTGCTGACGGTGGCCGACGACCGCGATGACGTGGGGGCGACGGTCAGCGCGTTCTGCGCGGTGTCCGCGGACCCGCCGCTGGTCGGCGTCTCGCTGATGTCCGATTCCTATCCGGCCGAGCTGTTCGGCCGGGCGGAGGAGCCGGTCACGCGGTTCGCCGTCACGCTGCTTGCGGCCGGCCAGCGCGTGCTGGCCGGGCGGTTCGCCGCCGAAGGCCGACCCGGCGCGCGGCTCATACTCGACGACGTGCCGCACCGGCGCGGCCCGGACTCTGGCGCGCTGATCGTGGACGGCGGCCTGGCCGCGCTGGAGTGCGCCGCGGCGCAGGTTATCCCGGCCGGCGACCATCTGCTGGTCATCGCCCAGGTTACCGGCGTGCCCTACGTGGCGGACGCCGGTGAGCCCCTTATCCGTTTCCGCCGCCACTACCTGCCCGATAGGCTCTAGGTCGTCCGATAGGAGCCTCATGCCCAACTTTGACACCAGCGTTCCGCATATCGCCCGCGTCTACGACTACTGGCTCGGCGGCAAGGACAATTTCGCCGCCGACCGGGAACTCGGCGAGCGGACCCTGGCGGCGTATCCGAACCTGGTGTTCTCGGTCCGCGCCAACCGCGCCTTCCTCGCCCGCGCGGTCCGCTTCCTGACCGCCGAGATGGGGATCAGGCAGTTCCTCGACATCGGAACCGGGATTCCGACCGCCAACAACACCCATGAGGTCGCGCAGAGCGTGGCGCCCGAGTGCCGGATCGTCTACGTCGACAACGATCCCGTCGTGCTCTCGCACGCCAGGGCGCTGCTGACCAGCAAGCCGGAGGGGGTGTGCGCCTACATCGACGCCGATCTGCGAGACCCGGACAACATCCTGGCCATCGCGGCGGACACCCTGGACTTCAGCCAGCCGGTCGCGGTCATGATGATCGCGGTCCTGCACTTCATCGCCGATGACGCCGAAGCCAGCGGCATCGTCAACCGGGTCATGGACGCGTGCGTCCCTGGCAGCTTCATCGCGATCTCGCACGCGGCCAGCGATATCGACACCGAGCAGCAAACCGAGATGGTCCGCCGCCTGAACCAGTCCGTGGCGGAGAAGGCGACGCTGCGCGATCGCGCCGGCGTGACACGCTTGTTCGACGGGTTTGAGCTGGTCGATCCCGGTGTCGTGCGGACCGCCGAGTGGCGGCCGGACTCCCCGCACCAGGCGGCCAGTCCCGCCGCCGTGTGGTGCGGCGTCGCCCGGAAGCCCTGAGCCTGAGGGCGGGAGACCGGGCCTGCGGCTAGGGGATCGAGCCTGCGGCTAGGCGGCCGGCTTGCCAGACGGCGGCGATCAGCGGGACGCCGGGGCGGTAGGCGAGATAGGCGTGCGACGGGGCCTCGAGCAGGATCAGGTCGGCTCGGGCGCCCACGCCGAGATGGCCGATATCGTCCCGGCGCAGGGCCCGGGCGCCGCCCGCGGTGGCGGCCCAGACGGCCTCTTCCGTCGTCATCCGCATCTCCCGGACCGCGAGCGCGATACAGAACGGCATGCTGGAAGTGAACGAGGAACCGGGGTTGCAGTCGGTGGCCAGGGCCACGGTGGCACCCGCGTCGAGCAGCCGCCGCGCGTCCGGGAACGGCTGCCGGCAGCCGAACTCCGCGCCGGGCAGCAGGGTCGCGACGACCGGCGTGCAGGCCAGCGCGTCCACGTCGGCGTCGGTGAGGAACGTGCAGTGGTCGGCCGACGCGGCGCCCGCCTGCGCCGCCACCTGGACGCCGGGGCCCGGGGCCAGCTGGTTCGCGTGCACGCGGGCGCCCAGGCCGGCGGCGGTACCCGCGGCGAGCACCGCGGCCGCCTCGGCGCCGCCGAACGCCCCGTCCTCGCAGAACACGTCGATCCACCGGGCGTGCGGCGCGCAGGCCGCCAGCATCGGGCCGCGCACGAGGTCCAGGTAACCCGCCGGGTCGGCGGCGAACTCGGGCGGCACGACGTGCGCGCCCAGGTAGGTGACCTCCGGGGTGATCTCGGCGGCGAGCGCAAGCCCGCGCGCCTCGTCCGGGACGGTGAGCCCGTAGCCGGACTTGCACTCGAACGTGGTCGTGCCCTGACCGAGCATCTCGGCCGCCAGCCGCCGCAGGTTCGCGCGGAGCACGGCGTCCGGGGCCGCCCGGGTCGCCTCGACCGTGACCAGGATGCCGCCCGCTCGGTAGGGGCGCCCGGCCATCCGCGCGGCGAACTCCGCGCTGCGCTCTCCGGCAAAGATCAGGTGGGCGTGGGAATCGGCGAACCCGGGCAGGACGGCCCGGCCGCCGGCGTCCACCACGGCGTCGGCGGCGGGGGCCCGCGCCGCGGGCCCGGTCCAGGCCACCCCGTCGCCGGAGATCACCAGGGCCGCGTCGGTCAGCGCGGCGTAGCCGCCACGCTCGCCGTCGTTGGTGACCAGTTCGCTGATGCCGGTGATCAATGTGCTGTGCGGATCCGCCACAGGACAAGCTTCCCCCATCACCCGGCGCTGGTGAGCACGATAGCGCCGATGTCATGATCGCGTGGCGTTGGTGGGTGGGGGCGGGGGCACGAGGGTAAAGCTGCTCCCGCCCCGGGTGGCAGGCACGGTTTCTGGGGGTCGAGGCGGTGCCGTTCGGAAAATAAAATGTTGAGCCCGCGGGCCCTGCCATCGGCGGGAGCCGCCGAAGCCGGGTCAGGCGGCCGGGTCAGGCGACCGCGGTGAGATCACCGCGGCAGACCAGCTCGACCAGCGGCTCCAGGTCGGCGGGCAGCGTGCCGTCCCCGTGGGTGAACGGGACCAGCTCCCTGATCATCCGGTAGACGCGGGCGGTGCCCAGGCCGAGCTGGCCCGGGCCGGCCAGGCCGTCCGGGGCGCCGGGCAGCGCCCGCAGGTCGATGGCCTGGGCGGCGACGACGAATTCGATCGCCGCGACGCGGGCGCAGAGCTGGATCATGTCGGCCAGCCGGCGCGCCGACAGCGGCGCCATCGTGGCCCGGTCCTCGATGCCGTCGCCCTTCACCGAGCTGGCCAGCTCATAGGAGACCGGATGGGCCAGCGTGCGGGCCTCTACGGTGATCGCCTGGCCGGCCACGGCCAGTTCGGACAGCGCGTCGTCGGGTGAGCCCGCGATCGCGGCCAGGCCCGCGGGCAGTCCGGAGTAAGGAGCCTGCAAAAGCTTGACCGCACGTTCGTTCGCGCTGGTCACCACCGGGGCGAGCGCGATCCTGACGAAGTCGAGCGCGGCGGCGAGCGGGCCGATGTCGAAGTTCCCGACCGAGACGATCCGGCGCTCGGACACCACCACGACCGGGTTGGACTGGGAGGAGCTGAGCTCGAGCTGCAAGATGGTCCGCGCGTAGGCCAGCGCGTCCCGGGCCGCTCCGTGGATGTGCGGCAGGCAGCGGAAGGTCAGCGGGTCCTGCAGGAAGCGGGCCGCGCCCGGCTGCCACAGGTAGCTTCCGGCCAGCAGGGCCCGCAGCTGGCTCAGGGTGGCCGCCAGGCCGGGGAACGGCCTGGTCTGCTCGATGACCGGGTGCAGGCAGGTCAGGTTGGCGCCGAAGGCCTCCAGGTCCAGGGCGCCCGCGACGTCGAACACCGACATCAGCCGGTCCGCGTCGGCGATGGCGATGCAGGCCCAGGCCGTGGTGAAGGCATTGCTGCTGACCAGGGCGAGCCCTTCGTTCTCGGCCACTTGAAACCCGCTGCGGGTGAGGAGCCCGTGCGCGAGGTCGGCCATCGGGCCGAGGTCGCCCTGGCCGATCGAGCCGAGCATGCGGACCGGCGGCGCGAAGCCCTCGTTCAGCAGGGTGACGATCATCTGGGCGAGCTCGGGGCGGACGCCGGTCACGCCCTTGGCGTAGCTGTTGGCCAGGCAGAGCATGGCGCCGCGCACCACGTCGGGCGGGGCGGCGCTGCCCTGGGCGATGCGGTGGTTCAGCACCAGCCGGTGGTTGAACCGCTGCCGTTGCGCCGGGTCGAGGGAAAACGCCTTGCGTTCCCCGACCCCGGTGGTCAGGCCATATACCGGCTCGCCTTTGCTGAGTACTTCTTCCACTACGGTGCGCGATTGCCGCATAGCGGTTATCGCCCCGGGCGCCAGCGCGACCGCCTCACCATGCCGCGCCACCGCTACGACCTGCGTAACAGTCAGGTCACTTCCATTGAGGCTGATCGTCATTCTTTGCTCACCCATCTATAACTGAGCTAGGCTTTGCCGCCCAGGGGCGTTCCGCGTGAGGCGGCCGTATATCAAGGAGGCCAGCGGTGGTGACGTTCCTTGCTAGGCGCCTAGGGTTGATGATCCTCACGTTGTGGATTATCAGCCTGATCGTATTCTTTGCCGGTCAGATTCTCCCAGGTGATCCTGGTCGCGCGATCCTCGGACCGCTCGCATCCAAACAGTCCGTGCAGGTTCTCGACACGCAGCTCGGCGTTAACCGGCCGTTGCTTACCCGCTACGTAAGCTGGATCGGCGGACTGCTGCACGGCAATTTTGGCACCTCTTACTCCTACCGCACCGCGGTCGAGCCTTTCGTCCGGGCGGCGATGATCAATTCGGTGAAGCTGGCACTACTGGCGTTCGTGATCGTGGTGCCGCTCGGCATCATCGGCGGAGTGATCGCCGCGCTAAACGCGGGTCGCGCGGTGGACCGGATCATTTCTGTGACAGGACTTTCTCTGGCCACCGTGCCCGAGTTCGTGTCCGGCATCGTGCTTATCGTGGTGTTCGGCGTAACGCTGAAGGTACTGCCGGTGACCGCGTCGGCCGGGCAGGGTGCGGGCGACCTCACCCAGTTCAGGCATCTGATCTTGCCGGCTATACCGCTCGTTTTTGTGCTATTCGGCTACATTGCTCGTATGGCCAGGGCGGGGACCATCGAGGCGCTGAACTCTGACTACGCGCGCACCGCGGTACTCAAGGGCCTGCCGCGAGCGACCATGATCCGCCGGCACATCCTGCGGAACTCACTGCTCCCGACCATCACCGTGATCGCGACCCAGACCGGGTACCTGATCGGCGGCCTGGTCGTGGTGGAGACGCTGTTCAACTACCAGGGCATCGGGAACCTGATCTACAAGGCCGCGCAGGCCAAGGACTTCCCGATGCTCGAAGCCGGGGTCCTCACCATCGGCGTGGTCTACGTGCTGGCCACACTGACCGCGGACCTGCTGCTGGTGGCGCTCAATCCGCGGCTGCGGGCGGGAGGCTCCGATGACTGACCTCAGCGCGGATCCCGGCGGCGCGGAGGGGCTCGAGCCGGCTGGCCTCGAAGCGGCTGGGGTCGACCCGGCTGGGCTCGGGCCGGGCGGTTCCCTCGCGCCGGTCGGCACGGTCGCGGTCGCGGCCCCGACCTTGCGGGCGCAGACCCGGTGGCGGCTGCTGCTGCGGCGGCCGACGTTCCTCGTCGGCGCCGGAATCTTGCTGTTCTGGGTGGTCTGCGCCCTCTTCGGGCACGCGTTCGCGCCGGACAACCCGCTCGCGCAGCAGCTGCTCTCGGCCAACACCGCCCCGTCGGCATCGCACTGGTTCGGCACCGACGGGCTCGGCCGGGATGTGCTGTCCCGGATCATCGTCGGGGCCCGGGACATCCTGGTCATCACCCCGCTCGCCACCGTGCTCGGCACCATCCTGGGCACCGCCCTCGGGCTGGCCATGGGCTACCTCGGCGGCGCCGTCGACCTGATCGCCGGGCGGATCGTGGAGGCTGTGCTGGCGCTGCCCGCCGTGATCATCGCGTTCCTGTTCATCGTCGCGCTCGGCCCGTCCACCTGGACGCTCGTCATCGTCATCGGGCTCATCTTCACGCCGCTGATCGCGCGCACGGTGCGGGCCGCGGTGCTCACCGAGCGGAACCTGGACTACCTGTCGGCGGCCCGGCTGCTCGGTGAGAAACCGGGCCGGATAATGTTCCGCGAGATCTTGCCCAACGTCATGCCGGCCATCCTGGTCGAGTTCACGGTCCGGCTGGGCTACGCGGTGTTCGCCGTGGCCACGCTGTCCTTCCTCGGCTTCGGCGTGCAGCCGCCCACCCCCGACTGGGGCTCGGACATCGCGGCCAACTACAGCGGCCTGCTGTCGGGCTACTGGTGGCAGACGCTGTTCCCGGCGCTCGCTATCGCCTCGCTGGTGACCGCGGTCAACCTGATCACGGACTCGATTGAGCAGGTGCTCAACGCATGAGTGACCCTTCCACGCCTCCGGGTCCCGCGCTGGAGGTCTCGCACATGGACATCGTGTACCGGGTGCGGGGGCAGGACCGGCGCGCGCTGCGCGACGTGTCCTTTTCCATCGCGCGCGGCGAATCGTACGGGCTGGTCGGCGAGTCGGGCTCGGGAAAGTCCACGGTCGCGCTCGCGCTGGTCAGGTACCTGCCCCGCAACGGCCGGGTGAGCGCCGGGACGATCAGCATCAACGGCCAGGACCCGCTGTCGCTGGGCAAGTCGGCGCTGCGCGAACTGCGGGCGCGCACCGTCTCCATGGTCTACCAGGAGCCAGGCCGGGCGCTGAATCCGTCGATGCGGGTGGGCAGGCAGATCGCGGAGGTCTTCGAGATCGCCGGCGTCTCCGCACAGGAAGCCACCCAGTCGGCCGAGGACATGCTCCGCAAGGTCCAGATTTCGGACCCCGGCCGGGTGATGCGCCGGTACCCGCACGAGCTGTCCGGCGGGATGGCGCAGCGGGCGGTCATCGCGATGGCGCTGGCCTCCTCACCCTCGTTGCTGATCCTGGACGAGCCGACCACCGCGCTCGACGCGACCGTCGAGGCCGAGGT
>Ga0302325_10016516_pt1 | contig 15631 bp, 13 predicted proteins | sample Palsa_T0_2_FD_201948 | JGI IMG/M metagenome (GOLD analysis project Ga0302325, IMG submission 201948) | Peat permafrost microbial communities from Stordalen Mire near Abisko, Sweden - Palsa_T0_2 | ecosystem: Environmental > Terrestrial > Soil > Palsa > Peat permafrost | place: Sweden: Abisko...
ACCACGGAAATCTTTCCGGCCTCGACCTCTTCAAAGAGCCGTGTCTGCAGAATCTTCTCCGCGCGCAGCCGATCGCGGCGGTGCACGAGGGTGACGTGGGCGGCGATGTGCGACAGGTACAAGGCCTCCTCCACCGCGGTGTTGCCGCCGCCGACGATGGCGACGCGTTGCCCGCGAAAGAAAAATCCGTCGCAGGTGGCGCAGGCGGAGACGCCCTTGCCGCGATATTTCTCCTCCGAAGGGATTCCCAGGTACATCGCGGCGGCGCCGGTGGCGATGATGAGGGCATCGCAGCTGTAGACCGTGCCGTGGCCGTGCAGTTCGATGGGTCGTTTGGAGAGCTCCACGGCGTCGATGTGATCGTTCACGATCTGCGTCGCGAAGCGTTCCGCGTGACGGCGCATGCGCTGCATGAGCGCCGGGCCCTGCAGACCCTCGACATCGCCGGGCCAGTTGTCGACGTCGGTCGTCGTCATGAGCTGCCCGCCCTCCTCGACGCCGGTGATCAAGAGCGGCGCGCGATTGGCGCGCGCGGCGTATACGGCGGCGCTGTAGCCCGCGGGGCCTGAGCCTAGAATGATGAGACGGTTGTGGCGCTGATTCTTCATGGGTGCCAAGCTCTTGCCGGGTTCATAATAGCAACTCTGCTTGCCGCCCCTCGGCCTTGTTGGCTTGGGGTTCTGACCCGTAGAATCAAGCTTCTACGTCACTTTCATCGCATAAGGCGGAAGAATTGTCGGACTCCTCCGCGCGCTCGCGCGCTCCCATCCGCTTTACCAATGCCGTGCATCGCGGACTGCGCGAGAGCGCATTTCTCGCACTCGGCGTCATCGCCATCGTGCTGTTCGCGGCGCTTGCCTCTTACAGCCGTGACGATCGCGGCTACTCCTCGACCGGCGACTCGGTGGTGGTCCACAACCGCGTCGGACCCATCGGCGCGTGGCTTGCGGATGTGCTCCTCTTTCTCTTCGGTTGGCCCGCGTATCTTTTCCCCCTGATGCTCGCGCTGTGGTGCTGGGGGCTGATGCGCAATCGCGGTCGTGATGAGCCGAGCTCGCGTGCCAATACTGCGGTGCGCGTCGGCGGCGTGCTCCTCGTGCTCGCCGCGAGCTGCGGCCTTGCGAGCCTGCACTGGGACGCTGGGCAGTTGCGCCAGAGTGCCGGCGGAGTGGTGGGAGAACTCGTGGGGCACGGCCTCGCGGGCGGGCTCAATTTCCTCGGCGCGACGCTGCTGCTCCTCGCGGCCTGGATGGGGGGCGTGTCGCTCGCCTTCGGCGTCTCCTGGCTCACCATCATGGATCAACTGGGCGCGTGGACGTGGCGCGGCATCGGCTGGGCGCGCGCGCGGCGCTGGCTTGCCCGGGACGTCGCGCAGGGGCGCGAGCGCAAGCAGGCGCGCAAGGACGCCGCCATCAGCGAGCAGAAGAAATCAGCCGCCCGCGTGCCGCCGCGCATCGATACGCCGCTGCCGACAGTTCCCAAGAGCGAGCGCGTGGAGAAGGAACGCCAGGCGTTTCTGTTCGAGCCGCCCGCCGCAAGTGAGCTGCCGGCGCTGAAGCTCCTCGATGATCCGCCGCCTGTCGAGGCCTCGTACTCTGCCGAAGCGCTCGAGGCACTCTCCAGGCTCGTGGAGATGAAGCTCAAGGATTTTGGAATCGACGCCGAGGTCGTCGCCGTGCAGCCGGGGCCTGTGGTCACGCGCTTTGAGCTGCGACCGGCGCCGGGAGTAAAGGCAAGCCAGATCACGGGCCTCGCCAAGGATCTGGCGCGGGCGCTCGCCGTCTTGAGTGTGCGCGTCGTCGAGGTGATTCCGGGCAAGAATGTCATGGGGCTCGAGATCGCGAACGAGAAGCGCGAGGTCGTCACCCTGGGTGAGATCGTGCGCTCCAAGGCCTACGACGACATGCATTCGCCTCTGGCGCTGGCGCTCGGCAAGGATATCGGCGGTCATCCGGTGGTTGCGGATCTGGCGCGCATGCCGCACCTGCTGATCGCCGGCACGACCGGTTCGGGCAAGTCCGTCGCCATCAACGCGATGGTGCTGTCTCTCCTCTACAAGTCCACCGCCGAGCATGTGCGGCTCGTCATGATCGATCCGAAGATGCTCGAGCTGTCGGTGTACGAAGGCATTCCGCATCTGCTTGCTCCGGTCGTGACCGACATGAAGCAGGCGGCGAACGCACTGCGCTGGAGCGTCGCGGAGATGGAGCGCCGCTACCAGCTGATGGCGGCGCTCGGCGTGCGCAATATTGCCGGCTTCAATCGCCGCGTGAGCGATGCCATCAAGGACGGCAAGCCGATCACGGATCCGGTTCTCATGCAGCGCGCGGCGAATGATCCCACGATTGATCAGTCGCAGATTCCCGATCTTGTGCCGCTGCCCTATGTCGTCGTGATCATCGACGAGCTTGCCGATCTCATGATGGTGGTCGGCAAGAAGGTCGAGGAGCTGATCGCGCGCCTCGCGCAGAAGGCGCGCGCCTCGGGCATCCACCTGGTGCTCGCGACGCAGCGGCCTTCGGTCGACGTCATTACCGGCCTCATCAAGGCGAACATCCCCTGCCGCATCGCCTTTCAGGTATCCGCGCGCGTCGACTCACGCACCATACTTGATCAGATGGGCGCCGAGACGCTGCTCGGGCACGGCGACATGTTGTATCTGCCGGCCGGCACGTCTTTGCCGACGCGCGTGCACGGCGCGTTCGTGTCCGACCAGGAAGTGCACCGCGTGGTGTCGGCCTTGAAGGGCGCACCGCCCAACTATGTGGAGGAGGTACTGACCGGACCGCGCACGCCGCTTGCAGGCTTTACCGACGAGCCGGAGGACTTCGTCGCCGCGGGCGCTGATGATGCCGAGCAGGATCCGCTCTACGATGAGGCCGTCAAGATCGTCACCACCGAGCGCAAGCCTTCGATTTCCTATGTGCAGCGACGGCTGAAGATCGGCTACAACCGCGCAGCGCGCATGCTTGAGGCAATGGAGACGGCGGGACTCGTGGGATCGCTGCAAACGAACGGCGCGCGCGAGGTACTCGTGCCCGCGCCGCGCGAGGAATGAGCTTGCACCGCGCAAGCGCGCTCGCGCTATTCGCCGTGCTCGCGCTCGGCAGCGCACAGGGCGCAGCACCCGGCGGCGTCACGCTGCTCGATCGCTATCTCGATGGCCTGCAAACACTGCGTGCCAATTTTTCGCAGACGCTCACCGATTCTCACGGCCGCGAAATCGACCACGGCGCCGGCACGCTCGTGGTGCAGCGTCCCGGCAAGCTGCGCTGGCAGCTGCGCCCGCAAGGCACGCACGACGGTGCCGGTGAGCTCATGGTGGCCGATGGCAAAAACGTCTGGTTCTACGATCCGGACCTTGCGCAGGTCAGCGTCAAGCCGATTGATGCCGGACTGTCCGGAACGCCGGCGATGCTGTTGTCGGGCGCCGTCGACGTGCAGCGCAACTTCGTGCTCGCCGATGGCGGCGACCATGAGGGCTTGAGTTGGGTCAACGTTACGCCGCGCAGCGCTGATTCGGACTTCCGCCGGGCGCGCCTCGGGTTCGTCAAGGGGGACCTTGCGCGCATGATCCTCGAAGACAAGCTTGGACAGACGGCCACGATCATCTTTGATCATGCGGTGCGCAACGGCCCGGTCGCTCCTGATGAGGTGAGCTTCACGCCGCCCGCGGGAGTGGATGTCATTGGTACGCCCAGTCCCTAGCGCGATGCCGGCGGAATCCAGCCGCACGCCTGATCCCCTGCGGCCCTTGGCCGATCGGATGCGGCCGCAAACGCTCGCCGAGTTTGTGGGCCAGGAACACCTACTCGCCAAGGGCAAGCCGCTGCGCGAAGCCATCGAGGCGGGACAGCTGCACTCGATGATCCTCTGGGGACCGCCCGGGACCGGCAAGACGACCCTCGCCCGGCTCATCGCACAGCGCTCCGGCGCACAGTTCATCGCGCTCTCGGCGGTCATGGCGGGCGTGAAGGACATCCGCGCCGCGGTCGAGTCGGCGCGCGCCGCGCGCGCGGGGACGAACACGCGCACGGTGCTGTTTCTCGATGAAGTGCACCGTTTCAACAAGGCGCAGCAGGACACATTCCTGCCCTTCGTCGAAGACGGCACGCTCACCTTCATCGGCGCCACCACCGAGAATCCGTCATTTGAACTGGTGAATGCGCTTTTGTCGCGCGCGCGGGTGTACGTGCTGCGCCCATTGTCGATTCCCGACATCGTGGCGCTCTTGCGCACGGCGCTCGTGGATCGCGAGCGTGGCTTGGGCAGCGCGGAGCTGACCGCCACGACTGAAGCGCTCGAGCTCATCGCCCACGCCGCCGACGGCGATGCGCGCCGCGCGCTCAACATGCTCGAACTTGCGGCCGGACTCATCGATGCCGCGGCGGACGCGCGCACCTTGGATGCCGCGGTGGCGCAGGAAATCGTGAGCGGCGGCGGCCGGCGCCGCTTCGACAAGGGCGGCGAACAGTTCTACGATCAGATCTCGGCGCTGCACAAGGCGGTGCGCGGCACTGATCCGGATGCGGCCCTGTATTGGCTGTGCCGCATGCTCGATGGCGGCTGCGATCCTCTTTATATCGCACGGCGCGCGGTGCGCATGGCGGTTGAGGACATCGGGCTCGCCGATCCGCGTGCCTTTGCCATGGCGCTCGATGCCTGGGATGCCTACGATCGTCTCGGCAGTCCCGAAGGAGAACTCGCCATCGCGACCCTCATCGTCTATCTCGCCTGCGCACCCAAGAGCAACGCCGTGTACGTCGCCATGGGGGAGGCGATGCAGGACGTCGAGAAATTTGGCACGCTCGAAGTACCGCTGCGTCTGCGCAATGCGCCGACCGGACTGATGAAGGGGTTGGGTTACGGGCGCGACTATCGTTACGCGCATGACGAGCCGGACGCTTTCGCATCGGGGGAGCGGTATGTGCCGGACGAGCTGCCCGATCGGCGCTACTATCGGCCGGTGCCGCGCGGGCTCGAGATCAAAATCGCCGAAGCTCTGGCACGGCTGCGCTCGAAGAGCGCGCGCGGGGGAGCCTGAGGGCGAGCATGATAGACCCGAAATTGTTGCGCTCCGATCTGGCGGCGGTGGCCCAAAATCTGGCGCGCCGCGGCGTCGCGCTGGATGTCGCGGCGTTCACGGCACTCGAGGAGCGCCGTAAGCACTGGCAGATTGAAACCGACCGGCTGCGCGCGGCGCGCAATGCCGCTGCGAAGAAGGTGGGGGTCGCCAAGGCAGGCGGCCAGGACGCCGCCGAGCTCATCGCTGCGGGCGATGCGCTCACCGGTGCCGTTGCGCAGGCTGATCAGGAGCTCAGCAGCGCGCAGCGCGAGCTTGATGCATGGCAGCTCGAGCTACCCAATCTGCTGCACGAATCCGTGCCCGACGGGGCCGATGCGAGCGCCAATGTCGAGCTGCGTCGGTGGGGCAGGCTGCCGGCTTTCGAATTCAAGCCCCAGGACCATGTGCAGGTGGGCGAACGGCTTGGTCTCGAGTTTGAATCGGCCGCGCGCATTTCCGGCGCGCGTTTTGCCGTCATGCGCGGCGAGCTTGCGCATCTGCATCGGGCGCTTGCGCAGTTCATGCTCGATCTGCACACGCGCACGCATGGCTACACCGAGGCCTACGTGCCCTATCTCGTGGCAAGGGCGGCGCTCATCGGCACGGGCCAACTGCCCAAATTCGAGGAGGATCTCTTTGCGCTGAAGGGCGACCCAGGCCTGTATTTGATCCCGACCGCGGAGGTTTCCCTGACCAATCTCGTGCGCGAGCAGATTCTGCCGGCCGACAACTTGCCGCTGAAGCTCGTGGCGCACACGCCGTCATTTCGCTCCGAGGCCGGATCGCACGGCAAGGACACGCGCGGCATGATCCGCCAGCACCAGTTCGACAAGGTTGAGCTCGTGCAGATCGTGCGGCCGGCTGATTCGTATGCGGCTTTGGAGAGCCTGACGGGGCACGCCGAGGAAGTCCTGCAGCGCCTGGCGCTGCCCTATCGCGTCGTCGCATTGTGCGCGGGCGACGTCGGCTTTGGCAGCGCGAAGACCTATGATCTGGAGGTGTGGCTGCCGAGCCAGGGCCATTACCGCGAGATCTCCTCGTGCAGCAATTGCGAGGCCTATCAGGCGCGGCGCATGCAGGCACGCTGGCGCAACCCGGACACCGGCAAGCCTGAGCCCGTGCACACGTTAAACGGCTCCGGTGTCGCAGTCGGCCGCGCCCTCGTCGCCGTTCTTGAGAACTATCAGAATGCGGACGGCTCGGTCGCCGTTCCGCAGGTGCTCAAGGGCTATATGGGCGGCGTCGAGCAGCTAGCGCCGGCATACTGACGCACCGGCTGGACTCTCAGGGTCTATCAACCCTATCTTGCCGACCTTCGGATTACCTAATGCTGGTGATTGCGCCTATTGCCAACGATCAGCGCAGTGTCAACGCCAGGATGACTATAAGTAACGCGCCAATCAGCCCCAGATAGAAGTTTAGATCGCCCGACTGCAGCGCCCGCAGCCATCCTGCAAGCCGCCACACGCCGCGCCGGATCGGAGTGAACAGCAGGGGGCCGAACACATCGGCGACGTCATGCTGGAATTCGAGCTTACGAATGAAGTATGCGACTGCGCGGTGTTCGCGTGCGGTATCGAGCGTTGGCCGGTAGATGAAGCTATAAAATGTACGCATGGCGTTGGCGAAGGTCAAAGAAGTGGTCGCCGCGCGCTGCGCGCATTCATGCAATCCGCCGTACCACACGCGCTTGCGGCGGATCGCATGCCGACGCACGTTGAGAAGAAGCAGCAACGGCAGGATGGCCAACAGCGGCATTGCGATCACTAGTTTAGATGGCGAAATGAATGCAAATGTGCTTGTCAGCGGAACGATCAGCCAATCGCTCGACATCCTCTGTGCGCTATGGACGCCAAACTGCACGACGTCCGCGCCATCCAGGCCGCTGAGCCACATCGGCAAGCCTACAGCCGCAGCCAGAACGGCAAGTCCGAGCAGCAGGACGGCAACACCGTACGGGGCGCCAATGCGCACGCTTTTGGTCTGATCCGCGGCGCCCAGAAGGCCGATGCCAAGCAATTTGACGAAAGTGGCGAACGCAATCGCAACGGTGAGAGCGAGGCCCGCGCCGGCCAACGCGAGCGTCAACCGGCCGGCGAGGCTGCTCAGATGAAAGCCCTGAAACACCGTCTGAAATGTAAGCCATTCGGTGGCAAAACCTATTTGCGGTGGCATCGCAGCGAGGCTCATGGCAGTAAACAATGCGCCGATGCCGAATGCGAGTCCCGCCGTGCGCAACCACCCACGCTGCGTAATCCGATAGGCACCGCTCGCGCCGTAGACCCCATCCGCGCAGAGGAAAAGCCCTCCCTTCGCAAGCGCATGACCCGCCAGATGGAGAAGGGCGACAGTCCAGGCAAGTCCGGCAAGATCGGCGTGGCCGTCTTCGCGAAAAATCAAACTCGCGCCCAAGGCAATGACGGCGATACCGGCGTTCTCGGCCGACGAAAACGACAGCAGGCGACGCCAGTCGTCCTGCTGAAAGGCATAGAGGACGGCCAGGATCGACGACAGTACGCCTACCGCCGTGACGGCGACTCCCAATCCAAAAAGCCATTCGCCGCTGCCGGGCAGCCAGCCGATGAGAGCGCGCGAGAGCGCGAAGAACGCTGCATTGAGAACCACACCCGACATGATCGCTCCCGAGGCACCGCTGCCCGCGCCATAGGCTGCGGGAAACCATTCGTAAAAAGGCAGCAGCCCGAGCTTCGCGCCAAAGCCAATCAACAGGAGTGCGCCAACGAAAAAGCGCAGACCTCCTGACATTGCCTGCGCGCCAGTTGGGAAGTGGGCGAAATCCACGCTTCCGCCCGCACTCTGAGCCAACAGCAGAAGCGCCAGCATGATCGCGACCGCCCCGACTTCCAATAGCGCCAGCATGAAGAGTGCGGAACGGCCAAATGACGGCGACAACCTTTCGGACAAGATCATCAGCGCACCACCCAGGCTCATCAGTTCCCAGGCAATCAGGAATGAATAGCCGTCTTGGACGCCGTACACACCGAGCGCACCGAGGAGCGAGACCGCCGCGCCGACGAGCCAACCGGATCGACCCGAACGCACGGGAGTGCAAAGCCACACCGCCAGTGCGGCCGGCACCAGACCGAATCCCATGAGCCACAGCGCCTCCGGCGCGTATTGCAGGCGAAGCGTCTGATCGGCAAGAGAGATGGGCAGCGTCAGCAGCGTTCCGGCCTGCGGCAGTGTTGATACCGCACCGGCTACGCCACACATCGCGCCGAGGCCAATGAGGAACCTTGAGGGTGTGCTCAAACGCAACAAGGCCAGCAGGAGCCCGGTGACCCACAGCCCGCATGCGGCGATCAGCAGTTCAGGCACCGTCGCCCCCCGCCGAAATTCTGCCGCCGCGAACGCGTTGCGGCGCCCGTTCAAGCAGCATCAGCAAGGCGTGAATGATCGCCGCAGGATTGGGCGGACAGCCTGGCAGGTAGATATCGACGGGTACGAAGTCGTCCAAGCCGTTGCCGCAAGCATAGCCGCCGCCGTTGGTGCCTCCGGATACGGCGCAGGTGCCGACCGCCATGACGAACTTGGGATCCGGCATCGCCTCATAGGTTTCCAACAACGGCCCACGCAGAGCATAGGTGACAGGTCCGGTCACCAGCAGCAGATCGGCGAATCGCGGCGAAGCGGTGAAAAACACACCCAGGCGGTGCAGGTTGTAGAATGGATTGTTGAGCGCCTGAAGCTCAGACTCGCAGCCGTTGCAGGAGCCCGCATCAACATGGCGCACATGCAGACTGCGGCCGAAGAGACGGTGAATTTGTCCTTTGAGCGCCGCGCCGTCCTTCGACGCCGCGGCCTGCATCCAAACGAGATCCTCGCGACGGCGCGCTCCAAACGCCCAATCGCCGGAGGCGGTGAATGCGCCGGTCGGGCACACCTCCACACACATCTGGCAGGTGACGCAGCGACCATAGTCAACGGCCACACGCGTGCCTTGCGCCGCACCCGTGACGGTAATTGCGCCGGGCAGACAGGCTTCGGCGCAGCGGCGGCAGCCTTCCTGGCATTTCGCAGGATCGAAGTGCGGCATCCCTAAGGTCCCTGACTGCCCATCGTCACCGGACGCCGGCCAACGGGTGCTAACCCTGCCTTGTCGTAAACCGTAGAGCGTCCACAGGGGCATGAGGATCTCCTATCTGTCGCAGCCAGCAATCGTGAGGCCGAAGCTCGCCTCATTGATGGCGTAGTCCATCATGTTGCTGTCGTGGACCGTGAACGGGAACACACGCCAGTTGGAGAAGCTCGGCGACTTGATCTTGACGCGCGCGAGGCGGCCGGCGTTGTCAATATGTACGGCGTAATAAAGTGAGCCGCGCGGCGACTCCGACCAGCCGAGGCCTTCGCTGCCGGGCGAGGGCCGGCAGTGGGTGCTAAGAGCCCCTCCCGGCAATTTCGCAAGCAACTCCAATATGAGCTCGATGCTATTATCGACCTCCGCAATGCGCAGCTGCTGGCGGGCGTGCGCGTCGCCGGCTTCACGTACGGCAACCTTCAACGGCAGCTCAGGATAGGCGGCATAAGGTTGGTCGCGCCGCAGATCGCGGTCCAAACCCGACGCACGTTCGATTGGTCCTGTCGCGCCCTGATCGAAGGCCAGTTTGCGGCTGAGCACCCCGGTCGTGATCAATCGATCCAGATGAGTTGTGCTGGCTTCCAGCATGACGCTGTAGCGCACGAACTCGCTGCGTAACTTTTCCAGCTGCTCAGGAAGTCCGGCGAGCTGCGGCTCGCGGCGCAGACCTCCGGGGCTCACAAGGCCGCGCAGCAGTCGACTTCCGACCGCGCGACAATTGAGTTGTTTGGCGAGTTCCTCCAGATATTTTCCCTCAGCCTCTCCCACTTTGAGTGTCGTCGTGTGGCAGAGATGACCCAGGTAATGGAGGTGGTTGTATACTCGCTCGAGTTCCGCAAGGAGCACACGCAGCCAGTGCGCGCGCGCAGGTACCGCGCAGCCAGCGGCCGCTTCGAGAGCGCGGCAGTAGGCGAGCGCGTGCGCCACGCTGCCAACGCCGGATACCCGTTCGGCCAAGACCGCTCCCAACTCTGGTGTGATGTTTTCAAAGCGCTTTTCCATGCCCCGATGTTTGAAGAACAGCTGCGGGTGGTAATGCAGTATCGCCTCACCGATGTAGTAGAAATTGAATTGGGCAGATTCGAGCACGTCCGCGCGCACGGGACCAAACGGCAGCGATTGCACGTCGTCGCGGGTCGAGCCACCCATTTCCGGCAGCGTTGACGCGGCGGGCACATAGCTCAACGCGGCATTCGCGCCCGGCAGGAGCGGCGGCGTTGACATTGTCGCGCCAGGCAGCAGCACGAGGGACTCCGGCTGGGGCTGATCTTCAAATTGCAGCCCACAAAGATCGGTGATCTCGCGCTCGTACCAGGAGAGGAGCGGCGCGATCGTCGCGAGGCTCGGCATCGTGTGCGATCCCGGGCGGCAGCGCCACACTTGCAGCGGCTCACGGGTACCGGCATGTACAACGTAGCGAACTTCCGGGTCCTGGGGGCCGTCGGGGAACCACGCGTATGCCATCTGCATACGAGCGCCCGCATCGACGGCGGACTTGCAGCGGTGCCGCAGATCCACACGAGCCACTGCTTCTAAGTTCGGCACGGTCACGGCACGCCTGCATTCGAGAGCTGCGTGGCAATGACCGCAAAGTAGCGGGACAGGGCGTGGGGCCACCACATGCCGAGCAGCAGCAGCGGCACGAGCGCCATCCACATGGGCAACACACACCAGATGCTCAAATGGAATTTGAAAGGAGACGCGCGCGGCGACAATCCCACCGCATTTTCACCGAAGTACATGGCGCGAAAGTGATTGAGAAAACCCACAAAGATTACGATAAGAAGAGCCAGCATCAGAAACGTTGCCCAGGCATTGGACCCCATAAGTCCGGCGCGCATTATCGTCAATTCACTCAGAAACAGCCCGAAGGGCGGTGCGCCGGTGATCGCAACTGCGCCGGCCAGCCATAACAGACCCGCGACGGGCATGGCGCACAGCACGCGACGGATGCGGCTGATGCGCTTGCTGTGATAGGCCTGCATGGCGTTGCCGGCGCCGAAGAACATTAGTGACTTGTTCAGAGAGTGATTGAGCATGTGGTACAGCGCGCCGGCGATACCCAATGGTCCGCCGAAACCAAACCCTAGTGTGATGACACCCATGTGCTCGACGCTGGAATATGCCATCAAGCGCTTCACGCCGGACTGGCGAGTGATGAAAAGCGCCGCGATGAAAAGGGACAATACGCCGAGCCCCACCACAACCACGCGCGGCAGGGTGCCAAGTCGCGCCGCGTCGGCAATCTGGATAAACCGTGCGATGCCGATCATGGCCGTGTTGAGAAGAGCACCTGAGAGCATGGCCGATACCGGCACCGGCGCTTCACTGTGCGCGTCCGGTAACCAGGTGTGCATGGGTGCCAAGCCGACCTTGGTGCCGAATCCGATCAGCACCAGCAGGAACGCGGTGAGAGCGATGGTCGGATTCAGCCGCGGTGCGACATTGCGCAGTGTCGACCACGTCAGATCGTAGGTCGGACCCAGATGAAAGCTGCCTCCCCAATAGTAGAAGATGATGCCCAGCAGGGCGAGGCTGATACCGCCCGAGACGACGACGATGTATTTCCAGGCAGCCTCTATGCTGTCCCGGTCGAGTTCGAAGCAGACCAGGAACGTGCTGACGAGCGTCGTCAATTCAATAGCGATCCAGTACACCCCCACGTTGTTCATCAGCGGGCCGGACAGGGTCGTCAGCGCAAAGCCTGCGAATAGTGCATAAAAGCGGTGCAGGCGCTCAGCTTTCTTATGCGCGCGCATATAGCCGATTGCGTAGATCGAGGCCAGCAAGTAGACACTCGCGACGCTGAGCAATACCCATGCACCCAGAGGATCGACGATCAAGTAACCATTCCAGAAGGTGTAGGGTCCGGAGAGGGCGAGCGGCAGGAGACGCAGCACGGCCAAGAAGACCGCGATCGCCGCGGCGAGATTGAGAAATTCGGTCGCGCGCGCCTGCGGCAGCAGCATGCAGCCGACCGCGGCTGCAAGCGGCGCGAGAAGAATCACCGCCAGTAAGATGCCGATCATCAGCCCACCAGCCTTCTAAGGTCATGCGTGCTCGATGTGCCGGTATGCGTCACGAGATAGCGCACGAGTACGCCAAAGCAGGCGACGACGACCAGCAGATCAAACAGAATCACGAGTTCAATCAGCAGCGGCATACCGGGCACCAGGATCTGTGAACCCAGAAAAATGCCGTTTTCCAGAACCAGTAGTCCCAGAATCTGGCTGAGAGCTTCGCCGCGGACCACGAGCATTAAAAACCCGATGAGTTTCATCGACAGCATCACCGTCAGTGCCAGCACTGCAACCGTGCCGGCGAGTCCCAAGGACTCTCCCAGGTGGCTCGAGACGACAAACGCGAACAGTACGAGCAATGCGCCGACCACCAAGCTTGCGCTGGGCGATAATCGCTCATGTAGCTCGCGGTCGACGTGCAGTCGGCGCACGATGCGCAGCATCAGGTAGGGCAGCAGTAGGCCGCGGAACAACGCCGTAAGGAGGGCAATCAAGTACAACTCTGGATAGTGGCCGTAGTAGCCTACCGCGGCCGAAAGAATCGCAATCAGCCACGACTCTGCGGCGAAGGCGATGAGATAGTCATTCAGCCAGCGCGAGCCCAGCATGACGAAAGCCAGCAGCAGGCTTGCGATCGCGATCAGACTGAACACGGATGCTGCGAGCGGCTGGAGCTGGGCGGCGAGCACGGCGCTATCTCAGTTGGTTGGCGACAATTGCGAGGATCGCAAGTAGGAACGAGGCGGCGAGCGGCTCCTGGTAGCGGAAGTAGCGCAGGCGCGATTGAGCGGTTTCGACGAATACAACAACTACCGCGACGACGAGAAACTTCGCGAACAGGGCAATGGCGGCCCCTAGGGCTCCGAGCGCCGTTCCGCGAATGGAAAGACCCCACGGCAACAGCAGCACATTGCTAAAGATTGTGTAGAGAATGAACTGCTTCATCATCGAAGCCCATCTCAGCAAGCCGAGGAGTGGTCCCGAGTATTCGAGGATGCGTGCCTCATCGATCATGTAAACCTCGATGTGGGTGCTCGAGTGAATCGGCAGTCGATCCGTTTCCACCAGCAATAGGATGAAGAAGGCAGCAACCAGAAACAGATGCGCGGGACTCCAGTACACCGCCGGTTGCTGGACCAGCAAATGGTTGACTACGAACGGCAACATCGCCTTGGCGAGCAGGGTGATGCCGACAAATACCAGAATCAGCGTCGGCTCGGCGAGGATTCCGAGCATCACCGCGCGCGACGATCCGATGCCCCCATAAGCGCTTCCTGAATCAAGGCCCGCAAGCGTGATCAGGAATGCGCCGAGCGTCAGGATTAGACCGCCCCCCAAAATGTCCCCCATGTTCGACTGAGGCAGCGGGAAATTCGTCAGCACGGGAATTAGGATTGGCACGGTCAGCATGCAGGTAAACGCAACGACGGGGGCGGTCCAGTAGATGAAGCTAGCGGTCTCGGGCACAACCAACTGTTTATGAAATAGTTTCCAGAGATCGCGGTAGGGCTGGAATATGCCCGGACCTTGCGCGCGCTGCACGCGCTCTTCCCACTGGAGGATCACGCCTTGGAGAAGCGGGGCGAGCGCGATCACAGTGAACACCTGGGCGATCTGGAGGAGGATGTCGCGCATCATGGCGGCCTGCAGTTGCGGGTGCGAGGCCGCGCGGATATCTGCAGAGGCCGCCAGTTATCGGGAGCGTCGCTATTGAACCACGCGCGTGCGCAGTACGCAGTTCGGGCCTCGAACAGCTCGTACATCGATACCACCAAATCCTCTCTTTGGCTCGAGGATTAAAAGTTGGTAGGCATCATCAGCCGTTTCTCGGCGGTTATTTAAGGAGGAATGCCATCTCCGTAAGTTCAATATACGGGTTGCAACAGCAGTCGGCAAGGACATGATGGGGCCCGACCACGGCGCGGCGGTTTCATATGCAATTAACTGCCAGGAGCCGTATACGAGCACCGCGCAGGGTGCAATGGCGCAGGCGCATACGCGGTGCAGTTGAGCGGCCCGCCGTGACGGAGCAGGACATTAATCAAGCCGGTGTGTCGCCGGGTGAGTATGCGCACCGATCCACGTGAGCTGAGGCTTGCGAATGTAGAACTAATCTATAGACCCGAGCTCCGGTGGATCCTCGGCGTCCGGATTGATGATGCCAAAACGCGCCGGTATGTAGGCGAAGAAGATGCGTAGTTTTTCCTTGTGCAGCAGGTCCACGAGCTTACGCCCTTCCGCTTCGGTGACGATAAACTCGACTTCAACGGCGACCGACCCGGCGAGCTCGAAAAACGTCTGCTCGTGCAATATGTGGTGGCGCCCGAATCCGGCCAGCGCGCGGAATGCCGAGCCGCCTTGCAGGCCGAGGTCATTGGCTTTCTTCAGGAGCCATTCCCACGCCAGAACGCCGTGAATGCGATGCCCCTCATGCACGTAAAATCGCAAGAATGACCCGTTCATAGTGAATTTCCTTACGCCTGTTGTTCGTATTGTTGTTTCCGTGGAATCACGCCGCGCACCCCACCGCGAGGCTGGTCGACATCGCCGCGGTAGCGGGGAATTACGTGCAAGTGTGCGTGCGCGATCGTCTGGCCGGCCGTCTCGCCGACATTGACTCCCAGGTTGTAGCCGTCGGGATGAAATTTGTTGTCGAGCAGGATCTTGGCCTCTTCCACGAACGCCCAAATTGCTCCGAGTTCGTCGGGCCTCGTCGCAAAAAACTCGATTCATGCCGCCGCGGAATTATAAGCAGGTGCCCGGGCGTAACCGGAAATTTATCGAGGCGTGCATAGGCCAGCGTGTTTGCCAGCACGGCGTTATCAGTTACGCAAAATGGACAGGATCCCGATGTGTTCACCGCTCGAGTTCCCTAGCTTTTGGCCCAGGCTATCGTGGCCATGCCGGCAAAGGTCATCAGCACGGAACCGCCTACATGCGCCATGATGGCCGCGACGGTCCACAGTGCACGGCCCTGCTGCAGTAATGTAGCTAGCTCCCCCGAAAACGTCGAAAATGTGGTCAGGCCGCCGCAGAAGCCGGTCATCACAAACAGGCGCCACTCCGGCGCTATCGCCGAAAACGACGTAAAGAATGCGATGGCAACGCCTATGACGTAGCCGCCTATGAGGTTGGAAGCCAGCGTGCCCATGGGAATGGTCGGAAACACAGCGTTCAGCCGCATGCCGAACCACCAGCGCAGTAGTGCACCGCAGCTCGCTCCGATGGAAATGGCGACGATGGATTTCCACATGAACCTGTCCTTGATATCCGTAGTACGTGAGGACAGGTCGCGTAGATCACTACGCTCCCGTCACCGGGAGACGTAGGCATCATCAGCCGCATGGCGGCGGTTCACGGAAGGATGCCATCTCCGCAGAGCGTAGTGTTTCAGAGAACCGCGCCAGACACAACCTAGGTCGCTGGGCTTAACCCTAGGCGTTCACC
>Ga0302325_10016517_pt1 | contig 15631 bp, 6 predicted proteins | sample Palsa_T0_2_FD_201948 | JGI IMG/M metagenome (GOLD analysis project Ga0302325, IMG submission 201948) | Peat permafrost microbial communities from Stordalen Mire near Abisko, Sweden - Palsa_T0_2 | ecosystem: Environmental > Terrestrial > Soil > Palsa > Peat permafrost | place: Sweden: Abisko...
CCTGCGCCGGGCGGCTGCTCGCTATTGCAAGGTTTCTCCTACGGCGCGCCGATGCCGGTCAAGGGACTTGAGCAAATAACCACCACGGCCGGCTGAAGCGTTTCAGTCGGCATGCTCGTTGGCTTTCGCCAAAGCGCTTTCGTACATCAAGTAGTGGCACTGCTGCATGCCGAGATCGGCATAGGTTGCCTGAGCGCGCTGGTTCTCGGTTTCCACATACAGGCGCAGGCCCACCGCGCTGGCGGCGCCAGCTTGTCGCTCGACTTGCGCATACAACGCGCGGAATACCCCGCCGCGACGTGCATCGGGCGCGACGTACACGCTCTGGATCCACCAGAAATCACCGCAACGCCAGTCGCTCCATTCATACGTCACCAGCAAGCTGCCAACCGCCTCGCTGTCGCGTTCGGCGATCAGGTAAAAACCCCTCCGCGGCTGCTCGAATACGCCGGCGATGCCGCGCTCCAGCAGCGTCGGATCGAGCCGCTTGTGTTCGGTTTCCCAGGCCATCGCCGTGTTCCAGGCTAGCAATGACGGAATGTCGGCAGGTGTGGCCGCACGAATCAGCAGGGATGGCACAAACGGACTCCACTATGAGTTGGCGATCGCCTACATCGTAGCGTGCATCGTCTTCACACGGTGTCGCGTAAGGTTGGGGTTCGATCCTGGCGTGCCCGGCTCAATCGGCATCGACGTCATTCGGACGATTGCAGGTACGGACGTGCTGCGGTCGGATCACCTTGAACACACCCGAAGAAAGCTGGCCGAAGGAAGCTGGATTTGAACATCGGCAACATATTCAACCAGCTCAAGCTGAAGCGTCTGCGCGCATTTCGCCGCCGGCGGACCGCTGCGCGCACGAAACCCGAACAAGAGCCGGCCTTGCGCTCGGAGCTGTTCAGCGCCGACCAGATGGAGCGGCATGGCCAGACCCTGGCCGGTCAGCACCGATTGAGCCCGCACTTAAGCGCAAACCTGTTGCTGGCCCGGCTGGACGACAACGAGGAGGTGCTGATCCATGCCTGCGAACGGCTCACCGCGGCCACCCGGCACCGTCGACGCATCACACCGGCCGGCGAATGGCTGCTCGATAATTTCTACCTGATCGAGGAGCAGGTCCGCATCGCACGGCGGCATCTGCCAAAGGGCTACAGCCGCGCGTTGCCGCGGCTCGAGCACGGTCCGTCGGCTGGGCTGCCGCGCGTATACGACATCGCGCTGGAAATCATTTCGCACGGCGACGGACGCGTCGACACCCATAGCCTGCGCCGATTCGTCAGCGCCTATCAAACCGTGACGCCGCTCAAGCTGGGCGAGCTGTGGGCGATCCCGATCATGCTGCGGCTGGCGTTGCTCGAGAACTTGCGCCGGGTCGCCGCGCGCGTGATGGCGGACTGGCGTTATCGCGGCAAGGCGGTGCGCTGGGCTGACCGCATGATCGCGACCGCCGAGCACGACCCGAAGAGCGTAGTGCTGGTGGTCGCCGACATGGCGCGCTCGAAGCCGCCGATGACCGGTCCGTTCGTTGCCGAAATGGCGCGTCGACTGCAGGGGCAGAGTCCGGCACTGGCGTTGCCGTTGAGCTGGATCGAGCAACGACTGTCCGAGTCCGGCCAGAGCATCGAACATCTGGTGCAACTGGAAGCACAGCAGCAGGCGGCCAACCAGGTTTCCATCGGCAACAGCATTGGCAGCCTGCGTGCGCTTTCATCGATCGACTGGCGCGACTTCGTCGAGCACACCAGCATGGTCGAACAGCGCTTGCGCGAGGACCCGGCCGACGTCTACGCAGCGATGGATTTCGCCACCCGCGATCGCTATCGCCACGTGGTTGAGGCGCTTGCGCGCAGTCATCGGCTGACGGAACAACAAGTCGCCGATGCCGCGGTCGAGCTGAGCGAAGCCGCCCCGGTGGCCGAGGTCGGGCCGTCGCTGCATCGGCATGTCGGCTTCTATCTGATCGACCAGGGCAAGTCCGCGCTGGAGCAGCACCTCGGCGTGCGACCGATTCTGGCTGAAACGCTGCGGCGCTGGTTCGACAAGGCGCCGCTGCCGATCTATCTGGGCTTGCTGGCACTACTCACGTTTGCGTTCGCGCGGCCGCTGGTGCTGACCGCGCTGTACGATCGATTGCCGGGCTGGGCAGTGCTGGGGATCGCCATTCCCTCGGCGATTCTCGCCAGTCAGCTCGCATTGAGCCTGCTCAACTGGCTGGCGACGATAACGCTGGCGCCACAGCGGCTGCCGCGGATGGACTATTCGAACGGCATTCCAGCCAGCGCACGTACGCTGGTGGCCATTCCCAGCCTGTTCGCCAGCGCCCAGGACATCGAGGATCTGGTGGAATCGCTGGAGGTGCGTTTTCTCGGCAACCGCGACGAGAACCTGCACTTCGCCCTGCTCACCGATTTCGTCGACGCACCCAGCGAAGTGCTGCCGGGCGACGACGCCTTGCTGCGGCTGGCGCGGCGACGCATCGAGGCCCTCAACGAAAAATACGCGCACGCCGATGTCGACCGCTTCTTTTTGTTGCACCGACCACGGCGCTGGAATGTCACCGAACAATGCTGGATGGGCCATGAGCGCAAGCGTGGCAAGCTGGCCGATCTCAATGCGCTGCTGCGTGGCAATGGGCGCGATCGCTTCATGCTGCTGGTGGGCGACTTCGCGACGCTGCCGCCGGTGCGCTACGTCATCACCCTGGACACCGATACCCAGCTGCCGCGCGACTCGGCGCACGAGTTCGTCGGCACCATCGATCATCCGCTCAACCACGCGGTTTACGACCCGGAACAACGGCGCGTGGTGGCCGGTTACGCGATTTTGCAGCCGCGCGTGGGCATCAGCCTGCCCAGCACGGCGCGCTCCCGTTATGCGCAACTTTATGGCAGCGACGCGGGCATCGATCCGTATACCCGGATGGTGTCGGACGTCTATCAGGACGTATTCCACGAAGGCTCGTTCATCGGCAAGGGTATCTACGATATCGATGCGTTCGAGCTCACCCTGGATGGCCGCTTCCCTGAAAACAGCATCCTCAGCCACGATCTGGTCGAGGGTTGTCATGCCCGCTCGGGCCTGCTCAGCGATGTGCAGCTGTACGAGGAATACCCGGCACGTTACAACGCCGATGTGAAGCGTCGCCATCGCTGGATTCGCGGTGACTGGCAGCTGCTGCCGTGGCTGCTGCCGTGGGCGCCGACGGCGCACAACGGCTGGCGCAAGAACGCGCTCACCGCGCTGTCGCGCTGGAAGATTCTCGACAACCTGCGCCGCAGCCTGGTACCGACATCGCTGTTGCTGCTGTTGATCACCGGCTGGCTGATCCTGTCGTCGGTGCTCTCGTGGACGCTCGCGGTGCTGGCGATGGTGCTGATTCCGCCGATACTGTCGGTGCTGCTGGAATTGGTGCAAAAGCCAAGCGAAGTACAACTGGATCAACACCTGCGCGCTACCCTGCGCACCGCTGGCCAGCATCTTGCGCGCATCGCGCTGGCGCTGGCGTGGTTGCCGCACGAAGTGTTGTATAGCCTAGATGCGATCGTGCGCACGCTGTGGCGCATGGCGGTCAGCCGTCGACTACTGCTGCAATGGCAAACCTCCAGCGATGTCGAACGACGCACCAGCAACACGCAGGGCGCGCTTTGGCGCCTGATGTGGATCGGCCCCTTGCTCGCGCTGCTGGTGACTGCGGCACTGATGGCGCTGCGTCCCATGGTGCTGACGGTGGCCGCGCCGTTGCTGTTGTTGTGGCTGGTCTCGCCATGGACCGCCTGGTGGATAAGCAAGCCACGCGTGCCCACTGCGTTTGCGCCGACGTCGACGCAATTGCGATTCCTGCGCGAGCTCGCGCGCAAGACCTGGGCGTTTTTCGACGTCCATGTCGGCCCCGAAGACCACTGGTTGCCGCCGGACAATTTGCAGGAGCACCCGACGCCCGTCATTGCGCATCGAACCTCGCCCACAAATATCGGGCTGGCGCTGCTGGCCAATCTGGCGGCCTACGACTTCGGTTACCTGAGCACCGGGCGCCTGCTCGAACGCACCCGCCAGACGCTGGCCACGATGAACACGCTGCCACGCCATCGCGGGCACTTCTACAACTGGTATGACACGCTGACGCTGCAGCCACTCGCGCCGCTGTACATCTCGGCGGTGGATAGCGGAAACCTCGCCGGCCACCTGCTGACCCTGGGGCCGGGCCTGCTTGGGTTGATTGACGAGCCGGTGTTTCGACCGCGCCTGCTGCAAGGCCTGCTCGACACGCTCGGTGTGTTGCATGACGCACTCGACGGTACCGCTGCCAGCGTGCTGAATCCACTGCGGCGCGAACTTGAGGCCGCCCTGGCCACACCTCCTGTCAACACCAGCGCGGCCGTTGCGTTGCTGCAACGCCAACTGGATCACGCCCACGCACTGGCCCAGACCGTCGCCGTCGAGCCTGGCAGCGACGCCGAATTCTGGCTGGACGCGTTGCTCGGTCAGTGCAGTGATCTGTGCGATGAGGCCGTGGCATTCAACCTCGACGCACCGCCCGATGACGACGCCGGCTTCAGCGGCATCCCCACGCTACGCCAGCTCGCGCGGATCGAACCGCTGTGTTGGCCCTCCGAAGCCGGTGCAGATGCATTGCGCGAACATGCGCGTGAGCGTATCGCCATGCTGGAGCAGCTGGCGCATCAGGCCGGCGCGCTGGCCCTGATGGACTACCGCTTCCTGTACGACGGTGCGCGCGACCTGTTGGCGATCGGTTACAACGTCGACGAGCGCCGGCTCGATGCGAGCTATTACGACCTGCTCGCGTCGGAGGCGCGGCTGGCCAGCTTCGTGGCCATCGCCCAAGGCCAGTTGCCCCAGGACAACTGGTTTTCGCTGGGCCGCCTGCTAACCACCAGCGGCGGCGAGCCGGTACTGTTGTCGTGGACTGGCTCGATGTTCGAGTACCTGATGCCGATGCTGGTGATGCCCAGCTACGAAGGCACCCTGCTGGACCAGACATGTCGCGCCGCAGTTGCGCGGCAGATCGAATACGGTGCGCAGCTGAATCTGCCGTGGGGTGTTTCCGAGTCCGGCTACAACACGGTCGATACTCACTTCACCTACCAATACCGAGCCTTCGGCGTACCCGGCCTGGGCCTCAAGCTCGGGCTCGGCGACGACGTGGTCATCGCCCCTTACGCGTCCACGATGGCATTGATGGTGGCGCCAGCGGCGGCTACCAAGAACCTGCAACGGCTGGCCGAGGCGGGGGCGCGGGGGCGCTTCGGTCTCTACGAAGCGATCGACTACACACCGGCGCGACTGCCGCTGGGGCAGACCTCGGCGCTGGTGCGTTCGTTCATGGCGCATCACCAGGGCATGAGCCTGCTGGCGCTCGATTACGCGTTGCTGGGTCGGCCGATGCAGCGGCGCTTCGAGTCCGATCCGCAATTCCAGGCCACCAGCCTGCTATTGCAGGAACGCGTGCCGAAGACCGCGGCTGAATATCTGCACGCCACCGGCTTTCCCGAATTTGACGGCCAGCCGCGCGCTGCCGAAGCCCGACTGCGCGTGTTCACCGATCCGGATCGACCGCGACCAGCCGTGCAGCTGCTGTCCAATGGCCGCTACCACGTCATGGTCACCAGCGCTGGCGGCGGCTACAGCCGTTCCCGCGACCTGGCCGTGACGCGCTGGCGCGAAGACATTACGCGCGATAACTGGGGCATGTTCAGCTATCTGCGCGACGTGGACAGTGGCGAGTATTGGGCCACGGCGTACCAGCCGACGCTGAAGAAGACCGAGCTGTACGAGGCGATCTTCTCCGACGCCCGCGCCGAGTTCCGCGTGCGTGAGCGCGACTTCGATGCGCATACCGAGATCGTGGTGTCGCCAGAGGATGACATCGAGCTGCGCCGCACACGCATCACCAATCGCGGTCGTACCCGCCGCACGATCGAGCTGACCAGCTATGCCGAGGTGGTGCTGTCACCGCCGGTGGCCGACGCGTTGCATCCGGCCTTCAGCAAGCTGTTCGTGCAGACCGAACTGGTGCCGCAGCTGCAGGCGATCGTGTGCACCCGGCGACCGCGTGCACATGACGAAGCGGTGCCGTGGATGTGCCATCTGCTGGCCGTGCACGACGCCGATATCGACGAGATTTCCTACGAGACCGATCGCGCCCGTTTCATCGGCCGCGGACGCAGCGTGGCCGAGCCACAGGTGCTGGACCGCGAGCAGACGCGACTTTCCAACAGCGAAGGCTCGGTGCTCGATCCGATCGTGGCGATCCGCTGTCGCATTACGCTGGAGCCGGAGCAGTCGGCCACGATCGACCTGGTTACCGGCATGGCCGACAGCCGCGACGCCTGCCTGCAGCTGATCGGCAAATACCGCGACCGCCATCTGGCCGATCGTGTGTTCGACCTGGCCTGGACGCATAGCCAGGTCTTGCTGCGCCAGCTCAACGCCACGCTGGCCGATGCGCAGCTGTACGAGCACATGGCCACCTCGATCATCTATCCGAACGCGAACTTGCGCGCCGAATCCGGCATCTTGCTGAACAATCGTCGCGGCCAGTCCGGACTGTGGGGGCAGGCGATTTCCGGCGACCTGCCGATCGTGCTGCTGCAGATTGCCGACCGCTCGCGGGTCGAGCTGGTACGCCAGCTGGTACAAGCGCATGCGTACTGGCGCCTGAAAGGATTAGCGGTGGATCTGGTGATCTGGAACGAGGATCGCGCTGGCTACCGGCAGGAACTTCAGGATCAGATCATGGGGCTGATCGCTTCCGGCAGCGAAGCGAGCCTGCTCGATCGCCCCGGCGGCATCTTCGTGCGTCCTGCCCAGCAGCTCTCCAGCGAGGATCGGATGGTGGTGCAGGCGAGCGCACGGATCATCCTGATCGATAACCGCGGCAGCCTGGCCGAGCAGGTCAGCCGGCGCCGGGTGGAAACCCATGCGGCCCGTTTCGAGCCAAGCAAGCCCAAGCGCATCGCACCGCCTGCCGCCGTGCCCGCACTGGCCGCGCCTGCCGAACCGCAGACGACCGCGCTGCAACTGAGTAATCCGCACGGTGGCTTCAACGCGAGTGGCGACGAGTACGTGATCACCCTGGCGGCTGGCCAAACGACGCCGGCGCCATGGGCAAACGTGCTGGCCAATCCAAACTTCGGCACGGTGATCTCCGAAAGCGGCGCCGCCTATACCTGGGCTGAAAACGCGCACGAATTCCGGCTGTCGCCATGGCACAACGATCCGGTAGGCGACGGCGGTGGCGAAGCGCTGTATCTGCGCGACGAGGAATCCGGGCAGGTTTGGTCGCCGACCGCGTTGCCCAGCCGTGGCAGCGGAAATTATGTGACCCGCCACGGTTTTGGCTATAGCGTGTTCGAGCACACCGAGGACGGCATCCATAGCGAACTGTGGGTGTATGTGGCGCTGGATGCCTCGGTGAAATTCTCGGTGCTGAAACTGCGCAACGATTCGGGCCAGGCGCGTCGACTCAGCATCACCGGTTATGTCGAGTGGGTGCTCGGTGACCTGCGCGAGAAGACCGCGATGCACATCGTGACGGAGTCGGATCCGGCCAGCGGTGCACTGTTTGCCCGCAATGCCTACAACACCGAGTTTCCGAATCGGGTGGCATTTTTCGACGTCGACGACCCCAATCGCGGTATCGGCGGCGATCGCAGCGAATTCCTCGGTCGCAACGGCAGCACCCGCGCGCCGGCAGCGCTGAGCCGGGCGCAGTTGTCCGGCCGACTCGGTGCGGGGCAGGACCCCTGCGCGGCCGTGCAGATGAAGGTGGCACTGGACGACGGCGAACAGCGTGAGGTGATCTTCCGGCTGGGCGTAGGCCGCGATGCCGCCGACGCCAGTTCGCTGGTGCAGCGCTTCCGCAATAGCGGCGCGGCCGCGGATGCATTGCAAAAAGTGCGCGCGCACTGGAATCGCACGTTGGGCGCGGTGCAGGTCAAGACCCCGGAACCGGCACTCGATGTGCTGGCCAATGGCTGGCTGCTGTACCAGACCATTGCCTGCCGGATGTGGGCGCGCAGCGGCTACTACCAGTCCGGTGGCGCTTTCGGCTTCCGCGATCAGCTACAGGATTCGATGGCGATGCTGCATGCGGCGCCCGAGCTGGCCCGCCGCCAGCTGTTGCTCTGCGCGGAACACCAGTTCCCCGAGGGCGACGTGCAGCATTGGTGGCACCCGCCACTGGATCGCGGCGTGCGCACCCAGTGTTCCGACGATTATCTGTGGCTGCCGCTGGCCACCAGCCGCTATGTGCTCGCCACGGCCGATATCCAGGTGCTGGGCGAATCGGCCCGTTATATCGAGGGCAGGCCGCTGCACCCGGGCGAAGAGTCGTACTACGACCTGCCGCAGCATTCAGGGCTGCGTGAAACGCTGTACCAGCACTGCGTACGGGCGATTGAACACAGCCTGCCACGCGGCGTGCATGGCCTGCCACTGATTGGCAGCGGTGACTGGAACGACGGCATGAACCGGGTCGGTGAAGCCGGCCGTGGCGAAAGCATCTGGCTCGGCTTCTTCTCCTGCGAGGTACTCACCCGCTTCGCCGAAGTGGCCCGGCTGCATCAGGACCACGCGTTTGCGCAACGCTGCGAAGAAGAGGTCACTAAGCTGCGCGCCGCCCTGGAACAGCACGGCTGGGACGGCGCCTGGTACCGCCGCGCGTACTTCGACGACGGCACGCCGCTGGGTTCGTCCGGCAACGACGAGTGCCGCATCGACTCGATCGCGCAGAGCTGGTCGGTACTGTCCGGGATGGCTCCGCCTGCGCGTCGCCAGCAGGCCATGGACTCGCTCGATCAGTACCTGGTGCGTCGCGATGCCGGGCTGGTACAGCTGCTCGACCCACCGTTCGACCGCTCCCCGCTCGATCCGGGCTACATCAAGGGTTATGTGCCCGGGGTGCGCGAAAACGGCGGCCAGTACACGCACGCCGCCATCTGGGCCACGATGGCATTCGCCGAACTCGGCGATAGCGCGCGAGCATGGGAACTGCTGCGCATGATCAATCCGGTCAACCACGGTACGGATGCGACGCAGATGGAGGTTTACAAAGTCGAGCCCTACGTGGTGAGCGCCGATGTCTATGCCGTCGAGCCGCATGTGGGCCGCGGTGGCTGGAGCTGGTACACCGGCTCGGCTGGCTGGATGTACCGGCTGATCGTCGAATCATTGCTCGGTCTGCGACTGGATGCGGGGCGGTTGCATTTCGTCCCGGTGCTGCCGCCCGACTGGGAGGGTTTCTCGCTCAGCTATCGCCATCGCGATACCTGGTATCGGATCGAGCTGCGCCAGAGCCCGGTCGGCACCGTCGGCACCGTATGGCTGGACGGCGCGGTGCAAGCGGATGGCTACATCACCCTGGTCGACGACGGGCAGGAACACATCGTCGACCTCAACCATCCAAGGGCGCACTGACGCAACTTCAACAGCTATCGCGTCAGGCCTCGCGCGTGCAAACTTATGCATCGACTTAACTTCGTTACGTGCAAGCTCACAAACCAATCCAAGGTTGGACACGCGGGTGTAACCACCGCGTGTCCTGAATGTCAGACCTCTTATGCCACCTGACTCAAGGTGCCTCGACAGCTATATGGAGCAATTGCTATGCCGACACCCCGCTCGGATGCCTTGGTCTTTTTCGGCGCTACAGGCGACCTGGCCTACAAGCAGATCTTCCCCGCGCTGCAGGCGATGATGCTGCGCGATGGGCTGGATCTACCGATCATCTGCGTCGCGCATTCCGGCTGGACGCTGGAGCAGTTGCGCCAGCGCGCCCATGACAGCCTGGTGCAAGCGGCCAAGAACAAGCACGACAGCGAAGGCGGCAGCATCGACGAGGCCGCGTTTGCAAAGCTCTCGGCGCACATGCAGTACGTCGATGGCGACTATAACGATTTGGCCACGTTCGAGCAGTTGAAGAAGGCGCTCGGCAACGCCAAGGCGCCGCTGCATTACCTCGCCATTCCTCCGATCCTGTTTGGTGTGGTGGTCAAGAACCTGAAGCAATCTGGCTGCGCCGACAACGCACGCATCGTGGTGGAAAAACCCTTCGGCCGTGACCTCGCTTCGGCGCAGCAGCTCAACCACACGCTGCACGAGGTATTTCCCGAGGCGGCAATCTTCCGCATCGACCACTACCTGGGCAAGGAGCCGGTGCAGAACCTGCTGTACTTCCGCTTCGCCAACACCGTGCTCGAACCGGTGTGGAACAACCGCTATGTCGAAAGCGTGCAGATCACCATGGCCGAAAATTTCGGCGTGGAAGGTCGCGGTGGATTTTACGAAGGCGTCGGGGCGATCCGGGATGTGCTGCAGAACCACTTGCTGCAAGTGACCTCGCTGCTGGCGATGGACGCACCGATAGGCAACGACCCGGCTGCGCTGAATGCGGAAAAGCTGCGGCTGTTCCGCGCCATGCGCCCGCTCGATCCAAAGGAAGTCGTCCGCGGCCAGTTCAAGGGCTATCGCCAGATCGATGGCGTGGCGCCCGATTCCAATGTCGAGACGTTCGTGGCGCTGCGCCTGCACATCGATACCTGGCGCTGGGCCGGCGTGCCGTTCTACATCCGCGCCGGCAAAAACCTGCCGATCACCACCACCGAGGTGATGGTGGACATGAAGATGCCGCCATTGTCGGTTTTCGACGAGATCACGCCTACGAAGTCGAACTACTTCCGTTTCCGGCTCAGTCCCGAGGTGATCATTGCCGAAGGCATGCGGGTCAAGCAGCCCGGCGAAGCGATGCAGGGCGAACCGGTGGAGCTGGTGGCCCGGCATCACCGGCAGTCGGAAAAACCGCCGTACGAGCGGCTGCTCGGCGACGCGATCCGGGGTGACAACGGGCTGTTCACCAGTGATGAATGCGTCGAGGCCGCGTGGGCAGTGGTCGACCAGGTGCTGCGTCATGAAAGCCCGGTGAGCATCTATGAACCGGGCAGTTGGGGACCAGCCGAAGCGGCGAAAGTCGTCAGCGGCGCCGAAGGCTGGCACGATCCTCAAGCTGAGGTGAATGAACCATGTTGAATGCCGGACCGCCCGAGACCGTGCCGATCGTTTTCCTGCTCGATGTCGACAACACCCTGCTCGACAACGACCGCTTCGCGGCCGACCTCGGCGAGCGGCTGCAGCAGTCATTCGGCACCACTGAGCGCGAACGCTACTGGGCGATCTACGCGCAGTTGCGCGACGAGTTGAGCTACGCCGATTATCTGGGGGCGCTGCAGCGCTTTCGCGATGGCCTGGACAACGAACCGGCGCTGCTGCAGATGTCCGCGTGGCTGCTGGAGTATCCGTTTGCCGAACGGCTGTACCCGCATGCGCTGGAAACGATTGCGCATCTGCACACGCTGGGCCAACCGGTGATCCTGTCCGATGGCGACGTCGTATTCCAGCCGCGCAAGATCCAGCACGCCGGCCTGTGGGATGCACTGCGTGGCGAAGTATTGATCTACACCCACAAGCAAAAGCGGCTGGAGGCGATGCAACAACGCTATCCGGCAGCGCATTACGTGATGGTCGACGACAAGCCACAGATTCTCAGTGACATGAAGCAGCTACTCGGCAACCAGCTGACCACGGTATTCGTGCGTCAGGGCCATTACGCGGCAGCGGCAGTCGATCATCCCAGCAACCCCGAACCGGACATCAGCATCGCGTGCATCGCCGAACTGCGCGAGCGTAAGCTTGCCGATTTCCAGCCCACAGCACCCGTCATCAGCATGTCGGCGTACTGAACCAAACCGTATTGAACAAAGAGATGGAGCAAGCATGAAAGCGACCCGGCAATTGCATGATCTCGGCCAGAGCGTGTGGCTGGACAACATCACCCGCACCCTGCTCGACAACGGCACCCTGGCGCGTTACATCGCCGAGGAATCGGTCACTGGGCTGACCTCGAATCCGAGCATCTTCGACGCCGCGATCGGCGACGGTGACGCCTACGATGCCGGCGTCCACGCCAAGGCGCTGGCCGGCCTTGCCGGCGAAGAACTGTTCATGGAGCTGGCGCTGGAGGATCTGCGCCGTGCGGCCGATCTGTTCCAGCCGGTGTTCAAGAGCACCCACGGCGTTGACGGCTGGGTTTCGATGGAAGTCTCGCCGCTTCTGGCCGCCGACACCGCCGGCTCGATCGCGGCGGCAAAACAGATCCATGCACAGGCCCAGCGCGACAACCTGTTCGTGAAGATTCCAGGTACGCCCGAAGGCATCCCGGCGATCGAGGAAGCGATCTTCGCCGGTATCCCGATCAACGTGACCTTGCTGTTCTCCCGTGAACACTATCTGGCCGCCGCCGAGGCATATCTGCGCGGCATCGAACGACGTCTCGCCGCCGGCCTTGATCTGCGGGTGGGCTCGGTCGCGTCGCTATTCATCAGCCGCTGGGATGTGGCCAGCAACGAAAAGCTGCCCACCGAACTGCACAACCGGCTCGGCATTGCGGTCGGTCAACAGACTTATCGCGCCTACCGCGAACTGCTGGCCTCACCACGCTGGCAGAAACTCGCCGCCGCCGGTGCGCAACCGCAGCGGCTGCTGTGGGCCAGTACCGGCACCAAGGACCCGTCTGCGCCTGACACGCTGTACGTCAGCGCATTGGCCGCGCCCGATACGGTCGACACCATGCCGGAAAAAACCCTGAACGCGTTCGCTGACCATGGCCAGACGCAAGGCGTGATGGCGGTCGATGGCGGCGATGCCGAGGCGACGATGGCGAAGATCAGCAGCGCCGGCGTGGATATCGGCGCGCTGGCCAGCAAGTTGCAGAAGGACGGCGCGGACGCGTTCGTCAAATCGTGGAAACAGCTGCTGCAGCGGATCGACGACAAGACCCGCTCGCTGGCCGACAAATCAAAAGGACCCGCATTGCAATGAGCCAGCCCGACGCCACCCAAGCCAGCCTCACCACGCGCCCGCAGTGGCATGCGCTGCAACAGCACTTCGCCGGTATCGGCCAGAAACATCTGCGTGACCTGTTCGCTGCCGACTCCCATCGCGGCGAGCAGTTGACCGTCGAGGCGGTCGGCTTGTATCTGGATTACTCCAAGCAGCGCGTCGACGCCGAGGCGCTGCGCCTGCTGCGCGAACTGGCGCAGGCTTGCGAGCTGCCGCAGCGGATCGAGGCGATGTTCCGCGGCGACAAGATCAACAGCACCGAAGACCGCGCCGTGTTGCATGTGGCCTTGCGCGCGCCGTCCAGCGAGAAAATCCTGGTTGACGGCCACGACGTGGTGCCGGACGTGCACGAAGTGCTCGACCGCATGGCGGCGTTTTCCGAACGGGTGCGCAGCGGTGCCTGGCTTGGCCACACCGGCAAGCGCATCCGCAATGTCATCAGTATCGGCATCGGCGGCTCCGACCTGGGCCCGGTGATGGCGTACGAGGCACTGCGTGATTACAGCGAGCGCGATATGACGTTCCGCTTCGTATCGAATGTCGACGGCACCGATTTCGCCGAGGCCACGCGTGACCTGGACGCCGCGGAAACGCTGTTCATCATCTGCTCCAAGACCTTCACCACGCTGGAAACGCTGACCAATGCACATGCCGCGCGCAGCTGGTGCATCAAGGCACTGGGTGAGGCCGATGCGGAGAAGAGCGGGGCCGTCGCGAAGCACTTCGTCGCCGTTTCCACCAACGCCGCGGGTGTGTCGAAATTCGGCATCGACACCGCCAACATGTTCGGCTTCTGGGACTGGGTCGGTGGGCGCTATTCGATGGATTCATCGATCGGCCTGTCGACCATGCTGGCGATCGGCGCGGATCAGTTCCGCGAGATGCTGGCCGGCTTCCACGCGATGGACGAGCATTTTCGCCACACGCCGCTGGAGCGCAACCTGCCTGCACTGATGGGTCTGCTGGCGATCTGGAACAACAACTTCCTGGATGCCGCCACGGTGGCGGTGCTGCCGTACGAGCAATACCTGAAGCGCTTCCCGGCCTACCTGCAGCAGCTGACGATGGAGAGCAACGGCAAGCACGTCACGCTGGACGGCGCCCACGTCGACTACGCCACCGGACCGATCTACTGGGGCGAACCGGGCACCAACGGGCAGCATTCGTTCTACCAGCTGATCCATCAGGGCACGCGCATCGTGCCATGCGATTTCATCGGCTTCGGCCAGACCCTGAATCCGCTGCCCGCGCAGAACGGTGGCGACCAGCACGATCTGTTGATGGCGAACCTGATCGCCCAGGGCGAAGCGCTCGCGTTCGGCAAGACCGCCGCCGAGGTGCGCGCCGAAGGCACGCCCGAAGCACTGGTGCCGCATCGCACGTTCGAGGGCAACCGACCCAGCAACACCATCCTCGCGCCAAAGTTGACCCCGCATACGCTGGGCACGCTGATCGCGTTGTACGAGCACAGCGTGTTCGTGCAGGGCGTGATCTGGGGCATCGACTCGTTCGACCAGTGGGGTGTGGAACTGGGCAAGCAGCTGGCCAAGACCACCATTGCCGAACTGACCGCGAAGGACGAACCGAAACTCGCGCACGACAGTTCGACCAATACCTTGATCCGTCGTTATCGGCAGTTGCGTGATGGGCAAAAACCAGGAACATCCGCATGAGTCAGAAAATCAGTCCGCTTGCCGGCAAGCCCGCGCCAAAGTCGATCCTGGTTGACGTCCCGAAACTGCTGGCCGCCTATGTCGACCTGAAGCCCGATCCTTCGGTACCGGCGCAACGCGTTGCGTTCGGTACCTCCGGTCATCGTGGTAGCTCATTCGACCGCAGCTTCAACGAAGCGCACATCCTGGCGATCAGCCAGGCGATCTGCGAATACCGCCAAAGCAAGGGCATCGACGGGCCACTGTTCATCGGCGCCGATACCCACGCGCTATCGCAGCCGGCGTTCGAGAATGCGCTGGAAGTGCTGGCCGCGAACGGCGTCCAGACGATGATCTCCACCGGCGGTGAATTCACCCCGACCCCGGCCGTGTCGCACGCGATCCTGGTCTATAACAAGGGCCGCGGGTCCAAGGGACTCGCCGACGGCATCGTGATCACGCCGTCGCACAACCCGCCCGACAACGGCGGCTTCAAGTACAACCCGCCGAACGGTGGTCCGGCCGATACCGACATCACCGGCTGGGTACAGGACCGCGCGAATGCGTTGCTCGAAGCGGGCCTGAAAGACGTCAAGCGCATGCCCTTCGCACAGGCGCGCAAGGCTGCCACGACGCATGAGCACGATTTCCTCAATCACTACGTCACCGATCTCGCCAACATCATCGACTTCGATGTGATCCGCGGTGCCGGCATCCATATGGGTGTCGATCCGCTGGGCGGCGCCGGTGTGCACTACTGGGCCCCGATCGCCGAGCGCTACAAGCTCGACCTCACCGTGGTCAGCGAGGAAGTCGATCAGCAGTTCGCGTTCATGACGGTGGACTGGGACGGCAAGATCCGCATGGATCCATCGTCCAAATATGCGATGCAGCGGCTGATCGGCCTGAAGGACAAATACGATGTCGCGTTCGCCTGCGACACGGACCATGATCGCCACGGCATCGTCACCCGCAGTGGTGGTCTGATGGAACCGAACCATTACCTGTCGGTACTGATCGATTACCTGTTTCAGCATCGACCGCAATGGAGCGCCAAGGCAGCGGTC
>Ga0302325_10016518_pt1 | contig 15630 bp, 18 predicted proteins | sample Palsa_T0_2_FD_201948 | JGI IMG/M metagenome (GOLD analysis project Ga0302325, IMG submission 201948) | Peat permafrost microbial communities from Stordalen Mire near Abisko, Sweden - Palsa_T0_2 | ecosystem: Environmental > Terrestrial > Soil > Palsa > Peat permafrost | place: Sweden: Abisko...
AGCCTACAGGTAGCCAACCGACTAACACAAAGCGTCTGCTATCTAGTGTACGTTTGCTGCCCTAGAATAATACCCAACTCGATAGGATATCAAGTGAGTGGCTCTCAGAAGCTATCCTTCGGCTCAAAATACGCAAACCCCAGCCCAATCTCCGGCACCTCCCACTGCGGGGCGATATGCTCCTTCCACAACAAAAACTCCTTCCGGAGGTGTTGCATCTGCACTTTCTCACCAGGAACATAATCCAGCCAGACCTGCAAGTCCTCCAACTCATAAGAATCCACGTTTTCATCCGTTAGAAGTTCTCTTACCCAGGACTTGTTCAATACTTGGTTGTAATCAGCCCAATTCTCTGGGTTAATTCTGCCAGCGCCATCGGATACGAGGATCAATTTCTCCAAAGATCTGAACTGAGAAACCAACCAGCTACGGTCATCCATGGGGATAGAGTAGAATTGATTTTCAGACCAAGCTAGCGTCTTGACACCTGCAAAGAGGCTCGTGTAATTCCGGAGCGTACGAGTCGGCCAGGAATATGTGGATCCGGGGCAGCCTAAAAGTTGATCTTTAATAGAGAGGTGCTCCTCCCCGTGCAAGAGAATGGTGTCATTATCCCCATCAAATCGAATCTTGCCGCCTTTACTCTCGATGATGCTGCGATAAACTTTCAAAATCTCGGTCCTCGAAATCTTGCAAGCACCCAGCAATCCACATGCCTTTGTATCTGTACTGAACTCTAGGCCTTCGATGGCAGCATTTCTGTCAACGACCCAGTCATAGTCATCGCGAGAGGCATCTGGTTGATGCTTAAGCCAACCGGGAACCTAGAAATATCCATCTCAGTATTACTTTATTTGAAGATGTCGATATGCTGCAACGGGCAACCACTTTGGGAGAGAAAATCAAATTCCGAATATCCAAGAACTCTCAAGGCTTTCAGATGAGGGGAAGATATCTTGAAAATATACATACATGAGTCTTGATCTTCATCACTCTTGGGCCAGGGATAGAATGCTTCCAGATCTTAAGCTGGAGCTCGGTCGGGAGTTCGGGAAATAACGTAAAGGCTGTAAGTAGCTCACTGGCCTCGGCGGTGTGTCGCTGAGAAGAAGAGGAGTTGGATAGCTCGGTGTTGTCGATGGTGGAGTGGGAGGAGAGATTCGTGTTGGACAGCTGGTCTGTTCACCATCGTTAGCTCAGGCGTATAATGTTAACTGAAGTAACCGTACTAGAGAGTACACCCTCTGTGGTGACATTCTCGGCGTCAACATTGGAGGTTGATTGGGTGGTGTGGATGTGGCCCATAGAAGACAATTGCGTGTTCAACGTCCCGTCTATTGAAACGGGTTAGTTGGAGCATTTAGTGAAGTAGATTGGACTTACTGGAGTGTCCATCGTTGATGGTGCTATCATCATTGGCCGCAATAACTCCTGAAGAGGAGTTGCCGTTTTTCATGTTTACCATGGTAATGTCAATGATACTCGAGTTGGGAAGTTGAGACAATGATTGATGCTGGAGAGTTATCTTCCTCTCACTAAGTTCGAATTGAGGAGGAATAATGGTAAACTGTGTCCCTCGAAGCTAGTAGTCAAGTCAAGCTGGGAAGCCGCGTTTGGGATTGGGGGTTGTTGAGAAAGGTTGGGTGGTTGCTGAGCTCGCGTGTCAAGGTGCTTAAATATTGCACAAGTAATGGTTTTTTGCGAAATATTTATAACAGCACTTGCTATTCACTTTTGAAAAATTTACGAGCCGAAATTCAATTCGCCCTACTTAGAGCCGCGTCACCTATCAACATAACAATCTTCGCGCCAAGACGCGATCCTCAGTCTCAACAACCTTAACCAAGCAAGCAGTACAACATCGAATAATTTACCAACCTTCAATGTCGCTTTTCAAGATGGCAGATATTCAATAAGGGGAGCTTTCGAATGTTCCAGGTAAGCTGAACACACAATCGCGCGTCTTATCTGACAATTTCAAACAGACGAGCAGCCGAAGGAAGACGTTGACGGAGCCACTATGACTGCCGACGAAGCACTGACCGAGTTCACTCTATTTCCAAACTTCCCGATGGAGTTGCAGATCAAGATTTGGAAGCAAGCAATCCCTCCTCCCCATCTGGTTCGAGTCAACGTCCAAGGCGACATCGACCATATTCGACTCAGCACCAATACCTCCGTTCCTGCTCTGCTGAGAGCTTCCAAGACATCTCGAGACACGATTCTAAGGGTCTATAAGACGAGCCTTGAGTCAGGTGATAGGAAGATTCGGACGGACGGCAACAACGATATCCTTGTTCATTTCGGAAAGGGACTCGGAGGGTATTACACTAACGTCTTATGGGTCGATTACCAGAAAATGGATTAGAAGTGTGCCCGTATGTTCTCCAACGTTAAGAGTCCGGCATTGGTTCACTACGTCTTCGACGAAATTCCTGTTGAGGATCAAGCCTGGTTCATCTCGCAGTTCGGATCTCTTGAGCACTTCCTCCCTCTCGACTGTTGCCGGGATGATGACTTAGATAGAAAGACGGAATATCTTTGATGATAGCCGGAAAGAGTCGAGACACAAACCCATTGCCAGCTTCCAATACAACGTATATTTTCAAAGACTGAGCAATAATATCAGGGGCGAATACATATTAATCTTCCGGAATTACCAGCAACCCGTAGATCCTGATTTCATGCCTCCGATAGTTACCTTCGCCCGTCTGAAATGGTAGTCACTCAGAACGGTCGCCCTATAAATGCTCCAGTCATCCGTACCGGGTCCATCGACTGGAGAGAGAAGAACTGATGGCCGTAGAGGAGCAGATAACTAGTCCCAACGCTTGTCGAAGATGAATGATCAGGATCGGGCTTACAACAATTCTTTAAGCTTTTCTAGCTTTCAGCTATGGGGTCAGCATGAAATTGGAAGAATTTAAACAGCACACCTCAGAAAAATTTCGTCCATTTTGCCTCGCATGTGTCTGCGGCTTTTCTATTTCCTCCAAGTCCTAATATGTACAACGCCCCTGGCCATTGCCACAGCGTAAAGAACGCAAATCATATGCCCGTCTTCACTAAGCCCGTAACTTTGCCCTCGATCTCCTTATCTGACAGTCCTTTTCTATATTAGCCTTCACTCCTCTCTAGCAACTCTCTCAACTTGACTGACCTGCTAACGACTCGCTCTTTTCCTTCCCAAACTCTGCAGACTCATCAGCATTCCATTGTCCTTACTTAACTAGCCGCCACTATCTTCAAAGCCCCTCCATAGATAGAGTAGGGTACTAACCATATCTCGCATACACCCTTGGTTGTGTACCAGCAGCTTCACGGAGCATGATCGGTGTATGTGGATTGTTCTTTTTCATTGTCGGGTATGCACGCGCAAGGAACGACCTATTCCGATCCATATCAGCTAAGTTCTCTTCAAGTCTTCCATCAAAGACCCCCCCCCCCCCCCTCCCTCCTCAATCATCCAACCATACCAATCTCTTTATCCAGCAGCTTTTCTCAAAGCCACCACAGTTCGCAAACTCACCTTGTAGGACCACTATGCTCAGCCGTCTGACAAAACAAAAACCGCACCTCCTTCAACGTCTGCGAAAACGCATATTTGCCCGACATCTTCACTCTCTCTTTCCGTTGCGCTTCAATTGGCTTTGTCTTGTCTTGATGATGTTCTCACGCTGTCGTCTAAAGCTCCTTGTATAACCTAGCATAAGTGGCGCTAAAATTATGCATCGGTGCTAGCATAAATCCGATAACGGTGCGCGCGCCAACAATCTTGAATTCAACACAAACCCCAACTTGAGCTTTATCGAGACAAGAGATTACCCTCCACTCCTACGCCCTCTGCTATACGCAATCTAGGACGTATAATCTTCTTGATCTGACTTCCACTACACTCTTTTTTTGCGAGAAGGTTGATTCTCAATTGATTGTATTAAGAGGATTGCTCGGCAAAGAAGAGTCACTTTCACCATGCCCGCACCAAGCACGATCCTCCGCGCTGCCCGGCCAGTGTTCCGGTCGCAGTTCTTCACTTCTCAGACACAGTCGCAGGCGTTCCGGTCGACGAGGAGTAGGTTCCATGGCAGGAGATGGCAGAGCACTGCTGCGCCGGCGGGTGGACAAAGCTGGGCGAAGAGGTTGTGGAATAGTCCGATTGGGATCAAGACTGTGCATTTCTGGTGAGTCAATGTCTTTTAGAGGAGTTACTTGGATGGCAAGGAGAAAAGCAGATGCTTGAAGGATTTGTGCTAATGCGATTGTGATATGCAGGGCGCCGGTCATGAAGGTATAGATCTTCCCCTCTTTCAAGATGTTTTGGATCCTGCACTACAGAGCATACACCCCCACTATCCAGCAACATAGGAACATCGACTTGGGATTCATTCTCACACTCTCCGAATCTCAAAAGGTCAAATGCTAATGGAGCTGCATAACAGTGGTGCCTCGTCCTTGCCGGCGTCTCCGACTTCTACCGCCCTGCCGAAAAGCTCTCCCTCACACAAAACGTCGCCTTGACTGCCACAGGTCTGATCTGGACTCGTTGGTGCTTGATCATCAAGCCTAGAAATGTCATGTATGCCATCCGCCATCTTCCCTACATTCCTCTCCCCGTGTATTATTCGTTACTCCTCTTTTCCCACCCCCAACAGCTACTCCATCCATTCAGATATTATACCTTTGGAGATTATACTTGGGCAGCGGCTGATACAGCGTAGGCTTGCATCTGTAAACTTCTTCCTCGGCCTCGTCGGCGTCGTCCAAGTCTCCCGCATCTTCATGTACAATACGTCACAGAAGAAGCTCACCTCCGGCCAACAAATCGAAGCTGCGAAAGATAGCGCGGTTGAGTCTGCCGCAGGGTTGAAGCAGGATGCTATCGAGGCTGTGAAATCTTAAACTCCTTCCTTGCCTCTCGTGTTGGTGGAAAGGGTGAAAGCGAGAGTGTTGGGCGAAGCGGAAACGATAACGAGAGATGAAGCACAGGCGCCACATTTGCAATACCTATCATGCGTGTGCCTCAATTCCTTGCTTGCTTCCTTACATATTCATCCTATGGGTGGTCTTCTAGATCCAAATATAAGACAGGACAGATGAGCACTGTACGATTAAGACATTCAAATCGAATCGAGCCGTTTTCACAATTTTCATTTCAAAAAGTAAACCACTCTAGTCAAAACTCTCATTTATAATCCCCGCTTAACCCCATCAATGCATCTAAACCCACTCAACGCAAATTGAGGGTTTCAAGTATTCTTACTATACAATAATCTCGACAAGGACATAAATATATTCCCCAGTCTGCCCCGCTCAAATGCCTTTGCAAAAAAAACCAAAAAAAATCACCAATCAAGGATTCCAGAAACGCCACCCCACCTCATCCTTTGGAGTTTCTTCCTGCCAGGTTGCCGAAGATTCCGGTGCGATGTTGCGGATATTCATCCTTATCATAGTTGAGAAGCGCTCAGTAAAGCCAAATACCCGCCATTTGGGTCCAGCCCTTCCTCCACCCATTCTCCATATCCCACATCACTCATAAAATCATTCCCTCTTACAGCTCACTCTCATTTCCAAGGCACACCTCCTTTTCCAGACATCAACAGGATGCTCGATCCAAGGGAGAATATATCACATAACGGCACACTCACCCTCGTTTTGCTTGCCAACTTTGGAGCGGGAGATGCGCTCGCGCGACTTGAGGCCTGCTTTCGAGCCGCCATTTTTGAGATCCTCGAGGCGTTCGCGGGCTTTGGGGAAATTTTGAGCTGGAAATTAAGTCAGATTAGTACGGTTTGTCCTTAACGATGTGGTTGGGGGGGTAAAGGGAACGTACCAGCAGCTCTCCAATACCACCTCTTAGCATCCTCTAGATTCGCAGGTGATCCAATACCAACTTCAGTGAAATAGCCCATAGCATACTCAGCCTTTGCTAGACCGGACATCGCAGCCTTCCTCGCCCAGAGATAAGCTTCCGTGTCACTTTGTTGCAAGACTCCTTCAGAACCAGTGAGGTACCATCCTGACAATGCGAGCTCAGATTGATGTTCCTCCTGTGCTGCTGCACGGGACTACCACATGATGGATTGTCTGGGGTCGATGGGACAGTTGAAGAGACCGTACTCATATGCACATCCTAGTCGGAATTGCGAGAACTTGTATCCTATATCGGCGGCTTGCTTGAAGAGCTCGAAGGAATATTGTTCATCTCTGACAACGGAGTTGTCGCTTCCCTGTGGCTGTTCGTACAACAGTCCAAGCTCGTGCAAGGCGTGAGGATTCTCGGCGTCTGCCCGCTCAGCTGCACGTTTGAGCCATCCGACGGCTTCCCGAGGGTTCTTTGGTTGGCCAAGTAGCCCTTTGAGTTGGATCATGCCCATCTTGTACATGGCTGGTGTGTCGCCCAACATTGCTGCGCGCTTGTACCATTGAATCGCCTTCAGAGGATCCTTCCGAGTGCCGCCACCTTCTTCATTGCCTAGTTCGCAACATACTGCAGTCCGATAAGCAGCTGCTGCATGTCCAGCCTTGGCTGCAGACTGATATAGAGAGAAGGCTTCCTTGTTGTCTGTTTCGAGACCCAATGCACCACGACCATAGCAATCAGCGAGATAGAACATAGCTTCCGTATTTTGCCCTTGAACAAGCTTCTTGAGCAACTTTGAGGCGTCCATGACGTACTTTTCCCTGGCTTTATTCCGAGCTCGTTGATCAGGAATGTTCGGGACCAGAACTTCGGCCGCCTCAACCAATTTCTTGGCGAGCAGCATCTGCGGTGCTTGATCATTGGGGTTGATCTTTACTGTGTTCCTCAGTCGTTCGAGTTCTTCAATGGTGACAGGTGGTGTTTCTGGTGATTGCGGTGCAGCAGCGCCGGGTTGAGAGGGAGGAGCCTGTTGACCAGGCGTGACATTATTGTAATTACGGACAGGCATCGGTTTGTTGTTGGCTTGAGCAACGACGGAATTAGGTATTAAACCTGCACGAACAGGTGGGGGATGAGGGTTCATGCCTTCAGCAGGCGGTGATGTTTGCATGGGCATAGTGCCGGCCCTTGCAATCCCTCCATTTGGCGATGGTCCACTAGGAAGACCATTAAAGCCCGTTTTGGGACCACTGGGAAGACCAGCAAAGCCAGGGCCTGCCCTTGGCGCCGCTGATGCACTTCGTGGTGGTGGTTGAAACCCATTTGACTGTTGATCGTCGTAGCCATAACCTTGCTGAGGTGGGCCACGTTTATTTGGCGGTCCTTGATTATATTGGCTTCCATAATCATCGTCCTGATATTCTTGCTGAGGGTAGGCATTTGGCAGAGGTGGTGCATCGCCGGCCATTTCAAAAACAGCAGCTTGAGGTTTGGCTTGCCCCCGAATGTCCGGCTGGGATTTCACAGGCTTGACTTGATGAAAACCATTTTGCTGCTGTACCGGCGGTCTGATATGCTCATCGATTGATGCTCCTCTCCGAACGCCTCCAGGATTTACTGGAGCAGCATCGAATTTTGGCATTTCAGATCCGTCAGATTGTGGTCTTTGTTGATCATAGTATGAATCGTAGAAATCACTGACACTCTCGTTCTGTCGATGGGCGCCATAACCTTGATCATTGCCATTTGCATACGGGTCGACGGGTGGTGGTCCCTGGTTGGGGTATCCTCCTCTTTGTGGTGGTTGGCGATTTCCAGAGCTAGTCGAAGGTCTCGGAGGTATTCCTCGACCAACAGGACCATTGTATGGAGCACTTGGACCAGGACCATCCATTGGCGCGGGCATCGGAGGCTGACGGCCCATTGGGATCGGTGGCTCGTTCGGCATTGTCATACTTCGCGCAGGAGGTCCAAAATTATCTCGTATGGGCGAGACTGGGCCCTGGCCGTATCCTCCTCGATCATTGTAGCCAGGCTCTGCATACGTATTTTGTCGAGGTGGGCCTCCATAGCCAGGATTTGGCCCGGGACCTCGTCGTGGTTCTGGATATCCTTGTTGAGGAGGTCCTCTGGGTGGCATGCCTCTCTGGCTCTCCCCTGAAGGTCGTCCATAACCCTCAGGCGGAGGACCTCTTCTCTGGCTATCCATAGAAGGACGTCCATAATCATCAGTGGATGCGCCCCGTCCGCCATTTGGATATCCCTGGCTTCCTTTGCTCCCGGGACCTTTAAGTTGACCTTGTTGGGGGCCTCCAATTTCCATACCAGCCATTTTTTGCAGTATTTCTCGCTCCTCGGTCACCGACGTCTTTTTCTTGGCTCCAGGAAACGTGGGGAAAGGATTGTCCCAAGCAGCTTGGTCGGGAGACATAGGCGGAGTTTTTAAGGGTCTTCGAGGTGGTCTCGCTAATACATTGTCAGTACCGATATAAACGATTAGTGAATTATACTCACATCCAGGGTCGGAAGAAGCAGATCGCTCCAACGGTGCTGATCTACCTCCTCTGCCAACCGGCCCACCATGGGGAGGATACCCTCTGCCTTGCCCACCACCTCTTTGATCGTATCCACCTCGAGCTCCATCGGCTGTCGGCGGTCTTTGCATCGGTCCGCCTCGGCCACCTCCCCTGGGCGGCATCCCCCCTCCGCCTCCTCTGTCATTTCCATAATATTCTTGTTGTGGGGGGTAGTTTTGATTTGGCGGTGGGTATCCGTTCCCTCTTCCACCACCATTCATGTCCTCGTATCCTCCATCATAGTCCTGCGCGTAGCCGCCATTGCTGTAATCATCGTATCCGTAACCATCCTGCGGGTATTGTTCGTACTGCTGTGGGGGATACTGTTGAGGCGGTGGTTGAGCGTAACCTTGTGGAGGACCTGGTCTCTGGGCAGCTCGTCCGTTATACGGTCGCTGCGGCTGTTGGTAATAGCCCTGATCATATGCCATTGTGAATGAGATCGCAAGTTGTCGCCAAGTAGAGCTGAGATGCGACGAGGTCGTTTGCGCTCTTTGTTATCTATGAGAGTGTGCTTCTGTCCTCACCCGTGGTGAGAAGCAAGCCATGTACAGGGAACGCGCAAGGACTGTGTGTTTATTGCTTCCGTTGAAATTGGGAGATCGGGAGATCCGTTCGTCTGGTCTAGGGTCCGACTCCCGGCTGATAGATCTCAAACGTTTCGAAAGGAGCGTTGGTGGCAATGATGCACAAGCTTGAAGGAGCGTCGGTGATTTGATGCTGAATGAAGGAGCGGCTCTGCGAAGTTGAGAGATCGGTGCCGGTCGTCGAAGGAGAGTCTGGGAGGGCGATGGGGGTGTGTATCTGTGTGGAAATGCGGAGTGGGTTCTCAGCTCTGAGGGCGTCGAGTTTTGATAGGCGAGAAAGCCGTTGCGCGGGTAACTTCATAAGGTTACAACAACTATTTCAGCGGACCACAGGTGAATGAGCGAAACTCCAAACGGCCAGCACTCAAAAGTGTCATTATTTTCTTGCTCTAGATGGCCGCTTTGACTGCAGCATTAAGCTTTAAATTCGTTCAGGTTCTTCCGCTAGGGGCATGGAAGGTATTGCGGAGATCTGGTGCCTTTACTCACCCGTCTCAAAAGCAGCAGGGGGCTGAATTAGAGTCAGGAACACCGCGGCTGCCATTCGCTGTGACGATACGGGGCGACGCTATTCCTGGGGAGACAGCACCAGGCCACGAAAAGGTTAAAAAGCAATTGCAATAGCAGTGCGGTACGAAGTACTGTGCGCGGTAGTATAGGGGAAGTCTCCCTCACGACTCAGGAACAAATCATGGCTGAAAGTTAAACTTCAGATATTCTCTTCTCTGTTACTGACTCACCGTCATGGGAACAGGCTGGGAAATGCTGGACACGGAGAGTTGTGGGAGGCTTAGCTAGCAAGGAAGACAGAGTCTGCACGGAAATTGAAGCACTCCCCACTTCCCAGCACCAGAAACCAGACGGAAGATTGCAGCAATGTAAAACCAGCTTCCGAGTCCCTTCGAAAGGGGAGGGGGCGTGTGGACTTGAGCGGCTGTTGATCCAACACTCCCCTTTTCCCTCTCGCTCTGGCAGTGGTCATTTTGTATGTCAGGAGACTTAAATATTTATAGCATAGTGAAAGGCCACAGGAGAGATCCAGTCAGAAGGCCGTCTCGACGTACTGCAGAAGAAATAAGCGACCGATCGATATTGGCACACCTAGGAATTCTAGGATGAGCAGAAAAGGAGCATCTATTTGCCAACAAATTAACCAATTTTTTTCTTTGCAACTTCTTACAGCTTATATTAAATCTCCCGGGTCCGGTGGTCCTTCCTGTGCACCTCTTTTCCCGCTTTAAATAAGTTCTGCTGTCTCAAAAAGGCGGGAGTTTTGGTGCCAAAATCGGCCGCTTATTTCTTCTGCGCAGAGGCCGTTTCCAACCCCTCATCCAATCTGGAACATGCAGATCCCCGCTTGCTGGTACTTGGTACTTCGTACAGTACGTACTTCTTCACGCCACACCTGCACCGCCACACATACCAACTTCTTCGGCAAGTGGAGCTGCCGGCGTCCGTATTGGATATCATCGTTGAAGTTCGAATGAATGTGATCCTGGACAAGCCGAGAACAGACCAAGATTCCCAGAATTGCCGGAATTGCCAGAGGAGAACCTCGGTCTCACTCTCTCACGCCATTTCTAGTTTGCTCTTCACCCGCTACGACGCAAAGATGCCTCCGAAGCCAATCAACTGGCCATTGTACGCAAAGATGGTGGCAGCGTAAGTACCCTCCCGACCCCAGGAAACGTGATACTGACCCTCGCAGTGGCGCCCTGTGCTGCATAGGCGGTCCTGCCCTCATCATCTACGTCTCACCTACCGAAGAGGAGCTCTTCCTGAAGTACAATCCCGACCTGCAGAAGCGGAGTTTGGAAAACAGAGCTGCAAAGCAACAAGACTTTGCCAATTTCGTGGGCAAATTGAAGGAGTATTCGAAGTCGGACAAGACGAGTATGTTTGCTGAGCCCGAGGTGGAGAAGACAAGCTGATTGTTGGACAGTCTGGGAAGCTGCTGCGGCTGCCGAGAGGAAAGCTCAGGACGGGAAGATCGCCGAACAAGTGAGGTTGAGTGAGGAAATCGAGGCGAGGAAAAAGGAGATACGGAAGGCTGGCATAAGTCCTATGCCGGGTGGAAGCCTGTGATTGTGTTTACGTTGATACGATACGAATCTGGTGTACATTACTGGCGTTGGGCTGTTTGTTGGATGGAAGGACTGGAATGGCTCCCGAAGTTTTGCCAAAAAGGACCCGAAGCAAGCTTTACGATTCTGCTCCTCGAGCAAAACATATGTTTGATGTGCGGCGAGACGCTTCCGCAATCGCGGTGAGCCTGTTTTGGTTGCTTTGCAATTCTTCCATATCTCACTCTCGTGGTTCTGGCCCTCATCTTGCCGCATCCTAGTGGATGGAAGCCATAATGAAAGAATCTATAAAGTCCAGGCTCTCCACCCTCTTCCTCATCTCTTCAGTCACAGCTGCAGGCAGCAAAGCCCCTTTCTCAAATCAAAGTTATATATTTAAAAACAACATCAAAATTACCCTCAACTTCTTCATCTACAAACGTCTTCATTTACAATGACAATATCAAACATACCTTTTCCAAAGCACATTTTCCGCACATCCCACAAAAGCTGCAACAACTGAGCCCAAGCGCCAAGAGAAGAAGCTCCCCATCTTCGAATCTGACTCATCTATGCTTCCTATCTTTGACCACAACAAGAAACCTCAAGTGCATACACAGCAGAGTCCGCTCCTAGCATCGACTCTGCTCCATCGTCCTACTGGCAGTTTCAAACAAGCCGTTGGTTACAAGGACCAATCATTCAACGACTCGAGGTACACTTTCAGCCTATCAACCCCTGCCTCCTAGAGCTCTTAACCCGAAGACTACAACATTCTAACCGGGCGAACTACACACCAGGGAAGCCCAGATGAAGACCCAGGTTGGTAGGATACCAAGCTGAGACCCCTATTTGATTCGAAGGAGCACATTCGTGTTACCTGTCTACATTCAAGGACACACCATCATTTGCTGCAATGACCTCACATCCACATCCAGAGAGTTGATGACATTAGTCAGCACAAGGGCAAATATAAGAACTATTACCACATCAGACAACCAGAGTAAGCTCACCTACTCCATACTACTGACGATGGCCCTTGCTCACTCGAAAAGGACAACAACCGGCCTCGTCTCACAACTTGCACATGGCTAGTCTGTACGTGAGAACATAGATCCGTACATGCAAAACACTCTTTCTCTGATGCTTGGCAAGAACCACCGGGAAAAGGTCGTTCACATTTTGACCGCTAAGCGTAAACACTGGTCAGTTTCCTCTCTTTTACATTCTTAACCGCTGGATAAGTGATTTACTGACATCAAGTCCAGTTTCCTTCAAGCTGGTCCAGCAACGGCATCCATTCCTCCTCCAGCACAGGTACAGAGAACCCGCTCCCAGTCAAGACAAGAATATGAGTTTTGCTGGGGAATCTTGTCAGGAGCAGACGACTCATCTGCTGGATCTGCGAACATAGCCGACGAAGAGCGACAAGTTGACCAAGAAGAGCACACATAATCAAGACAGCCGTATGCCGGCTCATTCGAGGCGGCCCTCCACAGCCTACCGCTGCTCCCGGTAATGCAGCCACGGCCGCAGCAGCGCCCCTTACTGCAGTATAGGATGTGTCGGGCGTAGTTCTTCTACCATTCACCGCTCTAAGGGTCGAATCTCTCCTGGTGCTCTTCCGGTAAGTTAATTCATTTCCATCCCACTTTTTTTGCTTGGCTAACAGACAAAACTAGATCAGAGAAGAGGCCGGAGCGAGTGACGGCTTCAAATCTAAAGCCGGAATGTTTGAGATTATCCTCATTTCAGGCAACAGCAGAAGGAACATTTCGAGTGTTCACACAGCGAAAGCAGAAGAGCTCTTGAATCATGGCCTGCATCACACACCTCGCTGGGAGAACCAGTCTACCGCACCAGATAACTAGCAGACTAGCTTTACTCACCGCCCAAGGTCTCCAACACCGACTTGGAAGATTTACGCCGAAGGATCTTTTGAAAATCCAGACTGAGGCAAACAGAAAAGAATTCTGTCGCATTCGAGCTCTCTTCCAGGGCTTAAAGTGCGGACTTGTTCTCTGGATCACGATCATCATCTGGCGAGGCCCGTTCGGAGAGAATTATGAAGTCACAAGCAAGGAACTAGATCTAGACGGTCGAGGGCTCTGCTGTATCCGAAGCACAGTTGGAATGAGAGAAGCTTGGGCTTTGTTGAGATTCCTCTACGGCAAGAGGGAAAGAGATCTGCGGCACCTTCATGGCCTCTGAATGGATCGGTTAAGAATGCATACAAGAACGACCTTGCCGCATGCAACCACTCAACGCGTTCTTGCCAGAGCATCATGAATCTCTGGCCCAGCTTTTCCGACGCAAATCTAGCCCTTGTACTGGAACCGAACAAACCAAGTACCAAGACAAAAGAACAACCCTCCATCAGAGGCCAATCGGCTTATTACTAGCCGAAGGTTTGACCAGGAGGCTGTTCAAGATCGGTCTATACACCGACAATGAAATACTACGAAGGAAGCAAAACAGTTCCATTACAACGCAATCGCTATACACAATTCATCCAACGCCCGAGTTCTACGCCGGCAATGCAATCTTTTTGTAAGGTCCTGCTCCAAAGATAGAGCGAATGCAAAACAGATCCCACCCTCACCCTTATAAGCAAAGATCTGTCGAAAAAGCTTGGCTTCGAAAACATCAAATTTGAGCCCCAAAAAATCCTCATCGTCCATCCTCAATCCTCTATGTATCAGCATCCATAAATCTCAATTTGTCGCCAGAACCCGTTTCTGGCTCAAGCATGCGCAGCAAGTACAGCTGGGGCTCTGCCGGAATGGGGGGGCGTTCTTCCCCTCTGGCACGAACAGATTCAGCCATTCCCACAAGATACTGAAGTGTCCTTTGCACAAGAACTATCCGTCGAGTGCAGCACACTCGACCACTGCCAACCTCAAGGCCGGCCACAAACTGAGATAATGCACCATTTCGATTCAGCTCTCTCTAGGACCAAAAGAACATTTCGAAGTCAGAGTAAGGCGCAAACACAACTCGAAGAAGCCTGACCATTAAAGGCCCATCCGAACATCTCGTCTTAGTTTCTTTCTTCCAGGAAGATATCGAAACAAGAACTGGATCACGACCACACACATTCAACAGCGAGATTATGCGCTCATGCATATTCGACTCCTATTCCACAGAATCCGCTACACGCAATATCCCGAAGCACGAGAAACTCGCGGTGACTATCGAATGCTGGGACACATTCTCCAGATTCGACTGGTTACTAGAAACTAGAAGGCCAGACGAGCGAGGAGTCTTCCACTTAGCCAATTGGAGGAGATATCAGACCCTGTTGAGCCAGAGAAGAAATTGCAATTCTATCACCCACAAGATATGTGGAAGCACTGATCGCGCACCCGGTTCAAATACCACATCGGAAGCTTCTTCAGCTCAACAGAACGTGCTCCTCATAATCACCGCTGGAAGCAAAGACAGACTTCGAATATTACGTACAGATCAGACCAACAAAGAAAATCGGAAAATACCAACAGCCCTGCTTATATTGGTCAACCCTGCAGGGTTTCTGCGCCGTATGAGCTCATTGAGCGGCAACGCCAGCACCAGCCTAGGTGACCATATATCGGTCCAAACGAGCAAGGAAAAGAGTGCCTCGCAAAGCAGCTGGGAAGGGGACACGGACACAGGACCGGAACATATTAATCGGACTATGCCCACGCCCCAAAAGCAGAATGATTGCCCCAAACGAAGGTTAATCCTGATGGCATCTGGTATCCGTGACACACGAGCCACTGCCTCAGCACCACGCATCTAGCATACGGCAGTATGCTTTGCCCGCTCACCAAGCAGTCAAATGGCACTGCGATATCAAGCAGCAGGTTGTTCGAACAAGCTCGAGGCTCATAAGAGCTCAAATAACGCCACAGTGTCGATGTGGTTTTTGAGAACGTTAAGGAAGAGCATGAGCGTCTGCGAACAATAGGAAGAAAAAGGCTTAGAAGATGCGCATCAAAAGCAGCCAAAAGAAGAAAAATTCGCGCTGCAGACGAGTGCGAGGAGGCAATTAGCACTCGGCAGGCTAATTTCAACAAGGTCTTAAAACGCAATTTCGGTGCAAAGTTTAGACTAAAGAAAAGGAGCTAGAGCACAAGTATTACTGGGAACTCAACGACGCATGAGCAGCCGTTGGAGTCAGAAAAATAAGCTTCTTGGCGACTTTCTTCGTCAACGACAACAGCAACAAAGATCATGGCCCCGAATATCATAACTCCATCGAGAGAGGAATCCTTAAGAGGGGGCGAGGCCAAGACACCTAAAAGACTGGGGAGTGAGCAGTGAACAGCAAAGAAGTGCCCAACGAAGTGTCGAAGTCATCTCCCTCTCGAAGCCGGAGAAGAAAAAAGGAGGCACACGACGTCCCAGAAAAGAAGCCCTGGAACACAAAATCGAACCCTTGATAGCTGTTATGTAGATCAGCTATCAGGAGAATGCACAGGGAAAAGATGGAAGAAGAGGACACAATGTACTCGATCACTTCAAGAATGACAAAGTAAAAATATCTCATTAAAGCATAC
>Ga0302325_10016519_pt1 | contig 15630 bp, 15 predicted proteins | sample Palsa_T0_2_FD_201948 | JGI IMG/M metagenome (GOLD analysis project Ga0302325, IMG submission 201948) | Peat permafrost microbial communities from Stordalen Mire near Abisko, Sweden - Palsa_T0_2 | ecosystem: Environmental > Terrestrial > Soil > Palsa > Peat permafrost | place: Sweden: Abisko...
TCACGCCGTGCGAGTCGATGCGCCCGCCGGTGCCGGGATGCTTGGTCACGGCAAACGATCCGTCCGGCTCGGCTTCCACGATGGGGTAACCGATGTTGGCCAGGTCCGGGATGTTCTGCCAATCCAACTGGCAGTTGCCGCCGCAGCATTGCGCGCCGCACTCGATGATATGTCCCGCGACGATGCCGGCGGCCAGCTTGTCATAGTCCTGAGGCTGCCAACCGAAGCGGTCGATCATGGGCGCGAGCACCAGGGCGGCATCGGCGCAGCGTCCGGCGATCACCACATCTGCGCCGGTGGCCAGGGCCTCAGCCAACGGGAATGCGCCGATGTAGGCGTTGGCGCTTAGGATATGTTCGCGAATGGTCGAGATCGGCTCGCCGGTGTCGATGTTGCGCATCTCGTAGCCTTTGTCGAGAAACTCGTCGAAGCGGGAGAGGACATCGTCGCCGAGAACGACTGCGACTTTCAATCCGGGCGCGGCTTTTAGGACGGCACGCGCGCACGCAGTGGCGTTCACACCGCCGGCATTGGCGACGACCTTGATGTGGCGTTCGCGCAGCTTCTTGGCGATGCGTCCGATCAGGGGAGGGAAGTCGCGGGCATAGCCGAGCTCGGGGTCAGCCTGGCGCTGCTTCTGCAGGATGGACATGGTGACTTCGGCCAGATAATCGAGCGTGAGGTAGTCGATGGGCCCGCCGTCCACCAAGCGCACGGGCGCTTCGAGCCAGTCGCCCCAGAAACCTTGACCGTTAGCGATGCGAATCATAAGCAAGAAAGGAACCGCCGATGCGCGCAGATTCGCGCCGATGAAACTGATTTGATCGGCGTGAATCTGCGTGTATCGGCGGTTTCATAATGTTTCGAGTATGAGCTGCTGCCCTCGCGGACGGTGCAGCGTCACTTCAAGCGCCATGGTTAGGATTTGGCGCGTGTCCAGCGGATCGATGACCGCGTCGCAGTGGCCGCGCGCGGCGGCGTAGCGTGCGTCCAACCAGTTTTCGTAATCGGTTTTCGTTTTATCGATGGCGGCCTGGAGCTGCTTGGGCAGCGGCTCGCCAGCGGCTTTGAATTTTTCCAATTCGACTGAAAAAAGCGCTTGCACAGCGGAATCGCCTTCCATCACGCCGATGCGCGCGGTCGGCCAACTGAACGTGAAATTCGGCTCGAAGCCTTGGCCGGCCATGGCGTAATACCCTGCGCCGCTGGCGTGATTCAGCGTCAGGATGAGCTTTGGCACGCTGGTGCAGGACATGGCTTCCACCATATCGGCTCCCGCCCGAATGATGCCCTCGCGTTCAGCTTCGGGACCAATCATGAAGCCCGAAACATCCTGCAGATAGATCAGCGGATAACCCAGCCGCTCGTTGAGTTCCACGAAATACGCCACCTTGCGCGCAGATTCGGTATAGACGATGCCGCCGATACGCGGGCGCCCTTCGGATCGGAGGAAGCCGCGGCGGTTGGCGATGATGGCCACGGGGTGGCCGGAAAGGCGTGCGTTGGCGCACAGCATCTCCGGCGCGTATTCGGGCTGGAATTCGGTGTAGTCGCCCGCATCGAAAATGCGGAAGACGATTTCTTCGATGTCGTAGGGCAGGCGATGATTCTCGGGAAGCACGCCGTAGATATCGTCGATGGGACGCGCAGGGGGTTGGCAGGCAAAAGTGCCTGCCCCACCTGGCAAGGGTAGATCGCGGAAGCGCTGGCGGATGCGCTCCAGGCATTCGGCATCGTCCTTGGCCATGTAGTGGGCCACGCCGCTGACCGTGGTATGCAGCCGTGCGCCCCCTATAGACTCGGAATCGACCACCTGGCCGGTGGCGCCTTTGACGAGATTCGGGCCTCCCAAGCCCATGAAGCTGGTGCCTTCGACCATGATGATGTAATCGCTGAGCGCGGGAAGATAAGCGCCGCCCGCGATGCAAGCACCCATCACCGCGGCGATCTGCGGCACACGGAGCTTGCGCCGCATAAGAGAATTATAGTAAAAAATTCGCCCGCCGCCATACTGGCCGGGGAAAATCCGGTCCTGGTACGGCAGGTTGACGCCCGCGGAGTCCACCAAATAGACGATGGGAACGCGGTTGCGCATAGCGATTTCCTGCGCGCGCAGACCCTTGGTGACGGTTTCCGGCCACCAGGAACCGGCCTTCACGGTGGCGTCGCCCGCAATGATGACGGCGGAGCGTCCCTCGATCTTGCCGATGCCGGTGACCGAACCGAGGCCCGGCGCTTCGCCATCGTACTGGTCGTAGGCCAGCAGCAGCCCGATTTCGAGGAAGGGCGTGCCGGGGTCAATCAGCGCCGCGATGCGCTCGCGCGCGGTCATCTTGCCGGCGCGATGCTGCCGCTCGATTTTGGCCGCGCCCCCGCCCGCGCGCAGGCGCTCTTCGAGCTTCTGCAGTTGTTCGACCAGGTGGCGCATGTGCGCCATGCGCGCGACTTTGTTTGCGGGGGACGAAGTCTCGGGAATTGTGTTCACGTAATGTGATCGTAGCGCGAAAGTTGTCAGCGGCGGTGCCTGTCGGGGCGCCTTTCCGGGTTGAAGGTACCCTGATCGGTCTTCTCGATGTGTTTCCGTCCATCCGTGATCAACCTTCGCTTATTGTCGACAGGATTTCGATTTGAACGGTCGGCCATGTCTTGTACAGATGCGGCCAATTATGGAGAAGAGCGCCTGTCGTAGGCAGTTTGCATAAGCCCTTTGAGGATTGCACCCTGCGATTTGATGTCATCTTTAGTGAGACGGAGACGATAAAGACCCCAGCGCTTGTTATATTCCAGGGTTTCTATTCCAGCTTTTTCGATCTTTGCATCCAGCTCTTCAGACTGGGGCAATTTAAGCTCAAAGTTGAGCTGGTCTTTCTTTGGCCGGAACGATACGAAGTTGTACGGCTGCCCGTCCTTGGACAGGCCAATATAGAATTTGTTGTACTTTAACTCCAGACTTGGGTCGAGTTCCTTCAACACCGTGAGCAACTGGTCCGCGAGGGCAACCGTTGCCTTAGAGCCACGTTTTTCCCAATAGGCCCGGTCTGTCGGAGCCGCCTCGGCGTCCTCATCTTCATCGATATGGCCCCGGCTTAGTTCATCCATGACTGTGGTGAAAACCAGCGTGACGCTGTCGCTGATTTTCAGGGCCTGCATCTGGATTTCGATAAGGGGAATTGTGCCATTGAAAAGCGAGACAACGTTCAGAAAGCGGCTCGTGATGTCCTCTGCGATGAGCACCGCGCAATGGTCGTATTGGGGATAGCGCTTCCGCTCGATGTCCCAGTATTCGATTGTTCTAATGATGTGCGCTTCGTCGGTAGAGCCCAGTTGAAGCTCGACTTCATAGCGTCGCTTCGTTTCTGGGTCCTGCAAAAGAAGGTCGAGGCGGCCGGCGCGCGGGTGAACCCTTTCACGGTCCCTCAGCACAAGGTCGCCAAGGCCAAGTATCGAGGGATCGTTGGCAACAAGGTCCTGAACCCATTTCTCGTTGAATTCCGGGTGGTTCTTGAGCGAAAACCGTTCATGCGGCGTGTATCCTTTGCTCATTGTCTAACTCCCCCTAGCGTTGGACATGCCGAGCGGCGTCCTGGCGTAGGCAATCACCAACACTGTAAATCCGCCGTCTCGTCTTTTGCAAGCCCCCGAATCCGCTCGCGAAACGCCGTGTTGCAAGCCCGGCCGCCGCTGCGAGAGACTGGAGAGTGTATGGTGTCCCTCCAGGAACTGCGTCATGAGAGGCGTTCGGCGATTATCGATCTGGCGCGACGGCACGGCGCCCGGAGCATACGGGTGTATGGCTCCGTGGCGCGCGGTCAGGCGAAGGATTCGAGCGACCTGGATCTCCTCGTCGAGTGGGAACCGGACCGCAGCCTGCTGGATGTCGTGGGCCTCAAGCAGGACCTTGAGGATCTGCTTGGGGTGACGGTGGACATAGGCTCCGAACGCGGTCTCCACTGGTTTATTCGGGACGAGGTTTTGCGGGAAGCTGTGCCCCTATGAAGAGCGAGTTCCTTTACCGGCACCACGTTCGGGAGCGATGCGGGCGGGTGCGCGACTGCATCCGGGCGGGCCGGGAGGAGTTCTTCGGAAATGTCGTCCACCAGGACGCGGTGATGCGAAACCTGGAAATCATCGGCGAAGCCGCGAAACGGATCTCCCCGGAACTGCGTGACAAGCTGGACCTGCCGTGGCGACAGATCGCAGGCCTGCGCGACGTGCTGATCCACGATCATCCCAATCTGGATTTGGAGCGTATCTGGCTTGTTGCCAGCCGTGACGTTCCCGAACTGCTCCGTGTGATCGAAGCTTTCCTACGCGAGCAGGGTCAGACTTAGGCAGAGAAAGGCAACGCGTGCCCAGGTCTCGCAGGCTCCCCGGCGCAGGATCTTCCTGCCAATCCGGCGAGAGGGCCGCTTGGGCAAAGACGGTGATTTGCAGCTCATCCGGAATCCCGGCAGCTACCGAAACGTAAGTCGTCAACGGCTCAGTGGGCGGGGTGTGCACCCAGAGTTCAAGAGTCGCCAGGGAGAGCGACTGGGACGTATATACAATCCGGTGGCCTTTGTGATTCCAGCGCATCGCGGCCCGCAGTCCACCATCGCCCGAGAAAACGGCTGGCGCGTATTGCCGCTTCGAGATGCGCCAGACCCGCACTACGCAAACATCCCGTATTCGATACCGTACAGCAACTCGTCCACGAGATCGGCGCCTTCGGGCGTGTCTTCATTGAGCACGGCCAACGGAGAGCGCCCGCCTAAACTGCGATTTGCGTCCTGCACCCAGTGCATCGCGTTCACCTGTCCATCAAGGGCCTCAGTCGCGTGGGCGATGATCTCGGCCCTCCGCGCCGCGCCGCGCAGTTCCTCCCGGCGGACAGATACTCGGTGGCAGGAGTCTCAAAGATCCTGCGGACTCCCTCCCCTCCTTCTTTGAGCGGCAGTTCGATCAGTGCGAACCGTCCCGAGGGCAAGGCTTCCCCCTCGCTGGAGAGGCCAAGGATCTCCAGCGCCTGACGCATCCGGGCGCGTGCAACGCGGCGGACCGTAACCCGGTCGCGAGGCGCGGAGTCGGACGCGCGTGACGTCTCCCTGGCTTTATGCGCTTTATCGTACCAGCCATAGTGTCCCCTCCACTCGTTACGGCGTTCGCTGAGGCGCCGGGGAAAATGCGGTCCTGGTAGGGCAGGTCTACGCCCGCAGAGTCCACCAAATAAACGATGGGAACGCGGTTGCGCATGGCGATTTCCTGTGCGCGCGGACCTTTTGTGACGGTCTCCGGCCACCACTAACCGGCCTTCACGGTGGCATCGCCCGCAATGATGACGGCGGAGCGTCCCTCGATCTAGCCGACGCCGGTGACCGAGCCGAGGCCGGGCGCATCGCCATCGTACTGGTCGAAAGCCAGCAGCAGCCCGATTTCGAGGAAGGGGGTACCCGGGTCGATCAGCGCAGCAATGCGTTCGCGCGCGGTCATCTTGCCCGCGCGATGCTGCCGCTCGATCTTGGCCGGACCGCCGCCCGCGCGCAGGCGCACTTCTAGCCTCTGCAGTTGTTCGACCAGGTGGCGCATGTGCGCCATGCGCGCGACCTTGTTTGCGGCAGACGCCGGTTCGGGGATTGTGCTCACGATAAGTGATCGTAGCGCGAATGGGACGGGAGGGAGGGAAGCTCGGTTGGGCGGGTGCATGGCGGGCAGGTTCCTCACCAGAAACAGGGTCGGCGCACGTGCCCAATTCGCTAAGGGGGGCCGGATAAACAAGCTGGACAAATGACGCGATTTCGGATACCGTAAGGTTGGTTGCCGTCGTTCTCGCTTGAGTGGTGTTCAGTCTCTATTGGGAGGATGCCGATCGCCGCGCCGCACGCGGCTGCAACCAAGATGACCTTTGGCCGCTGGTTCATTGCATCAGACTATGCAGCTACCGCACCGAATCCTCCACCTCCCGCAACCAATCCGGCCGCTTCAAAACCTCCCGCGGCTTGCTCCCGTCCGGCGGCCCGACGATCCCGTCGCGCTGCATCATATCCAAGATCCGGGCGGCGCGCCCGTAGCCCAACCGCGGGGTGAACCTGCAACAGAACAAGTTTCATGGCGAATGGAATTACACCATTCACCCCTCTACGTATCAATCCAGTTGATACCTTTATTTATTGACGCCGCCTAACCTGGACGGGACTGACATCGACATCGCGGTCGGGGATGCCGCGATCGAGGAAATCTTTCCGAAGCCCGGCAAACCACTTGAGCCGCCTGACCATCCAGTTTCAACTCACGCGTCGCTTTTCTTCTCTCTCAAGTGCCTAGTGCAGCAGCGATTTCATGTACGTCTGATAGGGCAGACCATTTCGCGCAGCCAACCGCCGCAATCTCGCGAGGTCATCCTCGGGCAGTCGGATCGAGATAACGCGCGAGGCTGACAGGCGCTTGAGCAAGTCCTCGCGCGTCAACTTTTTTTAGCGTTCCGGCCTTCGCAGCCTCTTCAAAATCCCGGTCCAGCACTTCACGATGCTCATACCACCAGCGAGCCTCCGCGGCTTCCGAACGAAAAGCGGGCATCTTAAGTTTCTGCATTCCGTTCCTCTGGATTTCAAGAACAGTACCCGATATTTCTTAGGTGCCGCGTACGCCGTCACGAGCCGCATGCTTCCACTCCTTACCGTCCAAACAGCGATTAGGACTCGTCCGCGGGACAGTCGCGCCGAGGGATTTGTAACGTTCTTCGCCGGCCTCAATGTCGTACTCAAGGACCAGGGGATCGTTCCCGAACAGCTCTTCTATTTCATGCGGGCCGACCCTTTGCAGCCTGAGATGCGCGATATTGTTGTCGTCCCCAGTCAAATACAATTTCGGACTTCACGTCCCAAGCTAGCAGGATATATATATACGCCGTCAATACGCCTCAGTATCACAGACAACCGCGCCGATTCGCCATTCGTGTAAGCAGTCCGATACGGCGATCCGCGGCGCGGGCTGGAGAAGGGCGGCTGGGGTTCCCAGCCTAACAGAAGCGTGGGCTATGGCTTTTGGGCTTCCATTTCGATCTCAGTCTTGATGATGGCGTCGGCCAGTCGGGCTGCTAGATCCCCTGAATCCCTTATTTCGCTCGACTTACCGTGATACATCTCTGCGATGGCAGTCTTCCGCCAATTGAGATAGATCTGTCCAATGTTGTAGTAGGCCGGCCAGAGCCACACAGGGTCGTCGCATACGGCAAAGATCTCCTCAAAGGTCTGCAACGCTACGCCTTTCCAGATGGATGTGCGTCAGACCCAGATTGCCTAGCGCCGGAACATAGCTACTGTCGTAGCCGAGGGAGGCCCGAAACGCGTCCGCTGCTTCGAGATAACGGCCTAGACCAAGCAGAGCTTCGCCGAGGTAATGGTGCGCGAGAGCGCTGCGCGGCCTCTTGTCAAGAGCAAACTTGGCATGTGGAATCGCTTTCTCAAATTCGCCGCTTGCGAGGAGCGTCTCAACGGCGGCAAACTTGCCCAGAATACGCGGATAACGTGCCGATTGGTCAAGGTTGCCGTCAGAAGAGTTCAGATCGGTGCTAACGAATGCGGTTTCCAGGTCCTCGGCAGTGTCGCAAATCGCCAAGTATAGAACAAAACGGCCGGCAAGGACCGCGCCCTCAACGATGTATACTGGAGCGAAGGTGCCTGTTGTTGTCGATATCGGAACACTGATCGAGAGATCGCCGGAGATCCGCAAGGGTCGGCCCTGCATCGCCGGAAGCGGCGTCTCGGTTCGGCGGATTGCCGGCTGGTACAACCTGGGTCTGACTCCCGAAGAGATCGCCGCCAAAATCGAGCACCTTTCGCTGGCGCAGATTCACGCGGCCTTAACCTACTACCATGCCAACCGGGATGAGATTGACAGCGACATCGCGGTCGAGGATGCTGCGATTGAAAAATATTCCCACACCCGCGAAACTGCCTTGAGCGTTCTCCGTCTGTACCTTGACGAGGATGCCATGGACGGGGACTTGGTGCGCGGCCTTCGGTCCCGTGGGATTGACGTTGTCACCGCGGCCGACGCGCGAATGATCCGCCGGAAAGACGAAGAGCACCACTCGTGGGCTACGCTTCGGGGACGCGCTCTGTACTCGTTCAACGTGGGAGACTAACACGAGATCCATACGGCATGGAGCACGGCGGGCCGCGGCCACGCCGGTATCATTTTGGCGCAGCAGAAGCGCTACTCGACCGGCGAACAGATTCGGAGGTTGCTACACCTGATCGGCTCGTTGACTTGCGAGGCGATGTGCAACCGCAAAGAGTTTCTGGGCCGGTGGTGATTGTACTGGAGCACAAGCAAGTGCGGAACGCACTCGTACGCGCCCAATTCCACGGGCTTGGGGCCCGCCATGATTATGCGCACTTCACCCGGCACATGACCATGGAGTTGATCGTCACGCCGTTGCCCGAGCCCGTCGAGCCGCCGATCGAAAGCGGAATTCGATCAGGGAACAGATTCGCCGACCTCTGCGCTTGATTGGCACATTGGTAAGTGGGGCGATGTGGACCGCGAAGAGTTTCCGGCCGGTGGCGATTCGTTCCGCGATGCCATTGACGCCAAGGGCATGATGCTACTTCGAACGGATTCGTGCTAACTCGGGGGCGCGTACCCAAGCGGTCATTAGCGTTGAAGGCTGAATCGTTCCATTCGCTTGTTCAGCAGATCGTTGGCGAAACTCCTGACCAATATTGCTTCCAATTCCGAAATCATGCCGTCCGCCACCTCGTACGCGCTGAAATAGTAAGCGAGTTCGTGCAAAGGGACAATATGGTCAACGATCTGACGGCTTTTCTCGTTGGTATCGCGATAAGCCTGATTGCGTTTGGGATGCCGCACCTTCTTGATTTTTTGGATCTCGCCGCGGTCGCGATTGTAGGCGAGGTTCATCTCTTTCCAGAGGTACTGCTTCCGCGCCTTGCAAGTGTAGATTGCCTGACCACGGCTGTCGAAGAAGATGTAGACGCCGCGGTGGTTTCCAGTTCCGTCCGCAGTCCTTTTGAGAGACTGATTTCCTCGACTGCCGTCGCTCGTTGGGAACAGGAGGAAGCTCGCCCCCGCTTAGAATCGGCCCTGGTGATTGGGAAGAACCCGAATGCCTGGGACGGAGTTCCCGATGCTAAGCGCCAATTCTAGATCTGTAGTAACTCGAAAGTTTCGTTTCAGACCCAAGATTACGCCGGCACCTGTCACTGTAAGTCCCTTGTCCATGATATGGGTCATTTGCGCTGCGGTCTTTGGACGCCCGCAAAGCAATAGTATAGCGGGAATTGGTCCCCTGCAATGGATGTGGGGAGGCCGTACGTCATCCTAGGACTGAGCCGATCATTCGGCACGTGCCGGTCCGTAATTCTTCGGCCATACTCGCGCAATGACGTAGCGAGGCCGCGCTGTCGGGCGGCCATCGTGTGACGCGTGGCAGGACCGGGATCACGCGAGTTGGAAGCAGCAACTGGATAGAGAAGCGCCAGCTTATGGTCCCTACCGCACCGAATCCTCCACCTCCCGAAGCCATTCCGGCCGCTTCAAAACCTCCCGCGGCTTGCTCCCGTCCGGCGGCCCGATAATCCCGTCCCGCTGCATCATGTCCAAGATCCGGGCGGCGCGCCCGTAGCCCAACCGCAGCCTGCGCTGCAATGTCGAAGTCGACGCCTTGCCCATCTCCAGCACAATCCGCACCGCCTCTTCGTACATCGCATCCTGCCCGCCCGGCGCGGCCTCTTCGCCCTCCGGCTCCGCGTCGTCGGTCGGCGGCGCCACCAGGAACGACTGATCGTACTCCGGCGTGGCCTGCTCTTTCCAGAAATCCACCACGCGGTTAATTTCGGTCTCCGTCACGAACGCCCCGTGCACGCGAATCAGCCGCGACGATCCCGGCGGCAGGAACAGCATATCGCCTTTGCCCAGCAGGTGCTCCGCGCCCATCACATCCAGCACCGTCCGGGAGTCCACCCGCGTGGCCACGCGGAAACTGATGCGCGACGGAAAGTTGGCCTTGATCAGGCCCGTAATCACGTCCACGCTAGGCCGCTGTGTGGCCAGCACCAGGTGCATGCCCACTGCGCGCGCCATCTGCGCCAGGCGCGTCACCGATTCTTCCACGTTGCGGCCCTCCAGCATCATCAGGTCCGCCAACTCGTCGATCAGGATCAGGATGTAAGGCAGCGGCCGCAAGTCTTCCGCGGTGGGCTCGTCCTCCTCGAAAAGGCTGCGCGGCTCCGCCTGCTTCTGCCGAATCTTCTTATTGAACTGGTCGATGTTGCGCACGCCGAATTCTGCCAGCAGGCGCAGCCGCCGGTCCATCTCCAACACCGCGTTACGCAGCGCATAAGTCGCCTTCTTCGCATCCGTGATCACCGGCGTCAGCAGGTGCGGAATGCCCTCGTACATGCCCAGCTCCACGCGCTTGGGGTCCACCATGATCATGCGCACTTCATCCGGCGTGGATTTGTACAGGATCGACATCACCATCGAATTAATCATGACGCTCTTGCCCGAACCGGTCGAGCCGGCGATCAACAAGTGCGGCATGGATTCCAGCGCGGCCACCTTGATGCGCCCGTTGATGTCCTTGCCCATCGAAATCGTCAGCCGCGATTGCGCCTGCGTGAATTCGTCGGACTCCAGCATTTGCCGTAACGCGATCACTTCGCGCTTGCTGTTCGGCACCTCGATGCCCACCGTGGGCTTGCCTGGAATGCGCTCGATCAGGATGGATTCGGCCTGCAATCCGAGACAGAGGTCTTCGGTCAGCGTGGTGATGCGGCTGTACTTGATGCCGGCCTCGGGCTTGAATTCGAAAGTCGTCACCACCGGGCCCGGGTTGATCTGCACCACGTTGCCGAGGACGTTGAATTCTTCGAACTTCGACTTAATGCGTACCGCGATGTCCTTCAACTCCTGCTCGTCGTAAGGGCTGCGGCCCTGTCCCTCGTTGAGCAGGTCCGTCGAAGGCAGCCGGTAAGCCAGTGGGCCCGCTGGGCGAATGCTGGCCGCTGGGACCGCCTCTTCCCATGGCGGGGAATCCGGCTGGGACGCAGACGGTTCCTCTAGCGCGCAAATCGGGATTTCGGCGGGCGCTTCAGGCGTCTCCTCCGCCGCGTCCAGTGGTGGGTCGGAGGATTCGATGTGCGCCGTTTCCCTCTCCGTTTCGAGCCGCGGCGAGGACCGCGACCGGCGGCGTTTTTCGGCTCTCTCCGCGGCCCGAAGCCGCGCCTTCTCCTCGGCGCGCCGCAGCCGCTCTTCCCGCCACCGCCGCAATGCATCCGCCAGCGCGCCTAGAATACGCAACGGCCCCGCGAACCACACAGCCAGTTTCGACACCGTATTAGACATGGTGAAGGTCGACACCAGATAGACCGAGACGATCAGAGCAGTGATGGTGAGCAGAATCGCGCCAGTGGGATTCAGCGCGTGCACCAGGTAATGCGCCAGCATCAGTCCCAGCAGGCCGCCGATGGGAATTGTGCCACTGTAGAGCGTAAGCCGTGGCGCAAAAGAAACCGCCGCCGTCAGGCTCAGCAGCAGGAGCAGCGTCCCGCACAGCTTGATGGCGCCGGCTTCCAGCTCGTCCGAGCGGACCCATTTCCAGGCCAGCCCGAACAACAGGATCGGGAACACAAATGCGCCGATGCCGAGCCCTTGCAGCAGCAGATCGGCGAACCAGGCGCCCGGATAGCCGATCAGGTTGTGAGGCGGAGTGGCCGCCGCGGTATTTAGAGAGGGGTCTTGGACGTGGTACGACGCCAAGCTGAGCAGCACCACCAAGCCCAGCGATAGGAGCAGCAGTCCTATCACTTCGTTGACTCGCTTTTGCGAAGTCGGAGATAACAGCTTCATCCCGCTGGCCGGCGGAGGAAAGCCAGAGCAAGCACCATTATGCCAAAAATAATTCGATAAAACACAAAAAACCACAAGCTACGGCGGCGCAGGAAACGCAGGAACAGTCCGATCACGATTATCCCTGTAATGCCGCTCACCGCGATGCCCACCGCCAAAGCCATTTCCATGTTGGGATCAAAGGCTTTGTGCTTGATCAGGTCGTAGACCGCCTTGGCCGCCGCCGCCCCTATGGCGGGCGTCGAGAGCAAAAAGGAATAGCGCGCGGCAGCCTCCCGATTTATATTGCGGAACAAGCCGGCCGTGATGGTGATGCCGCTGCGCGAGACTCCGGGCACCACCGCGAGTGCCTGCGCGACTCCAATGGTTCCGGCATCCACAAAGTTGACTCCGGAAATGTCGCGCGTCTTGCGCCCCACCAATTCGGCGATTCCCATCACGATGCCGATCCCCACCATCATCGTGCCGATCACCATGGGGTTGCGCCACGCGCCTTCCGCCTGTTTGTTGAACAGCAGCCCAGCGACTCCCACCGGAATCGATCCGATCGCCAGCAGCCACAGCAGCCCGCTGTTGCGCTCCAATTCTTCATCGCGGCCCCATCGAATGCCGAATCCGTGCGCGATAATCTGCACCCAATCGCGCGCAAAGTAAACCACCACCGCCAGCAGCGTGCCGATATGCAACGCGATATCGAACGTCAGGCTTTCCGTCTGCCAGCCCAGCAGCCACGACGTAAGATAGAGGTGCGCCGTGCTGCTGATCGGCAGGAACTCCGTCAGGCCTTGCACAATCGCCAGCACAATCACTTGATAGATAGGCATGTTAGGGCAAAAAGGAATGGTACCTGATTTTCAAGCCGGGGGCTAATCCGGCAGGCGGCATGGGTGTTTTGATAAGCTTAGTCCGGTCTTGCCCTTGTTCGTCATGGCCAGCGCTTCCGCGTCCGCCCAAACCAGCACTAGCGGAAGCTACATCGCACCTGAGTTGCAGATCGGACCCTACTCGGTCAGAGCCGAGGCAACCAGTTTCAAATCCAACGAGCGCACAGGTATTTACGCTCGATTCGAACGACACCGTGTCGACCCAGGCCTGCAAGTCGGCCAGGTTTCCGAAAGAAGCCGTAGCGGTAGCCGCCGATGTCGCAAAAGTGGAGTCCGATAGCTTTCCACCGACCAACGCGCGCGGCTCGGTAGTATGTACAGTACCCTACCGAGCCGCGACCGTACCGAGCCGGGACCGTCAGGGAGCGAAGCGCTAGGATTGAACAGTAGTCCCTTAATCCGCAACCCCAATCCATTCCGGTACGCCGTTCGGATGAGTGGTTTCTCAGATGCGGCCAGCCAGATGAACCTCAATGAAGTCGCGAAGCGTGCGGGAGTTTCCACCGCGACCGTCTCGCGTGTCCTGAACCATGCCAGCGTGGTCCGGACGCCACCCGTCTGCGCGTGATACGGGCCGTCTCGGAGCTCAACTATCATCCCAACCTCCACGCGCGATCGCTCGCCAAAGGCGCCAGCCGCACGCTTGGCCTGATCCTTTCGAATACCGGCGCGGCATTGAGAGGTGGTCGAGTATCTGCACAACCTGAATCACCGCCGGCTCGCCTTTGTGGGTCACCACGTCGCGCTGGGCCCCATCGGCGAACGCGAAAAGGCTTTCGTGGAAACCGTTTCCCGGTATACACTCGGGACGGAATGGCGCACTGTCGCGACTCAGGACGCGCTGGATGGCGGTCAGCAAGCCGCCTACCAGATCCTGTCCTCCGGATTCCAGCCCACCGCCATCATCTGCGTTAACGACATTATGGCCGGCGGCGTCCTGCGGGAGGTGCGCGAACAGGGCTTGCGCGTCCCCCAGGACATCTCCGTGACCGGGTTCCGCGCGACCGGATTGGCCGCCCGGCAGTTGGCATGCTCGTGCCGGAATCGGCGAACGGCCAATCGCCTGGACGCGAAATCGTCAGCGACCCCGAACTCGTGGGGCGCGACTCCACTGGTCCGGCGCATGTCTGGCGGCGCACGCACGCATGCGTGCCGCGTCCCCGCTCCTGGGGACGCCAGTCCTTACGGTGCCACAATAAAACCATACCTGGATGCCCAACACCAAAATAGTCGCCACCATGGGACCCGCCAGCGATCCCCCGGCCGCCATCCGGCAACTGTTGCTGGCCGGCGTGGATGTGTTCCGCCTCAACGCATCGCATAGCACGCAGGCCGAGCATGCCGCGCGCATTGCCCTGATTCGCCAGGTCACCGCGGAATTGGGCCACCCCGCCAGCATTCTCCTGGATCTGCAAGGTCCCAAGATCCGCCTTGGCAGCTTTGCGGACGGCGGCTGCACGCTTGAAAAAGGAGGCGTCTTCACCATCGCCACAGAGGCTCTGTTGGGCGACTGCCGGCGCGCCTCCACCACTTACGCCAACTTCGCCGCGGATGTAAAACCCGGCGACCGCGTGCTGCTGGCCGATGGCGCCATCGAGCTGCGCGTGCTCGATGTCAGCGGCCAGTTGGTGCGCACGGAAGTGGTCTGCGGCGGACCGATAAGCGATCACAAGGGCGTCAATCTGCCCGGCGTGGCCATAAGCCTTCCGTCCCTCACGGAGAAGGATCTCGACGACCTGCAGTTCGGCGTGGCGCAGGGGATAGACATGGTGGCTCTCTCCTTTGTGCGTACCGCCGCCGATGTGCGCGGCTTGCGCGACGTGTTGCGCGGCATGCAGTCCGGTGCGCTTCCCATAGTCGCCAAGATCGAGAAGCCGCAGGCCTGGGAGAACATCGATGCCATCCTGCAGGAGGCCGACGGCGTCATGGTCGCGCGCGGCGATCTAGGGGTCGAGCTGGCGCTCGAGACCGTGCCGCGCATTCAGAAGTCCACCATCCTGCGCGCGCGCCACCACGGCAAGTTCGTAATTACCGCCACCCAGATGCTCGAATCCATGATCGAGAACCCCACCCCCACGCGCGCCGAGGTCAGCGACGTAGCCAATGCGATCTACGACGGCACCGATGCCGTCATGCTTTCGGCCGAGACCTCCGTCGGAAAGTATCCGGTCGAAGCCGTGAAGTTCATGGTGCGCATTGCCACCGAGACGGAGAATTCCATTCGCTCGCAGGGCTTCCGGAAATTGCCGGCCAGCCCTCATTTCACCTACGCCGAGATCCTGGCCGATGCCGCCTATCACGCCGCGCGCGCCGGACACGTCGCGGCCATCGTGGTGTTCACCGCCACCGGATCGAGCGCGCGGCTGGTCTCGCGCTATCGGCCGCCGGTGTGCATCTATGCCATGACGCCGCGGGAAAACGTGGGCCGCCAGTTGATGGTGAATTACGCGGTGCAGCCGGTGCAGGCGCCGGATGTGGCGTCCACCGACGAGATGCTGGCGCAAATGGACCGCATCCTGACCGAGCGCGGCTACCTGAAGGCCGGCGACTCAGTGGTCTTCCTGGCGGGTCAGCCGGTGGGCCGCCCGGGCACGACTAACTTGATGAAGCTGCACCGCATCGGCGATGCGTAGCGGCAGACTTCAGTGGCACCCTACTAGCAGTCCGCTGGCGGTGCCGCATGCAGTATGGCTACGAGTTGGCTGGCGGGTCGACCAGGGATGGCTTCCCCCGATACAGGCGAACCTCCGGTGCCTGATAAACGACGGCGTCGCGTATAACTTCGGCGGGATTCTTGACGCCGAAGGTATGCGTTCGGCCGCCGTGGCCTTCTGCCGATCTACTGCCTTCGTACTTCCACTGGTCTTTGCGGAGAAATGGAATATCGACGCGCCAG
>Ga0302325_10016520_pt1 | contig 15630 bp, 11 predicted proteins | sample Palsa_T0_2_FD_201948 | JGI IMG/M metagenome (GOLD analysis project Ga0302325, IMG submission 201948) | Peat permafrost microbial communities from Stordalen Mire near Abisko, Sweden - Palsa_T0_2 | ecosystem: Environmental > Terrestrial > Soil > Palsa > Peat permafrost | place: Sweden: Abisko...
GTCGAGCGAGAGGTCGAGGTTGAACTGCAGCGTGATCACCGACGAGCCGCCGGACGAGACCGACGACATCCGGTTGAGGTCGGCCATCTGGCCGAACTGGCGCTCGAGCGGCGCGGTGACGGTCTGGGCCATCACCTCCGGGCTGCCGCCGGGATAGGAGGTCTGCACCTGGATCGTCGGGTAGTCGACTTCGGGCAGGGCCGAGAGCGACAGGAAGTGGAACGCGACCAGCCCTGCCAACAGGATGGCCGCCATCAGCAGCGACGTCGCCACCGGACGCTCGATGAAGGGGCGTGACGGGCTCATCGGCGGAGGGGCGCGCGGCGACCCTTGTGTGTGACGTGCGAGATCAAGCGCCCACCCCGCCAAAGCCGGCCGCGTCAGCTCCCCCGCCGCCCTGGGCTCCGCCGCGGCGCCCCTTGCCGCCGCTTGGGCCTACGGGGCGAGGCAAGGTGACGGTGGCGCCGTCGCGGAGCCGGTCGCCGCCGTCGGTGATCACCGTCTCGCCGGCTTTGAGCCCGGAAGCGATCGAGGTGGTCTCACCGGTCCCGGGACCGGTGGTGACCGGCGTCGACTTCACAGTCGCCTGGTTGGCCTTCCCGCCGGTCTGCGCCTGCGCCACCCAGACGAAATCGCCGTTCGGCCCGTGCCGGATCGCGGTGGTGGGGACGATAACCTGGTTCTTCAGCGTGTCGACCAGCACGGTGATGTTGACGAACTGGTTAGGAAACAGCGCGCCGCCGGGATTGCCGAAGCGGGCCTTACCCTTGACCGTGCCGGTGGTGGTGTCGACCACGTTGTCGAGGGTGGCCAGACTTCCGGTCCCGATCGCCGCGCCGCCGGTGCGGTCGTAGGCGGTGACCGGCAGCCCGGCGCCGAAGTTCGGATGCTTGGCGATGGACGGGATGGCGTCCTCCGGCACTGCGAAGATCACGTCGATCGGATCGATCTGGGTCACCACCGCGATCGGGGTGGCGCCGTTGGCGGAGATCTGGTTGCCGGCGTCGATCTGGCGAATGCCGACCCGTCCGGCGACAGGCGAAACGATCCGGCTCCATTGCAGATTGAGCCTGGCGGTTTCGACCGCGCCCCTGTCGGAGGCGACCAGGCCCTCGTCCTGCTTCACCAGCGCCGCCTGGGTGTCGCGGGTCTGGGTGGCGATGGAATTCTGGGCGACCAGGGTGTTGTAGCGCTGCAGATCCAGCCGCGCGTCGACGAGCAGGGCCTCGTCGTGCGCCAACGAGCCTTGCGCCTGGCTGAGCGCTGCCTGGAACGGCGCCGGATCTACCACTGCGAGGATGTCGCCCTTCCTGACCATTTGGCCTTCTACGAACCGCACCTGCTGCAGCTCGCCGGTCACCCGCGAGATCACCGAGACGGTCGCTTCAGGCGTCACCGTGCCCAGCGCGGTGACGGTGATCGGCACGTCGCCCAGCGTGGCCTGGGCCGTGCCGACGGTGACCGTCGGCCGCCCGCCGGGGCCGAACGGGCTGGCCGGTTGGCCCCCCCCGGCGCACTTCGAGAGCAGCAAGCCGACGCCGAGGGCCAAGGCCACGACGAGAATGATTCCGAGCAGGGTGCGCCAAGTTCGGCGACGTCTGGGGCGAGACGCAGGGCCAGCAGTGGGCTGGATGGTTTGGCTCATCCGTTCTCCGAGGATCGCGGTCTCAACACACCGCTCGCAGGTGGCCGCCTTGTGCCCAACTGCAGCTTCACTTTGAAGTTCCAATCGAACCGCAAAATGACAGACCGCTTCGGCCTCGCAACACCTGGGACTTGAACTGAAACGAAGCGCGGACTGCGCTGTCCCCCGCCATCTATCCCTTGTGCTTGATTTTGTGAATTCCGGCGAGGCGCATTCGGGCATGGCCGGCGCACGGTTTCGGTTACGGAAGGCGCGCGGCCTTGCGGAAGTCGTTCGGCCAAACCGGAGGCGCCTGCCCTAGCGGAACGTGTCAACGAAGCGGTCAAAGGGGCATAAAGACTGGCCTTGGCAGGCCAAGGGGCCTAGAACCTGGACTCAATAGTCCCTGTGACGATGGCCGGCGCGGGCCGGCGCCGCCGCCTCGTGCGGGAGACTTCGGAGGGGGCGTCAGGAAAGGATTTAAGGTTGGAGCCTACGGATACCGAGGCGCCAGAGTACTTCCACAAGGTCGTCGATTGTCAGTGGGCATGCCCGGCGCACACGCCGGTGCCGGAGTACATTCGGTTGATCGCCGAGGGGCGGTACGCCGACGCCTACATGATCAATTGGAAGTCCAACGTCTTCCCGGGAATACTCGGGCGGACTTGCGACCGTCCGTGCGAGCCGGCTTGCCGGCGTGGGCGCGTGGAAGCCGAACCGGTGGCGATCTGCCGGCTCAAGCGCGTGGCCGCCGACAACAAGACCGACATCACCGGCCGTCTGCCGTCGCCGGCCAAGCTGAGCAACGGCAAGCGCATCGCCCTGGTCGGCGCGGGTCCGGCCTCGCTCACCGTCGCGCGCGACCTGGCCCCAATGGGCTATGAGCTGACGCTGATCGACGCCGACCCGCAGCCGGGCGGCATGATCCGCAGCCAGATTCCGCGCTTCCGCCTGCCAGAATCGGTGATCGACGAGGAAGTCGGCTACATCACCGGCCTCGGCATGACACTGCGCCAGGGCGAGCGGGTCGACAGCCTCAAGGCGCTGATGGCCGAGGGCTACGACGCCATCTTCGTCGGCTCCGGCGCGCCGCGCGGCCGCGAACTCGACATCCCGGGCCGCCAGGAAGCCGGCGCCAACATCCACATCGGCATCGACTGGCTCTCGAGCGTCTCGTTCGGCCACGTCGACAAGATCGGCAAGCGCGTGATCGTGCTGGGCGGCGGCAACACCGCGATGGACTGCTGCCGCACCTCCCGCCGGCTCGGCGGCGAGGACGTGAAGGTGATCGTGCGCTCAGGCTTCGACGAGATGAAGGCGTCTCCCTGGGAGAAGGAAGACGCGATGCATGAGGACATCCCGATCCTCAACTTCCTGGTCCCGAAGGAATTCACCCACGTCAGCGGCAAGCTGACCGGCGTGATCTTCGAAAAGGTCGCAGCCAGCTACGACGACAAGGGACGCCGCTCGCTCTCTCCCACAGGCGAGCCGGACCAGCATATCGCGTGCGACGACGTGCTGGTGGCGGTCGGCCAGGAGAACGCCTTCCCCTGGATCGAGCGCGACATCGGCCTCGAGTTCGACAAGTGGGACATGCCGGTGATCAACCCGATCACCATGGGATCGACCCACCCGAAGATCTTCTTCGGCGGCGACTCCGCGTTCGGACCCAAGAACATCATCTGGGCCGTCGCGCACGGCCACGAAGCCGCGGTCTCGATCCACAAGCTGCTGATCGGCGAGGATCCGGCCGATCGTCCGGCGCCCGGCGTGACGCTCGCCTCCCAGAAGATGGGCATCCACGAGTGGAGCTACGACAACGACATCTCCAACGACATGCGCTTCCGCGTGCCGCTACGGGACAAGGCCGAGGCGCTTAGCAACGTCCGGCTGGAGGTCGAACTCGGCTTCGACCGTGGCGTCGGCTATCAGGAGGCGCAGCGCTGCCTCAACTGCGACGCCGAGACAGTGTTCACCACCCCGCTGTGCATCGAGTGCGACGCTTGCGTCGACATCTGCCCGGTAGACTGCATCACCTTCACCGAGAACGGCGAGGAAGCCGACCTGCGCGGCCGACTGAAGGCGCCGGCGTTGAATCTCACCCAGGACCTCTACGTCTCCACCATCCTGCCGACCGGCCGGGTGATGGTGAAGGACGAGGACGTCTGCCTGCATTGCGGGCTCTGCGCCGAGCGGTGCCCGACCGGCGCCTGGGATATGCGCAAGTTCCTGCTGGAGCTAACCCAGGCCGACGGCGTGCATCCGCCCCCGGAACGGATCGCCGCCGAATGAGCCTCTCCGCTGTGAACGACTTCGTGGTCAAGTTCGCCAACGTCAACGGTTCTGGCTCGGCCAGCGCCAACGGCATGTTCGCCAAGTCGATCCTGCGCATGGGCGTGCCGGTCGCGGCCCGCAACATCTTCCCCTCCAATATCCAGGGCCTGCCGACCTGGTACGAGGTGCGGATCAGCGAGTCAGGCAAGCTCGGCCGGCGCGGCGGCGTCGATCTGATGGTGGCGATGAACCCGCAGACCTGGGATCAGGACGTCGCCTCGATCGAGCCGGGCGGCTATCTGTTCTACGACTCGACCAAGCCGCTGCCGCCGTCGAAGTTCAGGGCCGACATCGAGATCATCGGTCTGCCGCTGACGGCGATCTGCAACGCGGCCTATACCGACCCGCGCCAGCGCCAGCTGTTCAAGAACATCATCTACGTCGGCGCCCTGGCCTACCTGATCGGCATCGAGACCGAGGTGCTGGACACGCTGGTGCGGGAAGAGTTCGGCTCAAAACCCAAGCTGATCGACGCCAATCTGCACGCGCTTGGACTTGGCCGAGACGGCGCCGCGCAGATGCTGGGCGCGCCGATTGGGCTGCAGATGCGCCGCGCGGACAAGGTCGGCGACCGGATCTACGTCGAGGGCAACACCGCCGCTGCGCTGGGGGCGGTCTATGGCGGCGCCACGGTCTGCGCCTGGTACCCGATCACGCCCTCGACCTCGCTGGCGGAGGCCTTCACCGAGCATTGCCAGAAGCTGCGCGTCGATCCGGCGACCGGGGAAGCCAAGTTCGGCATCATCCAGGCCGAGGACGAGATCGCCTCGATCGGCATCGTCGTCGGCGCCGGCTGGAACGGCGCGCGCGCCTTCACCTGCACCTCCGGCCCCGGCATCTCGTTGATGCAGGAGTTCATCGGCCTGTCCTACTTCGCCGAGATCCCGGCGGTGATCTTCGATGTCCAGCGCGGCGGGCCTTCTACCGGCATGCCGACCCGTACCCAGCAGTCGGACATCCTGGTGGCCGCCTATGCCTCGCACGGCGACACCAAGCACCCGCTGCTGTTTCCCGAGGACCCGGCCGAGTGCTTCGATTTCGGTGCGCTCGCGTTCGATCTCGCCGACCGGCTGCAGACCACCATCTTCGTCATGCTCGACCTCGACATCGGCATGAACGAGTGGCTTTGCCGGCCCTTCAAGTGGGATGACAACCGCAAGCTCGATCGCGGCAAGGTGATGACCTACGACGAACTGGAGGCCGGCAAGGACTTCGGCCGCTATCTCGACGTCGACGGCGACGGCATCGCCTACCGCACGCTGCCGGGCGTTCACCCTGAGCGCGGCGCCTATTTCACCCGCGGCACCTCGCGCGATCCCTACGCCCGCTACAGCGAGGAAGGCTCGGTCTATGTTGGCAACATGGAGCGGCTGCTGGAGAAGTTCGAAACCGCCAAATCGCTGATCCCCGCGCCGGTCGCACGGCCAGCCAAGCGCCGCACGCCGCATGGGGTAATCTACTTCGGCTCGACCACGCCGGCGATGCACGAGGCGCTGGAACATCTCGACGACCAAGGCGTGCTGGTCGATGGTCTGCGCGTGCGCGGCTTCCCGTTCAACAATCAGGTGCTCGACTTCATCGCCGCGCACGAGACGGTGTTCGTGGTCGAGCAGAACCGTGACGCCCAGTTGCGCACCCTACTGATGGTCGAGGGCGGGGTCGACCCGGCCAAGCTGATCGCGATCCTGGGCTACGACGGCTCGCCGATCACCGCCCGCTTCATCACCGACGAGATTTCCAAGCGACTGCGCGGGCTGACCCGAACGCCGGCGCCCCTGGTGGCCGAATGACCTACATAACCAAGCCTCGCCTGCACCACCCGCTGCTGCAGCCCAATGGGCTCGGCTTCACCCGCCGAGACTACGAGGGCAAGGTCTCGACGCTCTGCGCCGGCTGTGGGCACGACTCGATCTCCGCGGCGATCATCCAGGCGGCCTACGAGCTCGACCTGCCGCCACACCGGCTGGCCAAGCTCTCCGGCATCGGCTGTTCCTCGAAGACCCCGGACTACTTCCTCGGCAATTCGCACGGGTTCAATTCCGTGCACGGACGGATGCCGTCGGTGCTCACTGGCGCCAACGTCGCCAACCGCGACCTGATCTATCTCGGCGTCTCCGGCGACGGTGATTCAGCCTCGATCGGGCTCGGCCAGTTCGCCCACTCGATCCGGCGCGGCGTCAACATGACCTACATCGTCGAGAACAACGGTGTGTACGGCCTGACCAAGGGCCAGTTCTCCGCCACTTCGGATCCCGGCTCGAAGTCGAAGCGCGGCGTGGTCAACCACGATCAGTCGATCGACCTCGTGGGTCTGGCGCTGCAACTGGGCGCCAGCTTCGTCGCCCGCAGCTTCTCCGGCGACAAGGATCAGCTGGTCCCGCTGGTGAAGGCGGCGCTGGCGCACAAGGGCGCGGCGTTTATCGACGTGATCAGTCCGTGCGTGCAGTTCAACAACCACGTCGGCTCGACCAAGAGCTTCGACTACGTCCGCGAGCACAACGCGGCTATGAACCGGCTCGACTTCATCGAACCCCGCGCCGAGATCACCGCCGACTACGCCCCGGGCGAGGTGGAGCTGGTGGTGCAGCACGACGGCTCGGTCCTGCGGCTGCGCAAGATCGCCCCCGACTACGAGCCGACCGACCGAATTTCCGCGATGGGCCATTTGCAGATGCACCAGGCGCGCGGCGAGATCGTCACGGGACTACTCTATGTTGATCCCGAGGCCGGCGATCTTCACGACCACCTTCACACAGTTCATAAGCCGCTGAATCAGCTTACTGACCAGGAACTAGTGCCCGGTTCCGCGGCTCTTGCTGCAATAAACGACTCGCTGCGATAGCTAAAAGCCAAGCTTGGGAACGGGGCTTGCATAGCACTGGCTCCTAAGCTTCAAGGCGTAACAATAAGGGTGTGGCGATGCAGGGCGTACGCGACGTGGCGGTGGTGAAATCGATTCCGGGTCTCTATCCGGCGCCGACAAAGCATCGCCGCCTGGTGGAATGGGTTGCTGAGATCGCCGCCCTCACCAAGCCCGACCGCGTCGTCTGGTGCGATGGCTCCGAGGAAGAGTGGGAACGTCTGACCGTCGAGCTGGTGGCCGCCGGCACGCTGAAACGGCTCAATCCCGAGAAACGTCCGAACTCGTTCTACGCCGCCTCCGATCCCAAGGACGTCGCCCGCGTCGAGAGCCGCACCTTCATCTGCTCCAAGGACCCGGCCGACGCCGGCCCGACCAATAATTGGCTCGACCCGAGCGAAATGCGTGCGGACCTGCAGGGCCTGTTCGACGGCGCCATGTGCGGCCGCGCCATGTATGTGGTGCCGTTCTGCATGGGCCCGATCGGCTCCAAGATCAGCGCGCTCGGCGTCGAGATTACCGACAGCCCCTACGTCGTGGTTTCGATGAAGATCATGACCCGGATGGGCAAGGCCGCGCTGGATCAGCTGGGCGACGACGGTTTCTTCGTCCCCGCCGTGCACACGGTCGGCAAGCCGCTGGCCGCCGGCGAGCAGGACGTTCCGTGGCCCTGCAACGAGATCAAGTACATCGTCCATTTCCCGGAGGATCGCGAGATCTGGTCCTATGGCTCCGGCTACGGCGGCAACGCGCTGCTGGGGAAGAAGTGCTACGCCCTGCGCATTGCCTCGGTGATGGCCCGCGACGGCGGCTGGCTCGCCGAGCACATGCTGATCCTCAAGCTGACGTCGCCGCAGGGCAGGGCGCACTACATCGCCGCCGCCTTCCCCAGCGCCTGCGGCAAGACCAACCTGGCCATGCTGCAACCGACGCTGCCGGGCTGGATGGCCGAGACTATCGGCGACGACATCTGCTGGATGCGCTACGGCGACGACGGCCGGCTCTATGCGATCAACCCGGAGGCCGGCTTCTTCGGCGTCGCGCCGGGCACCGGCCTGAAGACCAACGCCAACGCCATCGCCGCGCTCTCCAAGAACACCATTTTCACCAATGTGGCGCTGACCGATGACGGCGACGTCTGGTGGGAGGGCCTGACCGACGCGCCGCCGCGGGGCCTGACCGACTGGCAGGGCAATGCCTGGTCGCCCGGCGGCGCGCCGGCCGCTCATCCCAACGCCCGCTTCACCGCGCCGGCCAGCCAGTGCCCGGTGATCGCGCCGGAATGGGAAGACCCGATCGGCGTACCGATTTCGGCCATCCTGTTCGGCGGCCGCCGCGCCAGCGCCGTGCCGCTGGTGACCGAGGCGTTCGATTGGGCGCACGGCGTATTCCTGGCCTCGAACGTCGCGTCCGAAGGGACCGCCGCGGCGGAGACCAAGGTCGGCGAACTTCGCCGCGATCCCTTCGCCATGCTGCCTTTCTGTGGCTACAACATGGGCGACTACTTCGGCCATTGGTTAAAGGTCGGCGCCGGGTCCGCTGATCCGGCCAAGCTGCCGCGCATCTATTCGGTCAACTGGTTCCGCAAGGACGCCGCCGGCAAGTTCGTCTGGCCGGGCTTTGGCGAGAACGCGCGCGTACTGAAGTGGATCGTCGAGCGCCTCGAAGGCGCGGCGGCGGCGGAAGACACCGCCATCGGCCGCGTGCCGGCGGCGGGCGCGCTGGACCTCAGCGGCCTCAACCTGTCGGCCGACGCCGCCAAGCTGCTGGGCTGCGTCGACACCGCTGTCTGGCGCGAGGAAGCGGCGCTCATCCCGGCCTTCTACGAACGCTTCGGCGAGCGCCTGCCGCAGACGCTGTGGGACGAATACGAGGCGCTGCTCGGCCGGCTCGACGCCGCCGACGAAGCCCTGTCGCCGCGGCCGATCGCCCTGACGGCCTAGCGCTTGACGGGCTAGCCCCGGCACGGCAATCAGCCGGCCAGATTTCAATCCTCGCCTTTGGCGCCTGATTTTCGGGGGAGTTTTGGTGCGTACGACGATCAGCGTGGCCGCGCAGTTTCGCGGCCCGCCCAACTCCGTCAACGGCGGCTATGCCTGCGGGGTGATGGGCCGGATGATCGTCGGCGCGTTCACCGCCGTGCTGCGCGGGCCGCCGCCACTCGACACGCCGATCGTGATGATCCAGGCCGATGGCGGCGTGCGCCTCGAAAGCCAGGCCGGCGATCTGATCGGCGAGGCCAGGACTGCCGACGCCGGCGCGATTCCCGCGCCGCCGCTTGTCCCTTCGCTCGCCGCCGCGATCGCCGCGGGTTCCGGGTTTCCGGGCCTGCACGGCCCGTTCCATCCGGTCTGCTTCTGCTGCGGCGACGAGGTGGCCGAGGGCGTCGGCCTGCGCGTCTTCGTCGGCCAGCTGGCCGGGGCGGCGGCGGGCGTTGTCGCCGGTCCCTGGACGCCGAACCCGGTCTTCGCCGACGCCGAAGGATTGGTCCCCGCCGAGGTGATCTGGGCCGCGCTGGATTGCCCAGGCGTCGTCTCCTGGGTCGTCACCGGCGGGGGCCACGGCATGCTCGGCACCATGACCGCCGAACTGATCCGCCGCCCGGCCGTCGGCGAAACCTGCATCGTGCTGGCTTGGCCGATCGAGCACAGCGGTCGCAAACTGATCTCCGGCACCGCGCTTTTCACGCCGGATGGCGAGCTTCTGGCCAAGAGCCACCAGGTCTGGATCGCCCGCGCGCCGGTCGCCGAAGCGGCCTGATTCCCGCCCAACTTCCCGAGTCGCTTTTCGGCGGCGGCGGGACTAAATAAGTTTGGAATTAATCGAACGCTTGTTTGGGAGGATCACGTAAATGCGTGAAGCTGTAGTCGTTTCCTATGCTCGCACGGGGCTGGCCAAATCAGGCCGCGGCGGGTTCAATATCACCCCCACAGTCAGCATGGCGGCGCACGCGGTGAAGCACGCCGTCGCCAAGGCCGGCATCGAGAAGGAAGCGGTCGAGGACTGCTTCATGGGCAACGTCGCCCACGGCGCACAGAACCTGGGCCGCAACGCCGCGCTGCTGGCCGGCCTGCCGATCACCACCGGCGGCGTCACCATCAACCGCTTCTGCTCCTCGGGCCTGCAGTCGATCGCCATGGCCTCGCGCTACGTCGTCGATGACGGCGCCGACGTGGTCGTGGCCGGCGGCGTGGAGTCGATCAGCTTCCCCGGCGGCGGCGGCGCGCGTGAAAACAACGATCCCGAGTTGCTGCGCATCGCGCCGGCGATCCACATGGCGATGATCGACACCGCGGACATCGTCGCCTCGCGCTACAAGGTCAGCCGCGAGTACCAGGACGAGTATTCGCTGGAATCGCAGCGCCGCATGGCGGCTGCCCAGCAAGCCGGCAAGTTCAAGGACGAGATCGTCCCGATGAAGACCAAGATGAAGGTGGTCAACAAGGAGACGAAGGAAGAAAGCGTCGTCGACTATGTGGTCGATCGCGACGAGTGCAATCGCCCCGACACGACGGCGGAAGGCCTCGCCAAGCTCGAGCCGGTAAAAGGCCCCGGCAACTTCATCACCGCCGGCAACGCCTCGCAGCTCTCCGACGGCGCCGCCGCCGTGGTGCTGATGGAAGCCAAGGAGGCCCAGCGCCGTGGCCTGGCGCCGCTTGGCCGTTTCATGGGCTGGGCCGTCGCCGGCTGCGAGCCCGACGAGATGGGCATCGGCCCGGTGTTCGCCGTGCCGCGCCTGCTCGAGCGTCATGGCCTGAAGGTTGACGACATCGACCTGTGGGAACTGAACGAAGCCTTCGCCTCGCAGTGCCTCTACGCCCGCGACACGCTGGGCATCGATCCGGAGAAGTACAACGTCAACGGCGGCTCGATCGCCATCGGTCACCCGTTCGGCATGACCGGCGCGCGGCTCACCGGCCACATCCTGCAGGAAGGACGTCGTCGTGGAAATGCGCGCTACGGCGTCGTGACCATGTGCATCGGCGGCGGCCAAGGCGGCGCCGGCCTGTTCGAAATCTACAATTGACCTGACGCGCGACAGCGCCGAAGGCGGAAAAGGGTCGCTCCGGCGGCCCCTTTCTCGTTCGGCCGCTGACGCTCAGAGCCGGCGCGGGTCTCCGACGGCGCCGCGCCCGCCTTCCAGCCATGCCCGCAACGCCGGCTCGGCGCGCTTCGGCGCCAGCTCCTGGTAGAGCGCCTGGTTGACCTCGCTGAGAACGCCCTTCCACCCGTCCAGCCTGGCGCGGGCGAAGAAGTCGGCGTTGCTGGCCCAGTCGCCGAGGTGGGCGCCCGGCGCCGTGTCGTCGGCGCAGGACTTCATCTGGGCGAACCCAGCCGCCTCGACCAGCGCCGGCCAGATGCCGGGTGCGACCGCGATCTCCAGGAATCGGGCCAGGCGTCGCATCTCGCCGACCAAGTCCAGGCGCAGGTCGCGGTAGTGTAGCAGGCAAAGGTTGGGCAAGGCGCGGTGGGTCCACGCCGTGCGGGCGGCGTGGAACACTGAGCCGGTCGGAAAGCCATCCTCCATCCAGGCGTGGATCGGCGCGGTCATCCAGACTGGGAAGCAGGCGTTCGGATCGGTCGGGAACCAGGAGTCGTCCGGCAGGCCGGCCCGGGCTCTGACCACGGCCTTGATGGCGGCCGAGGTGTTCTGCATGTGGTCCATCATCGACAGGAACGCATCGCGTGGGTCGCGTCCGCAGTGGATGTAGGACACGTTCTCGAAGTAGGGCAGGCCGTCGAGCGGGGTGTGGGTCTTGATCACCCGGCGCCACGGCTGCGCGTCGAGATCGTCCATCAGCTTGTCCACCGGCGCCCAGAGCCGGTCGAACTCCGGCGACAGCCGCGTCAGCGGGGCGGGCAGCTGCGGTCCATGCACCAGCAGCGCGCAAAGCATCTGGGTCCAGGTGGTGCCGCACTTGGGGGCGGTGGTGACGATGATGTCGCCGTCGCGCGGACGGTAGGCGTCCCAGCGGATGCTGTCGGACGCGGCCGTCTCGTAACGATGGAGGCGTTCGGGCAGCGTCGGCTGCTCGTACGCCTCGGCGGCTGAGGAACTGCGCATCACTCGTCGACGACCACCGCCGTGCCATACGCCAGCACCTCGGTGATGCCGTCCATGATCTCGTTGGCGTCGTAGCGCATGCCGATGATCGCATTGGCGCCCATCTCGGCGGCATGCTGGCAGAGGTGGTCGAACGCCTCCGCCCGAGAGGTCTCGGCCAGGCTGACGAACACCGTCAGCTTACCGCCGAACAGCGACTGGATGCCGCCCGCGAAGTTGCCGAGCGCGCTCCGCGAGCGGACGGTGATGCCGCGTACGATGCCGATGTGCCGGATCACCGAGTGGCCCGGAATGTCGTTGGTGGTCGAGACCAGCATGAGCTCCCCGTTTCAGTTACGAAACATGCAGACAGATCGCCGTTCGGGCAAGGCGAAAGCCGCCAGCTTGGCCGTGCCTGCGGCTTTTCGCCGGCGCCGTGATTGTCACCCGGCCAGACTCTGTTACGACGACCCGCTGATCATCGATCATGAGACGAGCCCCGAGGGTTGACCCGCCCTCAAGGAATTGCGCTGCTTGGATACGGCCGAGACCATTGAGCAGGTAGAAGCGGGACTCGCGCCGCCGACGGATCTCGAGCAGGCCGAGGCGGACTACGAGCGCTTCGTCGAGAAGAATCTGCCGCGCAACTTCGCCGGCCACTTCCTGCACGGCATGCTGGGCATGACCGGCTTTCGCATCTTCAACGCGCCGACCTTCCTGCCGGCCTACCTGCACCTGATCACCGCCTCCATGCCCGGCTCGGACTTCCTGGTCGGGCTCGGGCAGTCGATGCAGCAGCTCGGCAGCGTGATCTCGCCGGTGATCGGCGCGGCTCAGGTGGAGCACAGGAAGCGCGTGCTGCCGGTCTCGATGCTGATGGGCACCTTGATGCGGGTGCAGATCGCTGCGATCGCGCTCTGCGCTTGGTTCCTGCACGGTGTCACGCTGGTCGTGGCGATCATGTTCTTCCTGATGCTGCTGGGCCTGTTCCAGGGTGCGCAGGGGGTGGCCTTCCAAATGCTGATGGCCAAGGTGATTCCGATCCGGCTGCGCGGGCGGCTGCAGGCGCTGCGCAACCTCGCCGGCGGCCTGATCTCGGCGGGCCTCGCCTATCTCGCCGGCCGCTATCTGATTGGCGGCAAGGCGTTCGGCAACGGCTACGCCACGACCTTCGTCCTCGCGGCGATCCTGACCAGCATTGGGCTTACCCTGCTGGCGGTGATGATGCGCGAACCGGAGCCGCCGGTCGTGCGGGCCAAGGCGCGCACCTGGGATCGGATGCTGGAGTTTCCGGCGCTGCTCGCCGCCGACCGCGGCTACATGTTCTTCATGATCGCCCAGACCTGCGCCACAGCCGGGCGGATCGGCGTGCCGTTCTACGTCCTGTTCGCCCGCCACATCATGCCGCTGACCGGCGTCGAGGGCGGCAAGAATCTCGGCCTGATGAGCGTAGTGTTGTTCGGCGGCGACAGCCTGTCGAACATTCTCTGGGGCGCCATCGGCGACCGGCTCGGCTTCCGCGCTTCGTTCGTCGGCTCGATGGCGCTGTGGATCGCGGCGACGGCGGCGCTGCTGCTGGCGCAGAACTCGGGCATGGTGCTGGTCGCCTTCGCCGGGCTGGGCGCGGCGCAGTCCGGTTTCCAGATGAGCTCTCAGACCATGGTGCTGGAGTTCGGCGCGCGGCAGGACATGCCGATGCGGCTCGGACTCTCCCAGACCGCCCAGGGCCTCATGAACACGATCGGCCCGCTGGTCGGCGGGGTGATCGCCTGGGTGGCCGGATATCGGCCGGTGTTCATCCTCTCGATGGTGTTCGAGGCGATCGCGCTGGGGCTGCTGCTATGGGTGGTCGACGAGCCGCGATATCGACGGCGGCAGGTGTGACGCCGCTCAGATCGCCCGGCCCGCCCAGTACTGGTCCTTCAGCAGGCGCTTGTAGAGCTTGCCGGTCGGCAGGCGCGGCATCTCCTCGATGAAGTCAACCGAGCGCGGCGTCATGTAGTGGGCCAGCCGCTCGCGGGCGAAGGCGATCAGCTCGGCGCCCAGTTCGTCGGTCGGCGCTACCCCGGCGGCGGGCTCGATCACCGCCTTCACCGCCTCGCCCATCTCCTCGTCCGGCACGCCGAACACGGCCACGTCGCCGACCTTGGGATGCAGGATCAACGCGTCCTCGATCGCCTGCGGGTAGATGTTCACCCCGCCGGAGATGATCATGAAGGCCTTGCGGTCGGTGAGGTAGAGATAGCCCTCGGCGTCGACGTAGCCGACGTCGCCGAGGCTGGTCCAGTTGTCGTGCGCCGGGTGCTGGGCGGCGCGGGTCTTGGCCGGATCGTTGTGGTAGGCGAACGTCATCTGCTCGCGCTCGAAGTAGATCAGCCCGCTCTCGCCGACCGGCAGCTCGGTCCCGTCCTCCTCGCAGATGTGCAGGATGCCGAGCGCCGGCTTGCCGACCGAGCCGGGGTGCGCCAGCCAGTCGGCGCTGTCGATGATGGTCGCGCCCGTGCCTTCGGTGCCGGCGTAGTACTCGTGGATGATCGGGCCCCACCAGTCGATCATCTGCCGTTTCACGTCGACCGGGCAGGGCGCGGCGGCGTGGACGGCGACCTGGTGCGAGGAGAGGTCGCGCCGGGCGCGGGCCTCGGGCGGCAGCTTCAGCATCCGCACGAACATGGTCGGCACCCATTGGCTGTGGGTGACGCGGTATTGCTCGATGTAGCGCAGTGCGGCCTCGGGATCGAACCGCTCCATCATGATCACCGTGCCGCCGTAGCCCAGCACGTTGGTCACATACCCGAGCGGCGCGGCGTGATAGAGCGGCGCCGGCGAGAGGTAGACCGTGTCGCGTGAGAAGCCGTAGCGATTGACCGACTGGCGCAGGGCGAAGCCCTCGGCGACGGTCATGCCGGTCAGCGGGCGCAGGATGCCCTTCGGCCGGCCGGTGGTGCCGGAGGAATAGAGCATCGAGTCACCCATCGGCTCCTCGGCAAGGGGTTCTGCCGGGAACGCGGCGATGGCGTCCTCGTAGGAAGCCCAGCCATCGATGGTCCCATCCGCCATCAGCCGGACCCCGCAGTTCCGGATCAGCGGCGCGACCGGGGCGACGATCTCGCGGCGGTCGAACGAGCTGACGATGGCCTTCGCCATGCAATCGTTCACGATGTAGGCGCTGTCGTCCGGCGGCAGATAGCGGTTGACCGCGGTGAGGTAGAGCCCGGAGCGGAACGCCGCCCACACCACCTCAGCGTAGCGCAGGTTGTTCTCCATTAGGATGGCGATGTGGTCGCCGCGGCGCAGTCCCTGGGCGTGAAGGAGCTGGGCGAGCTGGTTCGAGCGGTCGTTCAGCTCGCGGTAGGTGATCAGCTCGCCGCTCTCGGCGGCGATCATGGCCGGCTTGTCGGGCGTGTCTCGGGCGTGATCAGCGACATACATGCGGGGCGCTTCTCGGGCAAATGGCTTGGGCTCTATGCGACCAAGCCCGTCCTAGCTCGCGCCGCGTCCGTCAAGCCCTCAGCGAGCCAGTGCGCCGCATGCGCAGCTAAGTATAACCGCAGAGGTCGCGGAGGAGGCGCCGAGATCGCAGAGGGTCCGGGCGCCCCTCTGCGCACTCTGCGAATTCTGCGGTTACACTTTGGAGCGCTTGCGGCCAGCAGCGTCGCCAGGCAGTCCTAGGCCGCGCCGTTGATCGGCGGCTTGAACAGGTCGGCCGGGGAGGCGGTGAAGATCTCGATGCCGGTTTCGGTGACGCCGACCGAGTGCTCGCACTGGGCC
>Ga0302325_10016522_pt1 | contig 15629 bp, 19 predicted proteins | sample Palsa_T0_2_FD_201948 | JGI IMG/M metagenome (GOLD analysis project Ga0302325, IMG submission 201948) | Peat permafrost microbial communities from Stordalen Mire near Abisko, Sweden - Palsa_T0_2 | ecosystem: Environmental > Terrestrial > Soil > Palsa > Peat permafrost | place: Sweden: Abisko...
ATCATGTTCCTTTTTTGTGCCTGCGATTGGAGTTGTCCGCTGCGCTATCTGCTCAGCTTCTGGCCCACGCCACGGTCGCAATACCGGCGAAGGTCATCAACACCGAGCCGGTTACGTGCAGCGCAACTTCCCCGCATGCAGCGAGCGCTCGTCCTTGTTGCAGTAGGGTCACAATCTCCGCGGAAAAAGTAGAGAACGTGGTCAAACCGCCGCAAAAACCCGTGATGATAAACAGGCGCCACTCGGGCGCGATCGCAGAGAACACCGCGAAAAATGCGACCGCCAGGCCGATGATGTAGCCACCGATCAGATTCGAGGCCAGCGTTCCGGGCGGTACGCTCGGAAAATAGCTGTTGAGCACCAGGCCGAGCCACCAGCGCAGCAGCGCGCCCAGACCGGCACCGATAAAGATCGCAGCAATTGCTTTCAAGGAATCACCCGTCGTTGACTACATGGTCGGACGCGGTGCCATAGCCTGCGCCCACCATCCGGTTAAGCGTAGGCATCATCAGCTGCGAGCGCAGCGGTTAGCGGAGGAATGCCATCTCCCTTGCGCGGGGAGTCTAACGGGCGCCCGCGGTGTTTTCAACGGCGCACTACGGCAATCCGGGGGCTGGGGAGTTCGCGATGCCATCGATGTGAGCGGTGTCATTGACGCGCAGCACCACCATGTCATCTTCGCCGACGAGGATTTCGCTGAGGCCGCACGGGTGCTGGGTTATTCGCCAGTACGCGCCAAGGGGCAGGCCCAGGGCGAGTAGCAGCAGCGCGCGACAGCTGCTGTCGTGTCCGACGACGACCACGCTCTGGCGCGGATGGTTGGCGACGATCAGTCGCAGCGCATCCGCCACGCGAGCGCTGAGCTGTTGCAGCGAGTCGCCGCCCGGGAATCTGATCAGGTCCGGATACTTGCGCCAACGCTGGTAGGCATCGGGGTACGCCTGGCGGATCTCAGCATGAGTGCTCTCCTGCCAAGCGCCGTAATCGAGATCGGTCATTCCCTCGAGTACCTGGCTGGCAACGGCGCAACGCTCGGCGATGAATCTTCCGGTATCGATGCAGCGTTGCCTCGGGCTGGTATAGACGATGGCTGGCTGCCAGTACCGTGCGATACGCTGCGCCGTGAGCTGCGCTTCAAGCAGGCCGCGCGCGGTCAGATCCAGATTGACGTTGCCGCGAAAGCGCTCGGGTTCGATGCCGGGAACGTGACCGTGTCGAACCAGAATAATGCGCGTCATGATGATCCTGGTCGCCTAAAGAGGTGCGGCCAGCTCGTCCCTGACATCAAATATCTGAAATCCCGCGCGCTCGTAGATCTTTACGGCGGCAGGGTGATCCCAGGTGTCCGTGTGCAGCCAGATGCGGCTCGCGCCCGACTGCCATTGCGCCTGCAAGGCCACGGACAGCAGCCAGGATCCCAGCCCGCGGCCCTGCACAGCGGGGATCACTCCAAAGTTCTTGAGCTCGATCTCGGGAAATCCCTGGCGATCGAATTCGCAAAATCCGATCGGCTTATCGTCGCCGCCCCGCAAGACGTAGATTGCGAGCGCATCGCCGGCCAAAAGCGAATCGAGGGCGTCGGAGGAAATCGCAAGCCGCTGATCCCACAGCACGCTCGCGCCGACGCGCCGATAGAGCCACAGGTAAGTCGAGCGAGTCATGCGCTCGCGCTCGATCCGCTCGGGACCGCCGTATTCGCGCAGCGTCGGTGGCGCGCGTAATTCGAGGTAGGTTACGCGCACGACGGCGCCGCGTTGATCGCCCGATGCCACACTCATCCCGAGGACAAATACGTCGTGATCTTTGCCGGCGCGTCTCGGGTCGCTGTAAGCGGCCGCTCAGCCGGCATGCGCGGCGTTGGATTTGAGCACTTCACCTCGAACGCGGAAGTCGTCAAGCGTTATCTGATGCGGAGTACAGCCGGTGTCGTAGGCCAGGCCGCGCCAGCTGAAGCTCTGCGTCAGCAGGGGCTTCATCGCGCTCATGAGCTCGCAATCGCCCTCGCCCATGAAGAACGGCCGCTGGCCATCGAGTTTGAACGGCGTCCAATGGGCTTGCACGATATCGGCCGCGGCGGTATCGGCAGGAGCGGTGGCCAGGGTATCAAAATCCGCCGTGACCCAGGCGAAGCGAGACAGCGAATTCGGCCCGCGAGGGCAGCCGCTGGCCTGAACCTGCACACCGCGGCGCGCGCCGAAGAACAGCAGGATCTGTCGAACCTTGTCTTCCAATCCGTCGCAGCTATAGATCGAAGTGATGCCGAAGTAATTGAAGGTCCCGTGGTGATGCTGCCAGGCCGTGGCCTCGGGCGGCGCAGCAGTCTCAGTGGCGGCCAGGGCAGCGCCGGCGCCTAGGCACAGCATGGCGAGCGCGGCAGTGATGAATGATCCGTGGGCGTGTCTCATGGTGCTAGCCTCGTCGCCGATAGCGGGCGACATAATCGTGGACGGTGCCCCTGTAACGCACCATAGGGTACGCCCGCTGACACGCCATGTGAAACCGCGACAGCATGAGCACCGCGACCGTGGCGCCGCGCACCAATGCGCCCGGGGGCCTAGACGTTGCTGATGATCTTGGCCTTGAGCGACTCATACTCGGAGTCGGTGATCAGGCCCGTGTCACGCATGGATTTGGCGCTGCGCAGACGGCTGGCAGCGTCCCCGTCGGCCGATGCCGCAGTGTCACTGCCGCCGGAACCGCTGAGCTGAATGCCGCCTGAGCGCGCCCGCAGCTCCTCCAGATCGCGCACCCGGCGTTTCTCGCGCCAGGCCTGATCGTGGGCCTGACAGATACGATAGAGCCCCTGCGCTTGCTCCTTTCGCAGACCTTCATAGACCAGTGAGATCGTGGGTCCGGATGCCGAAGCCAAGTCGGGACCGGTGAAGGCAGTCAGTTGCAGGGTCGCGCCCAGGACCCCGACATGCAGATGAATCTGCTTCAGATCCTGCCAGCGTATGTCGGCCAGATCAAAGCCCCCGAACAGCGGCCGCGTCACGGCCAGAAAGCGCCCGGTAGTGGCGCCCAGCGCCACGCGGCGATGGCCGAGTGCGAACACCCGCCGCTGGATGGCCCAGGCTTCGAGTTTCTCGTCGACCGTCAGCACCGAATTGAGGTTTTGCAGCGCGGTTTGGCTGCCCCGATCTTCAACGGCCGGATCGTCCATATTCGCTCCGATGTGCAGGACCGAATGATGGCATATCGCAGTCGTTGGTACATCTGTGCCGGCATTGTTATAAAAATGCGATTTGTGCCCAGGCTGTGGCTGCGTTCATGACACGGCCATGACAAATGGGCCTCGGCGCGGGTTAGGCTTTGATGCCATGGATTTGCGTGGTCTCAACGTCCTACAATGGCGCGGAGCGCATGTGGCCACGGCCACGGCGCCGGAGCCCCAGTGCGGGCAGGACCTGTTCCTGATCGACACCTGTCAGCGGCGTGTGGCCGTTATGTTCGGCCAGGAATGCCTCGCTGCGGCCCGACAGCAATTTCCATCCGATGGTGCGCTCGAGCATTTCGAGGGTGCCGCCGCCTATGCGTTTCTGCTGCGTTTTTGCTGCGGACTGGAGAGCAAGCTGGTCGCCGAGACGGAAATCTTCGGCCAGATCAAACAGGCCTGGCGCGATTTTCTCGGCCGCAGCTCGCCGTTGTCCAAACAGCTCTCACCCTGGATGCAGCATTTATTCCAGGATGCCAAGGAGATCCGGGCCCAGCACCTGGGCAGCCTCGGCAGCGCTTCCTACGGTTCGCAGGTGCGGCGGCTGCTGGGCGAGGAGGCCGGTTCCGGTCCTACTCTACTGGTGGGCGCCGGGCAGCTGGCACAGGCGGTGGCGCCCTGGCTCACGGGTTCGCAGCTGTGGTTGTGGAACCGCACTGCGAAACGCGCCCAGGAGCTGTCTCTCGAGCTTGCAAAGCGCAGCCCCGAGCGACCGGTTCGCGTGATCGAACCCGGGGTCGAGGCCGAACTGACGGCCTGGCGCAGTGCGCGTCAGGTCATTATCTGCGTGCCGCCGGACCACGAGGCCGATCTGGTCCGGGTCGCCGCTTGGCGCGAACGGCAGGCCGGCGGCGGCAGAATCATTCACTTGGGCGCCGGAGCCGAGGGCGCGGCGCCGTGGAATGACCTGCCCGAGTTCGTGAGCCTTGGGACGTTCTTCAACATGCTGCAGGCCCATTCTGAACTGCGGCGCCGTCAGCTCGAACGTTCGCGTGCCGTATGTCTTGAAAAGGCCGTGTTGCGGTCGCTGGGTGCAAACTCCTCGCATCCTCATAGCTGGGAGGATCTGGCGGCCTTCAACGCCGTTTGAGTCATGCGGCCGCGTGTACTGAAGCTCGGCACGCGCCGCTCAGCCCTGGCGCGTGCGCAGAGTGCAGCGATCGCTCGACAGCTCGAGCAGCTGCATGCGGGGCTTAAGGTCGAGCTGATCGGCATCGAAACCCGCGGCGACCGTATCCAGGACCGCCCGCTGTCTTCCGTCGATGGCAAGGAATTCTTCACCGCCGAGATCGACCAGGCATTGCTCGATGGCGCGGTCGACTTCACCGTGCATTCCTATAAGGACCTGAGTCTCGAGCGCACCGCGCGGCTGCGCCTTGCGGCGGTACCGGCCCGCGAGCAGCCCAACGACATAGTCATCTTTGCGCGCGACGTTCCCGAGCGTCTGGCCGCGGGTTTCCAACTCACTTTAGGCACCTCTTCACCGCGGCGAATGTGCTTCGTACCCGATCTGCTTCAGCGTCTGTTGCCGCGTCCGGCAGCTGCCGCTGGCCCCGCGGCCCTGCGGCTGGTGGATCTGCGCGGCAATGTGGATTCGCGCCTGCGGCGTCTGCATGAGCCCCGCGGCTCGGCACGTCAACTCGATGCCATAGTGCTGGCCTTTGCCGGCCTGGCACGGCTATGGGCCGATGACAGCGGGCGCGCACTGCTCGAGCAACTGTTCTCGCCCCTGCCGCGCATGGTGCTGCCCCTGTCAGGGTGTCCGGCCGCACCGGCGCAGGGCGCGCTGGCTATCGAATGCCGCGCCGACGACGCCGTCACCGGTGAGCTGCTGGCCGCCATCGATCATGCCCCCAGCCGGCGGGCGGTAGGGATCGAGCGCGCACTGCTGGCCGAGCGCGGCGGCGGCTGCCATCAGCGCTTTGGCGCCACGCAGATTGAAGTACCGGACTTGGGTGCGCTGCTGTATCTGCGGGAAGCAGACGGTGGGCCGCAGTTGCGCTGGACGCCGCCAGCGCCGCTGGCTGCCGCAACAGGCCCGGTTCGAGCCTGGGACGGGAGCCGGGCCGAGCGGGCCGTCGTGGAGCCCATCGAGGCCGGTATCGGCCTGTGTCAGCGGCATTTGCCGGCGAGCCAGGCGCTGTTCATCACCCATGGACGCGCGCTGCCTCAGCAGGCCGCCGCGCTGATCAATGCTGCCGCGCACCTCTGGGTTCCCGGACTGTCCACCTGGCAGGGGCTCGCCGAGCGCGGCCTGTGGGTCGAGGGCTGTGCCGAGGGTTTAGGATTTGCGCAGCTCGAGCCGTTGCTGCAACAGCCGCTGCTGCAGCTGCCTGCGCTCTCACAGTGGACAGTGCTGACGCATGAGCAGGCTGCCAGCGGTTGGAACGCGCGGTACGTCATCGCCACCTACCGCATGCCGGCAGCGCTCGAGCTGGACGCGGCCGACGCGCCTGCCCAGGCGAGCCATTTGTACTGGTACAGCAGCGCACAGTTCGAGCGCTGGCGCGGCAGCGTTGCAGGCCTGGCGCAGCACGCCTGCGGGCCCGGCAAGACCTACCAGCACCTGCGGCGCGCCGGGGTGCAGAATCTGCAGATGTTTCCATCTGCGGTGCAATGGCGTAGCTGGCTGGGTCTGTGAGAGACAGCGCCGGCAAGGGCGGCCTCAGTACGGTGCCCATGCGCCGTGTGCTGCTGCTGGCAGCCGCCGTGGCAGTTTGGCTGTCACTGCAGATCGTTCTGGTGGTGTGGTGGGCGACGGTCATCGAGCGCCAGGCGCGGCAGATCGCGGCGCTCGAGGCGCTGCGCGGCGATGGCTCGGGGCTCGCCGCGGCACAGTGGTCGCGAACCCAGCTCATGCTGGTCGGTGAATCCGCCAGCTCGCTGGCGCTGTTGCTGGCGGTATCGTTGCTGCTGGCATGGCTGTACTGGCGCGAGCATCGGCGCGCGCGCAGCATGCAGGCCTTCTTTGCCTCGGTGACGCATGAGTTGCGTACCCCGCTGACCAGCATCCGGCTGCAGGCCGAGGCGATCGCCGAAGGCGGGCACAGCGCCGAGCTCGCGCGCCGGCTGCTCGAGGACTCGCACCGGCTCGAATCGCAGATCGATAAGACCCTGGAGCTGGCGCGTATCGAAGGCGGCGGACCGCTGAGGGAGCAGTCGATTCCGTTGCAGGCGTGGCTCGCACGTGCGTTGCAGGACATCGCGCAAGCGCATGGCGCGGCGCTCGACGTGCTGGCGCACGTGGATGCGGCGCTGCCGCCGATCCAGGCCGATGCGGCCGCGCTGCAGATGATTCTGCGCAATCTGGTGGAAAACTCGGTGCGCCATGCGCGCATGAGCCCGGTGCGCGTCCGGCTCACGGCGGTCGTGCGCGGCGCGCAACTGCTGCTGGAATATCAGGACAATGGCCAGGGCGTCGCCGCCGCCGCGGGCCGCCTCGGCCGCCTGTTTGGGCGCGGGCCGAATTCCAGCGGCGCCGGAGTCGGGCTCTACCTGGTGCGGCGGCTCATGCAGCGCATGGGCGGCCGGGCAAAATTCGATACCGCGCCCGGTGAAGGCTTCCGCGCCGAACTGTGGTTCCCGGTCAGTACCTAAGATGCGGCGCCCATGAGTACGCCCACGCGCCTGCTGCTGGTCGAGGACGAGCGTAATGTGGCCGAAACCCTGATCGAGCGGCTCGGCGCCGCGGGCTTCGTGATCACGCGTGCGGATTCACTGGCGAGCGCACGGCGCGCGATCGGCGAGAGCAGCTTTCAACTGGCGCTGCTGGATGTCGGGCTGCCCGACGGCAGCGGCTTCGAACTGGCGCGAGTGCTGCGCGAGCGCGCGCCGGCCACCGCCATCGTGTTCCTGACCGCGCATGCCAACGCCGAGGATCGCATACGCGGCCTGGAACTTGGCGCCGACGACTATGTCGCCAAGCCTTTTCACTTTCGCGAGCTGCTGCTGCGCATTCAGAATTGTCTCAAGCGGGCGCAGGATCTGGCACAGGTTCCCGGCGAGATGCGCGGTCAGGTGCACATCGGCCGGGCGCTGATCGACTTCGAGCGCTTTGTGGCCACGGTCGACGGCCAAAGCCAATCGCTCACGCACAAGGAGTGCGCCGTGCTGCGCCTGCTGGCCGAGCGCGCCGGCCGGGCCGTCAGCCGCGATGAAATTCTCGATCGCGCCTGGTCGGCCGATGAATTTCCAACTTCACGTACGGTCGATAATTTCATCGTGCGGCTGCGCAAACTGGTCGAGCTCGATGCCGCCGATCCGCGCGTGATCCGCAGCATTCGCGGCGTCGGCTATCTGCTTACGCAGATCCACCGTGACTGAGCCGTTGCTGCTACAGGCGCTCTCGTGCCGCAACTCCGGGCGGCCGCCGGTGTGGTTCATGCGCCAGGCCGGCCGCTACCATCGCCACTACCAGGCGCTGCGTGCGCGGCACGAGTTCATCGATCTATGCAAACAGCCGCAGCTTGCGGCCGAGGTGACCCTCGGCCCGATCGAGGAATTCGGCTTCGATGCCGCGATTCTTTTTTCCGATCTGCTGTTTCCACTCGAGGCCATGGGCATGGGTTTGCGCTACGCGCCCGGGCCGCAACTGGATTGGTATCTGCGCAGCCCCGCCGACCTGGCAAGGCTGCAGGGCGGATCCGAACGCGCCGCGCACATGAGTTTCCAGGCCCGGGCCATCGAGTTGCTGCGCGCGCGCCTGCCGTCGCAAACCGGCCTGATCGGTTTCGTCGGCGGTCCCTTTACGCTCTATGCCTACGCCGTCGCCGGCTCGCACGAGGGCTTCGCGCGCGGCAGTCTCGACGGGTTGGACGATGGATTGTACCAGGGCTTCAACGAGCGGCTGTGCGGCCTGCTGGCGGCCAACATGGCGCTACAGGCGCAGGCGGGTGCACACTGCGTGGCAATCTTCGACACCGCGGCCGGTACGCTCGACCCGCAGCAGTTCGCGCGCTATGCCGCTGAACCTCTGGCGGCGGTCGTGCGGGAGTTTCGCCTGCGCTGCCCGGACACGCCGGTGATCTACTATTCGCGCGACACCGGGCCTGCGCACTGGTCGGCGTTGCGGGCGATCGATCTGCAGTGCCTGGGAATCGACTGGCGGCACGATCTGGTCGAGGTGCTGCGCTCACAGGGCGACAGCTGCAGCGTGCAGGGCAATATCGATCCGCAATGGCTGCTGCTGCCGGCAGCACCATTGGAGCGGCGGTTGCGCGAGTATTTCACGCGCCTGCTCGAGCAGCCGGCGGCGCTACGTGCAGGGTGGGTCTGCGGCCTGGGACATGGCGTGCTGCAAACCACGCCGGAAGCGAATGTGCGGCTGACGCTGCGCGTGCAACGGGAAATATTCGGATGAGTGCCGTAGTCGCCGATCCGCTGATCGCCAAATATGATGTCCCTGGGCCGCGCTATACCAGTTATCCCACCGTACCTTACTGGGAACTCGCACCCAGCGAGAGCCAGTGGCTCGAGCATATCGGGCGCGCATTGGCTGCCGGCGGCGAACACGGTGCGGCGCTTTACGTGCACATCCCGTTCTGCCGCGCGCTGTGCACCTTCTGTGGCTGCAACACGCGCATCACCCGCAGCCACGACTTCGTCATGCCGTATCTGCGGGCGCTGCATAGCGAGCTGGATCTGTATCTGCGTCCGCTCGGGCGCTCGCGACTGGAGCTCGGCGAGCTGCATCTGGGCGGGGGTACGCCGACTTTTCTGACCAGCGGTGAGCTCGAAGCGATGCTGGCGGGTCTGTTCGCGCGCGCGAGTCTGCGTCCGGATGCGATCTGCTCGATCGAGGTCGATCCGCGTGTGACCAGCGCCGAGCAGCTCGGCGTGCTCGCGCGCCATGGTTTTCGCCGCATCAGTCTCGGCGTGCAGGACTTCGATCCGCGCGTGCAGGACATCGTCAATCGTGTGCAAAGCGAAGCTCAGGTGCACGAAGTGACCCGGGCCGCGCGCGCTCTGGGCTACGACAGCATCAATTTCGATCTGATCTACGGGCTGCCGTTGCAGACACTGGCCAGCGTCGATGCCACCATGGATGCGCTGTGCCGCCTGCGACCCGACCGCATCGCTCTGTATGGCTATGCGCACGTGCCCTGGATCAAGCCGGGCCAGCGCCGTTTCACCGAGGCCGACGTACCGAGGGGGCAGCAAAAACGCGAGCTCTATGAGCGCGGGCGCGAGCGGCTCGCACTCGCCGGCTACCGCGAAATCGGACTGGATCACTTTGCGCTGGAGTCCGACAGTCTCTGGAAGGCACGGCAATCGGGTTCGATGCACCGCAATTTCATGGGCTATACCAATGCCTTCACGCGGCCATTGATCGGCTTGGGCGTATCCTCGATCGGTGATACCGGCGATGCCTTGGCACAGAACGAGAAGGATCTGCGGCAATATCAGGAACGGGTCGAGCGCGGTGAGCTGCCGATCCATCGCGGCCATCTGCTCAATGCCGAGGACCAGGTACTGCGCCGCCATATCCTGCGTCTGATGACGCGGCTGGAAACGCGCTGGGATGTTCCCGAGGATTACACCGACTTCCTGCTTACGGCCGTGCAGCGGCTGGCCGAACCCGCGGCCGATCGGCTGGTGAATCTCGATGGCGCCGGCTGCCGGGTCACCGACAAGGGCCGCGCATTCCTGCGCAATATCTGCATGGCCTTCGATGCGCGTTTGTCGCGCCGGATGCCCGACAAGCTGCTGTTCAGCCGCACGATCTGAGCGAGCCGCTCAGAACGGTTTGAGCACTGCCAGGATGACGATGGGCACTACCAGCAGCAGTGAGGCTTCGTTGAACAGGCGCAAGGCCAGCGGTCCGGGCAGCGGCGCGGCGCGCTGCATGCGCCCGAGCAGCACGCGACAAACAAAGTGGTAGCCGATCAACCCCAGCACGAACAGCAGTTTGACCATCAACCACCGCCCCGCGTCGTGAAAGCCGAGCCACAGCCATAGGCCGAACACCACTGCCAGCACGGCCATGATGCTCATGAAGCCATACAGCCGCCGTGCCATGATCACCAGCCGGCGCACGTCCTCACCGTTGGAGCGGCCTTCGGCGTAATGAACGAAGATCCGCGGCAGGTAGAATAGACCTGCCAGCCAGGCCATGACGGCGATCAGATGCAGTGCTTTGATCCATAGCATGCTGGCAAGCGTATGACTATCTGACAGGAGATGCGACAGCCTTTGAGCCAGACTGCTCCCGTGTCAACCGACCAGCGGCCCGCGCTATGGCTGCGCGCGCTGGCGGCGCTGCCTTTCGGCGTGCTGTATGCATTGACCGCACTGCTGGTTCTGGTATTGCGATACCTGCTGCGCTACCGGGTGCAGGTGGCACGCACCAACCTGCGCGGTTGTTTTCCGAGCCGTTCGCGCGCTGAGATCGAGTCGCTGCTGGCTACCTACTATCGCCATCTCGGACAGGTGATTGCGGAATGCATCAAGCTCGCGAGCCTATCGGCCGAGGAGATGCGCCGCCGTATACGCTTTACCAATGCCGAACTGGTGCATGCTGAAACCGCCGCTGGACGCTCGGTGCTGCTGGTGGCGGGTCACCTGGGCAACTGGGAGTGGTCATTGCAAGGCGTCGTGCTGTATCTGGGTGTGCCGATTGATGCCGCCTACAAGCCGCTGCATTCGGCCGGCGCAGATCGCGAACTGCTCAAACTGCGCGGCCGATTCGGCGCGCGCATGGTCGCGGCCAAGAAGCTGGTGCGAGCCGTGGCGCGCCGGCGCAACGAACTGCATGCGATTGCGCTCATGGCCGATCAGATTCCGGCCTCCAGCGGTGGCCGTCATTGGCTGCGTTTTTTCGGACGCGAAACGGCGTTCTATCCGGGCCCCGGTGAGATTGCCCGGCTGACCGGCTATGCCGCTTTCTTTACCTCCATGCGCCGCACCGGCCGTGGCTACTACGACATGACCTTCCACCCGATGGCAGCGGCCGGTGAGCGCCTGGAGCCTGCGGTGTTTACCGAGCGCTATGCGCAGATCCTCGAAACGCAGATTCGGGCCGACCCGGCCGATTGGATGTGGACACATCGGCGCTGGAAGCTGGCTCCGCCGGTAGTGCCATAGCGCGATATCTCAGCGCGGCCCGCCCGGCCAGTACCACGCTGCCAAACAATCCCAGATAGGCGCCGGCGCCGAGTCTGACGCGCTGCGCCACCTCACCGGTAGCCCACTGCATGGATTGATTGCCCCAGCGGATCAGATGGCCGCGCAGCGAGTCGGGCGCAGCATCCACGGGCCAGCTCGAGCCACCGTAGTACAGCGCCAGCGCGCAAACCAGCATCAGCGCAAGCGGCAACGTTCCGGCCAGCCAGGCGCTGCGCCGTGGACTGAGCCATGGCGCAAGGCACGCAGTCAGCGCCAATAGGCACACGAGCGTGAAAGCCACGGTCTCGAGCCCATGTCCGCTGCCGACACCGCTCAACAACAGCGAGGGCTGGCGCAGCACCGACAGCAATTCGTAGAAGCGAGTGCTCTGGCTCAGACGGCCGATGGAGAACACCAGGGTATTGAGACCAAACCAGCTCACCCCGATTAGAATGATGCAGGTTGCCGTGACCACATCGAGCGCTGCCGGTGCCGGAATTTTATGTTGCATGATGGGCGCCTCCTCGTGCGTTATTGAGCACATTAAGCGCGCCGCCCGCGGCGCGGCCACCCCCTCGTAAGAGGGAGGGTGTGACCAGGGCGGCCTCGCTAGCATCCTCGGCGCGTCGAATCGCCGAACGCGGCGCCACCAGCCGAGAACAGCCATGAGAAGCTTGCGTCCCATCATGATCGCAACCGTGCTTGCGCTGAGCGCCTCGGGTTGCGCCAGCACCCAGCCCTGGGTGCAGAATGTTCAGCAGAGTTCCAGCAAGGCGGCGGAAGCGGCCAGACAGGCAGCCTCGGCCACATCTGCGCGCATGCGGGCCTATATGGCGGAGAAAGATCTGCTCAAGACCTTTACCGACGCGGGCGAGCACGGCGAATCCGAAGTGCTCAGGGAGCTGCATCGCGCGCGAGCCGCAACGCCCGCCAAATCCACAGCCCCTGGAGTGCAGGCTGCGTCTGTGGGCGCCGGTGCGCCGCTGGCACGCGTGCCGCGCTCGACACAGCCGAATGCCGGTCCCTACCGCTGGCCGCTGGATGCCTACATCGTGAGTTCCGAGTTCGGTCAGCGCTGGGGCAAGATGCACAAAGGCATCGACCTCGCAGCCGAGTCGGGCGAGCCGGTTTATGCGATCGCAGATGGCCAGGTCATCTATGCCGGGGACGGTCTGCGCGGCTACGGCAATGTCGTCATCATCGAGCACGACGGCCGCATGAGTTCACTGTATGCCCACAACAGCGAACTGAAGGTCAAGAAGGGCGATACCGTGAGCCAGGGCACGTTGATCGCATTGCTGGGCAGTACCGGCCACTCCACCGGTCCGCACGTACATTTCGAGATTCGCGAAGGCGATACCGCGGTCGACCCGGCCACCGTGCTGCCTACCCCGAAGTTCGCCGCCTCGCTGGCGAAGCGCTGACTTAAGGCGGCCGCTTGGCCAGAATGGTCTTGGGCGGCGGCCGGTTGCTGCCCAGCGGCCTGACCAGGCGCAGATGATTGCCCAGCGGGCGCACGGCCTGGTGCACGGCCGGATGAACCGTAGTGCCGGCCTGCTTGGCCTTGGCGGCACTGTCGAGGCGCGGAAAGGTCCAGGCAGCATGCGCCGCGGGACTCAAGGTCGCGACGATTGCCAACATCCATAGTGCCGGACGCAGAAACACCTTCATCAGCCCCGTCCTCCAATGCGCACGAGTGCCACTATAACCCAACCGCAATGATGAGCCTCAGCGCGGGCCGGCGCTGCGAATTAACGCCCAAATCCATAGTCGAATCGAGCGCTAGGCCATACCGCCGTTAACGCAGATGACCTGGCCGGTGACATAGCCGGCAGCCTCGCCGGCCAGGAAATCGACCAGGTGCGCGACCTCATTGGCACTGCCGGGACGCTGCATGGGCACCAGCTGCGCGATGATGGCGGCGCTAAAGTGGCCCTCGCTCATGTCGGTGGCGATGATTCCGGGCGCCACCGCGTTGACCGTGATACCGCGGCTGGCGATCTCCAGCGCCAGCGCGCGCGTGGCGGAGTTCAACGCACCTTTGGCGGCGGCGTAATTGACCTGACCGCGGTTGCCGATCAGGGCCGCCACCGAGGAGATATTGATGATGCGGCCCCAGCGGGTGCGGATCATTGGCATCAGCAGCGGCTGCGTCACGTTGAAGAAGCCGTTCAGCGCCACATCGATTACTCGGTGCCACTGAAGCGCACTCATGCCGGGGAACACCGCGTCGTCGTGGATGCCGGCGTTGTTGACCAGCACCTGGATCGGGCCGGCCTGCAACACCTGCTCGAGCACCGCGTGGGTAGCGGGCCGATCGGTAACATCAAAGCGCAGCACCTGTGCGCACTCGCCGCCGGTATTGAGCTCGTGCGCGAGCGCCTGCACTCGCTCACCGCCGTGATGCGCGTGCAGATAGACCAGATGCCCGGACCGGGCCAGTCGGCGGCAGATCGCGGCGCCGATACTGCCGCTGGCGCCGGTAACCAATGCGCGACGCCTGCCCGAGCTCATACCGGCGGCTCGAGCAGCAGGCTGACGCGTCCCTGCGCGAGCAGGTGCGCGCCATCGCTGACGCGGAAGGCATAGAGCGCAGCGCGCGCATCGCTATGCTGCCGCTCGGCGCGAATCAGCAACTCGCCGGCCACCTGATCCAGACGGTCAACGAACAATTCCACGGCGCGCGCGCTCGTGAGCATGCCGAAGGCGTTGGCACCCTGCGGCTGCGGTTGCAGCAGTGCGCCATGAACGGCCATGGCCTGGGCGGCATATTCGATCAGACACGCCGCCCCCAGTCGGCCGTGCGCGCGCAGCGGATGATCGGGTGCGCGGTGTGTGTTGCTGGCGCACTCGATGCAGCTGCTATCCCAGAACAGCACGCGATCGAGCAGGCACATGCGACCCTGATGCGGGATATGGCCGGCAATCCAGTCGCGATCGATGGTCATACTTGAATTTCGACTGCCAGTCGCGCCGTATCCAGATAATCCAGGAATACCGTACCGCTGCGTGAGCGCGCCAGCTGCTGCAGCAGGGGCAGACCGCGCGCGGCCGGAATCGACAGCCGCAGGCTCTCCAGTTCGGGGTCGTCGAACCGGGTTGCCGGTTGCTGACTCAGGGCGAGAGTTATGACGGCGAGTGCGTTCGGGGAGTCAGCGGGGCTCAGCAGCAGGCTCAGCGCGCAGGCGTCGGCTATCGGGCGCTGTTCATACAGCGGTGAGGGGTAGTCGACATCGTAGGCCAGCAGCAGCACGGGGCAGCCGTTATGGGTCACCTGTGAGCTCGCTTCGAGCAGCCCCGCAGCGAAACTGGCATCGAACGCGCACACCGTTACCGACGCTTCGGCGCAGCCATAGGCAATACTCCAATATCCGGCGACGGCGTTGTGCACCGAATTGTGAAAGCGCGTCGGCGAGATCAGGCGCTCGCTGCCCGCAAGTGCCTCGCAAATGGCATGACAATTATCGCCATCGCCGCCGGAGGAGCTGAATACGCCCGGCAAGCCGCGGGCATCGCGCCCGGACTGTGACACCGCTTCGGCGCCGACGCCGAGTGCAAGTTTGATCACGCGGCCGGCGCGCCGCCGTTCCGCTGCCGGCAGCGCGTCGGGCGGCGGCAGTACAGTGCGCGCACAGATGTACGGGCTCGCCCCCGCGAGCACGGCTGCGCTCGCGGGCCAATCGCAAAGACCGGGCCCGAGCACGCCGATGCCTTCAATGCAGACCGACAGCTTGGCCATTGCTAGCTCGCGCGTCCGAACAGCAGCGCGCAGTTGACGCCGCCAAAGCCGAATGAATTGCTGAGCACGGTTTTGAGCGGCGCGCGCCGATTGTGTGTCAGGTAGTTCAGTGTGAGCTGCGGGTCGCGCTCGCTGAGGTTCAGGCCGCCGGGCAGCAGCCCGTTGTTCAGGGCCAGCGCGCATATGACCGCTTCGAGCGCACCGGCCGCCCCGAGCGTGTGGCCGGTGGCGGCCTTGGTGGAACTGCAGGGTGTCTCGGTGCCGAACAGCGCGCTGACGGCGAGCGACTCAGCGCTGTCGTTGCTCGGCGTGCCGGTGCCATGCAGATTGATGTAATCGACATCGCGCGTCTGAAGCCCCGCGGCATCGAGCGCACGGCGCATGGCGCTGCGTGCTCCGGCGCCATCGGGGTGCGGGCTCGACATGTGGTGGGCATCGCTGGATTCGCCAGCCCCCAGCAGCAGCACGGCGTGGTCGTTGGCGCCGCATGCGCGCTCGAGCAGAACAAACGCCGCTGCTTCGCCGATCGACAGCCCGTCGCGCCGCAGATCGAACGGGCGGCAGGCGGTGCGC
>Ga0302325_10016523_pt1 | contig 15629 bp, 7 predicted proteins | sample Palsa_T0_2_FD_201948 | JGI IMG/M metagenome (GOLD analysis project Ga0302325, IMG submission 201948) | Peat permafrost microbial communities from Stordalen Mire near Abisko, Sweden - Palsa_T0_2 | ecosystem: Environmental > Terrestrial > Soil > Palsa > Peat permafrost | place: Sweden: Abisko...
ATGCACGGCCTGGCCGCCTTTTACTATCAGTCAGCGGGGACGCAGGCTACCATCTCCGATCCTGTTTACCAAGGCGTTCCTGTTCCTTCAGGCACGCCGTTCATTATGGCCCGGGATATCGCCACCAACCTGGGCGCGCCGCTGATCAAAGATAAATGGTGGATCTTCGGCTCCTGGCGGCTGTATGACCTGAAGGAGAGCGTGCTCTCGGTTACGAATCCGGATGGTACACCGACCACTGACCCTAACCACCAGAGCAACACCACGCTGCGCAGCGACTACCAGCTCAGCAAGAACAATCACCTTGATTTTGTGTGGTGGTTTAACGAGCAAAACCGCTTTTTCCGCCGCGATACAACTTATGCGTTCGTCGATACCGCTGCATCCTGGCGCCAGATCGAGCCGGCTTACATCGTGCAGGGAGAGTGGACGAGCACGCTGCACAACACGCTTTTCGATACGCGCTTCGGATATCTGCACCAGATCTTTCCTCTTGCCAATCAGCCCACAACCCCGGTCACAGCGCTGAACCGCCAGGATGTGACGCTTTCGACCGAGAGCGGAGCGCCGCCCTACTCCTTTGTAAACCCGGCCAGCGTTTTCTCCTTTGCCGAAGGAGTGTCGTACTACAAAGGACACCTCTGGGGCAGCTCGCATACTTTCAAGTTTGGGGTTGATACCTCGGTCAATCGCAATGGCTATAACTACACGGTGAACAATGGCATCAATGCAATTTACAACGACGGAACGCCCACCCAGGTTTGGGCCTACAACACCCCGGTGGATGTAAGAAGCGTCTATCATGAGACGGCAGGGTACGCGCAGGATTCGGTGACCATCAAGCGCAAACTTACTCTTAATCTGGGCTTGCGCTACGATCACTTCAATACTTTTTACCCGAAGCAGACCAGCCCGGCGGCTACGTTCCCAGCCTTATTTCCGCAACGCACGTTTCCTCAGTCGCCGAACATCGCCACCTGGAACACCTTTCGGCCCCGGCAGGGAGCGGCTTACGATCTGACTGGCCGCGGAAAGTCGGTGATTCGCGCCTATTTCGGCCAGTTCGACATCCTCGCCGGCGCCGGGCTGGCGGAGCAGGTCAACCCCAACGGTCTCAGCACGCAGGTTTACACCTGGAAAGATATCAACGGCGACGGCATCCCCCAGCCCAGCGAGTGGGATTCACCAGCCAACCTCGTCTCCGCTACCGGCGGCGTGGTGACCACGGTCGACCACAACTTGAGCCGGCCCTATACCAATGAGGTCAATGTCGGTTACGAACAACAGTTAAGCTCGTCGATCATGCTGGGTGTGAACTATTACTTCCGCAACATTAAGAGCCAGATTGCCGCGCGCAATCTCGACAATCCGGCGTCGGACTACACCGCGGTTACGAAAGATAATACCGGCGCTCCCCTGATCAACCCCATCACCGACCAACCCATCACTCTCTACAACCTCAACCCGGCGGATGTGGGTCTGAGCGCATACTTGATTACCAACATTCCCGAGCTGAACACCAACCATTACAACGGCGTTGAGTTAACCGCTACCAAGAGGATGAGCAACGGGTGGCAGCTGCAGGCGGGCTACACCCTGCAGCAGCAGAAGGGGACCTACACCCGCGCGCTCAGCGATGACTTTAACAATCCAAACAACGGCATTAATCGCACCAATGCCAACCTGAACTACGATGCCACTCAGATGTTCAAGCTGCTCGGCAGCTACACCTTGCCGAAATCCATCAACACCGCCATCAACTACCAGCATTACACCGGCTACCCTCTGGACCCGAATAACGGGCCGCCGACGGCTTATTTCGAAAACCTCAATCAAGGGCAGGTGGGCGTGATTGCAGATCAGATCGGCAAGATACGCCTCCCGAACGTCGATATCGTCAACCTGCGGCTGTCTCGCCCAACTCGTATCGGGGAACGCTTTACCCTCGAACCGACGGCTGATCTCTTTAATATCCTGAATTCCAATACCGTGGTCAGCGAAGTGCCGACCGGGGGCAGCAGCTTCGAGAAGCCGACCAACCAGCTCAATCCTTTTATTGCACGCTTTGCCCTGCGGTTCAGCTTCTGATTTGTGGTTTGGAGCGTTCTTTATGAAGCGAAAGCTCTGCCTGCTACTTTTTGCAGGCTTGTCCCTCTCCCTCGCGGCGCCGGCTCAGCAGGCGCCGCGAGGGAGCATCACCATTGACCGTATTGCGGACATCAAATATCCAACGGAAGCGCGGTGGTCTCCCGATAATCAAACGATCGCGTTTCTCTGGGATGCGGCCGGCAATCAGCAGCTTTTTATGGTGCGGCCGGGCGCTGCTCCCATTGCTCTCACTAATTTTCCTGTCGACCCGAATCTTCTGCAATCGGATATTGGCCACTTTGAGTGGTCTTCTCCGAGCGAGATCATCCTCGCCCGGGCTGGGGGGCTATGGACGGTTTCTACCACGGCTCCCTCTCCCAAACCTCTGCCCGGCTTTGAGGGTGTGACCAGCTTTTCTCTCTCCGCCGATAAGAAGCAGATTGCCTTCGTGCTCAATGATGATATTTGGGTAGCGTCGCTTCGTGCCGGGACGCGTCGCCGCTTGACCCACATACCCGAGGGTCTGCATGCGGCCAACCCCATGTTTTCTCCGGACAGCCAGTACGTGGCCTTCGCCGCCGCGCGTCATCAGTCGGTGCCCGAACCGCTGCCCTATAACGGCAACCTGGTGAAGGTGTTTCGCAGCACGAGTTGGGACGATCGCATCGGCGTTATTTCTGTTTACGGGTATGCCGAGGAACCTACGTGGATCCAGGTCTCTGCCCGCAACTACGGATCGACAGAGATGCAGTGGGCGGCGGGTCCGTCGATCGTCCACGTAGAGTTCTCTCCCGACCATAGGACGATGGAGATCAAGAGCACCTTGCTTAGCGGCGAGACGCGCACTCTTTGGAAAGACCACGATGCGGCCTGGGTTTCTCCCGCTGACGGCGCCGAGGACGTAGCTTCTCCTGACGGCAAGTGGCTGGCATTCATCAGCGATCGTAGCGGGTGGCCGCATCTCTATGTCATTCCGACAGACGCTGCGTCGGAGTCGCAGGCAAAGCAGATCAGCAAGGGCAACTTTGGCGATGGATACGCGGCTTGGTCGCCTGACAGCAGCCGCGTCGCTTTTGCTCACAGCGCGGATGGCAACCAGGGGGAACGCTTCATTTCCATCGCGACAGTCGCGACCGGCCGCGTCGAGGCCGCGATCGCCCAGCCCGGAGTGAATCGGGCGCCTGCTTTTTCGCCAGACGGCGCCTCGCTGCTTTACGAGCGCAGCGCCGTCGAGCATCCGCTGGAGATTTATTCCGTCGCGTTGCGGCCCGGCGCAACCCCCACTCGCCTTACCGATTCGCTTCCTCCAGGATTATTGCCCCAGGACCTCATCGCGCCGGTCGCTGTCCACTATCCCAGCCGCGGCGACGGCAAGCCGGTCCCCGCCACGCTGATGGTCGACCAGAAGCTGGACCGCTCAAAGAAGCACCCGGCGATTATTTGGATACACGGTTCGGGCGCTGACCAGAACTATCTCGCCTGGCACCCCGGCTGGTATCGTATGTATTACTCGATGTCTGAATACCTGGCTCAGCAGGGGTATGTGGTGTTGACTCCGGATTACCGGGGAAGCTCCGGCTACAGCCGCGATTGGGCCACTGGTGTGTCTCGTGACCTGGGGGGCATCGAGACTCAGGATGTGAATGCTGGGGCTGACTATCTGAAAACTCTCAGTTATGTCGATCCCGATCGCATAGCGATTTGGGGCCTCAGCTATGGTGGGTTTATGACTTTGCAGTCCATGGTGACCGACCCGACGCTTTTTCGCTGCGGCATTGATGTGGCCGGGGTAGGGGACTGGGAGACGTGGACTACCGGTGGCATGATCTTGGGGCGCCTTGGAGAAACCCCGGTAACGGATCCGGAGCTGTATGATCGATCGGCGCCGGTGAAACATTTGGATAAGCTGTCGCGTCCGCTGCTGGTCTTGCAGGGGACCAACGATGCGAATGTGCCCTTCTGGGAGACGCTCAAGGTGATCGACACGCTGGAGAAATTGGGTAAGCCGTTCGATATGGCGATTTACCCCGGGGAGATTCATTTCTTCCGGCGGGCTTATGTGCTGCGCGACGCCTGGCGGCGCAGTGCTGCTTTCTTTGACCAGTGTTTGTCGCCTGATCAATGAGATCCGGAATGCGGTAAACGGTCTGGGTGCAGGAAATGTTTTCCTTACCTTTCAAAGAGTCTTTCCGCGACATATAAAACGTCGCCTATCTTCAGGCAGTAGGGCGACTAATGTCTCGTCCTGGTACAAAGTATGCCGGAGCTTGAACAACAAGCCAATCCACTCCACTTCTTAAGGTAACCGCGATTAGTGCCGATGAGGTTTATGTCCTCCGGGCCTGCACGTCACTATTCCTTCAATGGAGAGCGTTCTTGCGCGACTCGGAGAAACATGGTTCAACAGCCGGACTGCCGAGGCCATCGCGGAGAAGAGTTCTCGGCAGCCTGGGCGCCACACTGGGTCTTCCCCTACTGGAAGACGCAGCTTCGTTATTCAATGTTCCCGCACTGGCGGAAGGCAACCCGCAACCAGTACCTACAGAAGCCCAGACGCGTGCCACCGCCCTCATCGAGGGTCCGGCCGGAACGATCCCCGACTACTTCATGGGGCTCGCCTACGAGAAGGGGGATCTCGTCAGTGACGTACTCTTCACCGGCGCCAATATGTCGCTGGCAGGACTGTTCAATCGCCTCGGCACCGGCGTACTTGCCATAGGCGGCAATTCCCTCGACACGACCGTCTGGACCGCCGACGGCATGGGCAATACCGCCGGACAAGTCTCTCCAGTGGACGTCGACAATCTCGCTGATTTCCTCGCTCTTACTAACTGGAAGCTTCTCTATGGAGTCAACTTGGCGACTTCTACGCCGGCCCTTGCAGCCGCGGAGGTCGCCTACGTCCAGGCGACGCTGGGCAATGTTGTGATCGGTTACGAAATCGGCAACGAACCCGACGAATACTACCTCAGCTATTTTCCCAACGGGTGGGACCTCTCCGCCTTTCAGGCGTTGTGGGAGGAATTCCAGTCTGCCATCCTTGCTGCCACACCCTCCGCCGTGATCACCGGCCCGGCCGCGAGCGGGAACGTCACTACCTGGACCGTTCCTTTCATCCTGAGCTCCACAGGCAACCTCATTTCGCTCGTTACCCAGCACTACTACCGCGGCAACGGCCACAACGTGAATGCAACCGTGAGCAACCTGGTCTCGGCAGATCCTAACATCATCGCCGAATGTGTCGCTCTCAAGTGGTCCGAATATGTGAGGAAAACTCCCTTCCGGTTCACCGAAACAAACTCCTACCTTTACGGGGGGTCTCCCGGAGTGAGTAACGCTTACGCTTCCGCACTCTGGGTCATTGACCATCTCTTCCGCATTGCTCTTGGCGGAGGCAGCGGCGTTAACATGCAAGGCGGAGACGCTAGCTATTACACGCCCATCGCCAACCAGGGCTCCGCGGTCCTCGAAGCCAGGCCGGAGTATTACGGGCTCCTGTTCTTCTCGCTTGCAGGGCAGGGAACTCTTCTGCAAACCAAGCTCTCCGTCACCAACTTCAACGCCACCATGTATGCGGTACTTACCGCCTCAGGAGTGACGAACATCGTCATCGTCAACAAAGAAGTGTATTCGAGCCTCAAAATTACTATCGAGTGCGGCAAAACCATCAACGGCGCAAGCGTGATCGAACTGCGCAATACTGACCTCGCCGCGACCACCGGCCAGACAATTCAGGGCGGGACTGTGGCCGTTGACGGTTCGTTCACTTTGGGCGCGCCCTACGCGCCGGAAAACATTTCCTCTTCATGGGTGACGTGCTACGTTCCCGCCATCTCCGCAGTGCTGCTACAGATCTTCTGAAATCTTGAAAGCAGCAGAGATTCCTGCTTGTTGAAACGCTCCCGCCACTGGTACATTCCAGCTCAGTGCTTGCCCACCGAGTACTGCAATCCGGCGTAGATTGTTCTGCCCTGCTGCACGGGAATGGTGTCGATGTTGGAAAACCCAAAGCCCGGCAGCCAAACCGCCTGGTCCAAAAGATCGTCCGCATGGGCGGCGATCTCCAGGCTGTTCTTTTCCGGCAGGTGCAAGTAGCGTGAAATGTCCTGGCTCACCTTAGCGCTCAGGCTATGGTGCCAGCCAGTCAACGGATTGACGGTGTAAGGGTAGGGCTTGGGTTTTCCGTCGGAAGCATCGAACAGGCCGAAGACCAACCCGCGATCGTTCTCATAACTTATGCCGGCCTTCAGGCCGAGATTAGGAATGGGCGTGACGTTGCTCACACCATTCTGGTCGTGGTTCGCCTGATAGAGCAATGAACCTTGGGCAAAAAAGTCCCTCCGAAAATAATATTTGCCCTCGCCTTCAACGCCGTTGAACGTAACCCCGCCCAGGTTTTCGTAGTGGATCGGAGCACGACCAACGGTGACGATGCTGTTGGTTTGGTGGATGTGGAAGTAGTCGGCGCCCAGCTGGAGATGGGAAAACTGCAAGTTCAACCCTACCTGGAAGGTGCCGACGGTTTCCGGAAGCAGCTTCGAATTGCCCTGAATATCGGCAAGATTCAGCGTAGTTTCGTCCAGGCTAGGGGGACGAAAGGCCCCGCCATACAGTACCTTGATGCTGGTGGTGGACGAGGGACTCCATATTCCTCCGAACCTGGGGACGGTGGAAAGTGGAATGTCGCCAAACTTGTTGACTTGAAAACCGGCAATCAGCTTCACGCTGGGCAATAACTGATGATCAAGTTGGGCGTAGAACCCGCCCGCGGGACGGTTGCCGCCTGCCGTGCGCACACTAGGAACAACACCAGCGTACTTTTCCGTCCCCGCTATGCGACTGAACAACGTGCCGACGGTGAGCCGGTCCCGGGAAGTAAGCGTAATCAGGTTCGTCCATTCAGCCACAAATTCATTGGAATCTCTCCTGGTGCTGGGATAAGCCGTGATGTCAAAGGTACAGCGGCTGTAGGTGATGTCGAACTCCATTTGCCAGTTGGCGCGCGCTTGGTGTTCGTATCCCAGGTTGGCGAAGTCTCGCGTGAGGCGGGTCTCTCCGATTGAGCCTTGGGTGAACGAGGTCGATTGCCACTCGGTGAACAGGGACATGAAGCTAAGTCCCTTGTAGTTCATCCCCAGATAGTCGCCCGTACCTCGGTCTATCAGGGTGGCGTCCTCGAAGGGCGGTTCGGGCGGGACACCTGGCACGTGCTGGAGCGGAGGGGGGACAATGTAGACGAAGTTCCAATTGGGCACTTTGTGGATCTGCGAAGCCCCAACCATAGTGAAATTGCGCTGCTGGTAGAGAAAGTGTCCTGACACAGACAGGGTTCCGTCGGGCCCGATGAGACCGTGCACGGCAGCCTGGTTCCTATCTGCTTTGCGTGTGATGAGATTGATCACGGCGGAGAAAGCGTTGGAGCCGTAGAGAACCGAACCAGGGCCGCGAATGACTTCTATGCGCTCCAGGATCTCCACCGGAAAAGATTCCAGCAGATCGGAGATGATTCCGCCTTCCATGATTTCTCGCGTGGGTCGGCCGTTGATGAGGAACAGAATGTGGGCGCCCGAGGTCTTGGTCTGGTCGCCATCCGCCGCTACCAGGCTGCGGTCGGTAAAATACTGGCTGCTTTGGGTTAAACCTGTGACCCGCTCCAGGATCTCGGCTAACGTGACGCCTCCGAAACGGCGGATTTCGTCGCTGGTCACCACCGACATGATGCTCGGCGCCTCGGAAAGCTTGTCACTAAAGCGAGATGCGGTGGTGACCTTGAGGTTCATCAACTGCTCCAGATCCATGGAGGCCAGATCGGTGCTTGAAGATTCGGTGCTGTTGGGCGGTCCCGCTTGTTGCGCGCCGGCGCAGATGGCGAAAAGGAAGAGTGGCGAGAGCATCCAGCGAGTCAGGGGGCGCCACTTAGTCCGATTCGAACATGAAGCTTCCGGTCGACTCATGGTACGAACCGCCCATCGCTGTGCCATATCTCTAAATGGGGCTATCGGCAAATGAGCAGCGGTCCGTTAACAGGCTGAACAGGGGGCTCCTGGGCTCAGGGGCCGAGAGCCCGGGTCGACATGGCTAAAGCCATGCCCTGCGCGCACAGGCTGCCTTGTCCGGTGCAGCGCACCAGGAAATCCGGGTTCGCTCCGGTCGAGATGACAAATTTTCTACGCAATTAGCTGCGATTCATTTTAAGTAAGCAATGAGCCGGGCAAGGGTCACCTGCCCTGGCTGGACCATAAATGTAACTGCTAAAGATACTGAAAAAACTTTAATTTTTCAAGCGTGTTTCATTTGAGGAATCGGCGATAGGCTCGTCCTTATTCCGGGAATGTGTGACGGCCGGGTCCAGGCAGCGCTTCGATCCGTCCCGATGAGAAGTATGTCACTGGGTGCATCCCAAGGGCGCCCTCTGAACGGTAGTTAACGTACAGCACCGAGTAAGTTCAAGCTCAGAATCATGAGGCTGCAAACAGGCTATGGAAAACGGGAGAAGGAGTGTTGCCATGCAAGCTAAGAAGACAGTAGGACTGGCTAAGAGCCACCGCAAGCCGGCGCCCGGCAGTCGCCTCATTGGCGATGTCGATCCACAGGAAACCATCGAGATTACCGTACGGCTTCGTTCTCGCACGTTGGAGGATAGGACCGTGCTGCTAGCAGAGATGCTGCAACAGCCTCCGAGAGAGCGGCACTACCTGAGCCGCGCAGAACTGGCGAGCCGGTTTGGGGCTGACCCCGCGGATATCGAGAAGGTGACGGCATACGCGCGTGATAATAACCTCACTGTCGTCACGGCCAGCATCCCGCGCAGGAGTGTGATGCTCAGAGGAACCGTGGCCGACCTGACCAAGGCGTTCCCCACCGAACTGAAGCGGTACGACTCAGATCTGGGAGAGTATCGGGGAAGAACGGGAGCCCTGCAGATTCCGCAGAATCTCTCCGGCGTCATCGAGGCTATTTTTGGCTTTGACGATCGCCGGCAGGCGCGCGCTCATTCGATTATGCGGATGGCAAAGGCCAGACCAACTCGGCCCGGCTCTCCGGACGTGTCGTTTTCGCCGCCGCAGCTCGCAGGCATCTATGACTTTCCCAACGGAGATGGCGCGAATCAATGTATCGGCATTGTGGAGTTCGGCGGCGGTTACGACACTGCGGATCTACAAACATATTTTGCTAACTACGGGTTCAATCCGCCCACAATTACGACAAGTTCGGTGGACGGGGTGACAAACGATCCTAACTCCACCAATCCTGACGACAACGAGGCCGACGGCGAAGTTATGCTGGACATCGAAGTGGCTGGTACAGTTGCTCCAAAAGCTAAGATGGTGGTGTACTTTGCCCCGTTTACCGAGCGCGGCTGGGTGGATGTACTGACCACGGCCGTTCAGGACTCAGTAAACAAGCCGTCTGTGCTCTCGATTAGTTGGGGCTGGCCGGAGAGCCAGGACCTGTGGACACAACAGGCGATGGATGCGGTGAACCAGACGTTACTGGAAGCAGCCTTGGCGGGAGTGACCGTATGTTGCGCCTCCGGGGACGATGGATCGGAGGACGAAATACCGGATGGCCACGCACATGTGGATTTCCCCGCTGCGAGCCCATACGTCCTTTCGTGTGGTGGTACCAGCCTTACTGTTTCCAGCGATAGGTCAAGCATCGCCAGCGAAGTCGTCTGGAACAACGGGCCTCGAAGCGACGGGGGCGGCGCCAGCGGGGGTGGAGTCAGCGAGATGACTCCGATTCCTACCTGGCAAATGAACTGCGGCGTGCCTCCTTCGATTAATAGCGGCTTCCAGGGCAGAGGAGTACCGGATGTGGCTGCGGATGCCGATCCCGACACAGGGTACAAGATCCGAGTTCACGGGCAGGATGGTGCGGCGGGAGGAACGAGTGCCGTTGCTCCCCTGTACGCGGGCCTGGTTGCACGGTTGAATCAGCAACTCGGGGCGCAGGTGGGGTTCGTGAATCCCATGCTCTATACCAATCCGGCCTCCACCTCGTTCCACGACATAACGCAAGGCACGAACGACGTCACGGGCAAACTGGGAGCCTATTCGGCCGCAGAGGGCTGGGACGCATGCACCGGGCTCGGCTCTCCGGATGGGGCTAAGATATTGACTGCTTTGCAACCACCGGCTGGCCGTCTCAATGCAGTGGACCCGCAACTGGAAAGAACCGCACTCCATACCTAACGATGTAGAGGGCGATGCCGGCCGGGATGGTTTGGCATCGCCCCTATTTTGGTCTCCAGAGCTGCCGAGCTTTCACTTTACATAGGTGAAGGTGCCGCACAGATCGGTTGAATCCGCGATTGCATCCGGGCTTAGGAGGGGCATCTTGTTTCCCGAGAAGAATGCCAGATGCAAGGAGTGTCCCGCGACGTAAGTTGCCATCCACTGGACATCTTCATTCCCGCAGAGTGTGTTCCGGTGCAGAAACTTTTTTGCACCCGGTATGCTGACCCGGTAGAGGCTGCCGCCTCCGCCTGCAGAACTGTCGGCCTCGAAAGCTGCATTTACTTCTGCCGGCTGGAGAGCGCGTATCTGAGCAATGGTAAAGCTGGAAAAGTTGATCGAAATCTTGTCAGCGGAGAGCGCAACGTCGCCCGTGATGGACTGTGCGGTCGAGCTCGCCGCTCGCCAGTTTCCGTTTTCCTGGGCCGCAGCCGTCGTACAGCAGGCCAGCACCGATACCACAATCGCACCCAGCAGTTTGTCTTGCTTCATGTATCGAGCATGACATTCGGGTCAGCGTTAGAGCAACTGCCCGGACTTCCGCTGTTAAAGGCGTTTGCTCCAGTTAATTTAACTTGACGTGGTTTGTGCTGTTGACTTAGCATTCCCGGCCGAGCCTGTTGGTTACCCGCCGAGCTCACATACCAGGAGACAATTTTATGTACAAAGTGTTTGTTTGGATAACTTTGCTTGCAGGCGTAATCGCGTGCGGGCATGCCTTGGCACAAGACTCTCAATTCGCTTACGTAGCAAGCGCCAATAACGACTACCTGCTGGGTTTCAGGATCGATGCGGTGACCGGAGACCTGGCACCCGTACCCGGATCGCCGTTCGCGACCGGACAGATGGGCAACAACCAGGTCGTGATCGACCAGTTAGGCAGGTTCGTCTATATCGTCGGCGGCGACGGAAACGTTGTCGGTTACAAGATCGAGCCGTTCACCGGCCGCCTGACGCCCATTCCGGGTGGTTCCCTGAAACCAACGAACGTTGAGTCCCTGGCAATCGACCCCTTGGGTCGATACGCCCACGCGGTGCAGGCGCAAGAGGGTGTCTTTTTGGCGTCGGTTTACGCTTACGGCATCGACCAGACGACGGGGCAGCTCTCCCTTTTACCAGGAACACCCCTGCCGACCGGATCCGACATGGCATCGATCACGGTCGATCCGCTGGGGAAGTTTGTCTATACGCCGAACCAGGAGTCTGACACAGTCTCCGGATTCAGCATTGACCTGGCGAACGGCACGCTTACCGTGATTCCTGGATCGCCTTTTAGCGTCGGGTACGGCCCGCAGTCGATCACGATGGATTCGCTGGATCGTTTTGCCTACGTGACACAGGCCGGGGCCGGCACTACGTGGGCATTTACCATCAACTCGTCCACGGGCGCTTTGATGCCGCTGATCCCTCCGTCTTTTAACACCGGCGCCGTTGGGGCACAAGCCGTGGAACCAAGGGGCATGTTCCTTTATAGCGCCGGCTTGCAGGGGGTTTCTGGTTTCAGCATTGCACAAATCGCGACGGGCATGGCCAATGAGGCCGGCGACTTGACAGAGATTGCCGGTTCACCCTTCGGCCCCGCGGCTGGTCCCGGAGTTTATCCGGTTTCGGTAGCGGTGGACTACACGGGCACCTTTGCGTATGCGGCGTACTACCTTGGCGACATCGTGGGATTCAAGATCACTGCCGGCAACGGGACGCTGACGGAACTTCCAGGATCGCCGTTGGCGACCGCCGGCGCAACCCCGGCGATCGCGATTGCGCGGCCCCGGGCTCAACCTATGTTTACGGCAACGCAGGTTCCGGCGCTGTCCGCGAGTTCGTTTAAGAGCGTCACTGCTTCGGCCATCAACAATTTGGGAGAGGTCACCGGTCAGGCGGTGCTTGTGGGAGGTGAACCTCTGGCAGTGACTTTCCTTTACAACGGAACGACGACCGATGGGTTTTTCATTATGGACGGCAATGTCAGCAGCGGCAACGCGCTCAATGACAAAGGAGAGATCGTCGGCAACTTTACAGGAGTTCCGGCCGGAACTTTCCTTCTCTTGACCCAGTCTTTCCTGTTCGTCAGTCCGGGAGTCATCTTTTCGCTGGATCCGCGAGCGGGTGGAGAGAGCACTGCAACGGGTATCAACGATGCGCAACATATCACGGGATCGATATCCACCGGGGTGTGTACCGTCATTTTCGAAGACCAGTGCGAAGGACCGGCGGGGCTGGGGGACACGCATGCGTTTCTGGACGTTGGGCTGGGACCGACCGATATCGGCACCCTAGGCGGAAATTTCAGCGCAGGGGCCGGCATCAACCAGCACGACGAGGTGGTTGGCAGCAGCAATGTAACCAGCGGTGGACCGAATCATGTGTTTGTGTACAGTCACGGTTCGTTTCATGATGTGGGCATGTTCCAGGGCTACCCCAGCCAGGGTACGGCGATCAATGATCGCGGCGACATCATCGGCGCGGCGAGTCCGCCATCGGGCTCAGCAATTGGATTTGTGTACCGGGACGGCGGGTTCGAACCTCTCCGTGGGTTGGAGGGAGGAACGAGCAGCTTGCCGAGCGGGATTAATCTGGGGGGCGACGTGGTGGGCTCGAGCAGCGTAGGAAGCGGTGGGGCTAATCACGCGTTTGTTTATCATCATGGAAAAGTGATGGACTTGAACGGCCTGGTGAGCCCTGTGTTGCCTCTGCTGACAAGCGCCGCCGGGATCGATGACAAAGGACAGATTGTTGCCAGTGGGCTGAACGGCACCCTGTATGTGCTGACGCCGATCGGTGACTTTCCATTCTAAGGTTGGTGCGGCGGGATACGCGCAGTCGATCGAGAGGATTTTCCGGCCGGAGTTATCGGTCGGCGGTTGCGTTTCCCGCCGATTCCTATCGGGGAAGAACAGGAGGACTTGGGAAAAGGAGGTCAGCCGTCCTCCTTTTCTTCAACAGCAGTCCGAGGAGGCGCCGGTTACTCATATTGCCCTTTTCACCCGTTCGGGGGTGAACGGCAGATCGTCATTCAAGACAAACAGCAAGGGTGTATCAGGATCTACGGTGACGGTGTGCTCACCTTGATTCACTTTGATGCTGAGCTGCTTCACGCGGCGAGTTCTGACAGAAATTCTGTGTGAGTAAGAATGCGGGCGAACATGGGAAGGTTCTTCTCGAAGGTGAAGCGTTGCTCCTCCTCTGAGAGTGTGGCTGCGCAATCGGAGAGCGCAACCATGCTGAAGCCCTTCTCGTAGCCGGTGCGGGTAGTGGATTCGACACAGCAGTTGGTCAGGAAGCCGGCGACCGCCAAAGTCTTGATTCCCCGCGAGCGCAGGATGAAGTCGAGGTTGGTGCTGGCGAAGGTGTCAAGCCCGCGCTTGCCTTCGATGACGATGTCCTCCGGCGTGGGCGAGAGCGAATCGACTATTTCCGCGCCCCACGTTCCGCGCACAAATGCGTTTGCGTCCACCACGCCTTTGAGAATTCCATACGGATGTGAGGTAATCTCCCGGTACCCCTTGACGAACGAGATCGGCGCGAACATCAGGGTTACCCCGGCCGCGCGTGCGTTGGCGGCGGTATGCATGGTGTTGGCGAGCATGTTCGTGCTCTCCATCACCGATTTGACTCCATTGTGCAATGCGCCGCCTTCGGTGGTGAAATCGTTTTGATATTCGATCAGGAGCAGCGCGGTCGTTTTCGCATCGATCGGCATTCTTTTCCTCAGACGGTGAGTTGGCTTGCGAGCAGGTTTTCGATTTTTACCGGCAAGCGGCGAACGCGTACCCCGGTGGCGTGATAGACAGCAGCGGTAATGGCCGGCGCAACCCCTGCCAGACCGATCTCACCTATGCCGCGGGTTCCGTATTCATTGAGCAACGGATCGGGGATGTTTAGAAAATGCACGTCGATCTGCGGCATGTCGGCTATGGTGGGGACGATGTAGTCGGCGAAGTTGTCGTTGATGGGATGGCCATTGCGCGGGTCATAGATGGTTTCCTCAAACAGCGCCATGCCAACGCCCATTACAATGGCGCCCTCCATCTGGTTGGTAGCGGTACGCATGTTGATGATGCGGCCGCCGTCGACTACGCTGACCACGCGGCTGACACGCAGGTGAGCAATGCCGGGGTCCCATTCGACCTCGACAAATTGCACACCAAAAGAGTGGGTCGAGTAATTGCGGGACTTCGGGTCTGCGGCCAGGCCCCCGCTTTTCCCATTGCCGTTGGCGCTGGCGAGATTTGCCCCGCGAAGGATCTGCTCATAAGGCACTCCGCTGTCCGCAGGCTTGTTTTTTTCATGCACACAACCCTCGGTCAACGCCAGCGAGCCCGCGTCTTTGCCCGCAAACGGGGACGCTTTGCTGGTGGAGGCCACGGTCAGAATCACCTTCACGGCAGCGTTGGCCGCATCGATGATGGCGGGCACAAACGTAGAGGTTGCAGTAGAACCGCCCGAGGTAGGCCCAGGCGGTAGCGTGCTGCTGCCCAGAACTACGTCGACCTTGCTTACAGGAATGCCGGTCTTGTCCTGGATGATCTGGGCAATCACCGTGTAGCTGCCGGTGCCGATGTCCTGGGTGCCGCAGCCGACCCGTGCTGTGCCGTCACAGCGCAGATTCACCTCGGCCTCACAAACGCCCCGGTTTGCGCCCCAGGAAGCGGCGGCCACACCCCAGCCCAGGATCAGGTCGCCCTTGCGCATCGATCCAACCTCGGGTGTACGCTTCGACCAGCCAAACTTCTCCGCGCCCATTTGCAGGCACTCTTTCAGATGCCGCGAGGAGAAAGGTTTATTCTTCTCCTCGTCGATCAGCGTGTCGAGCGAGAGGCGCAGCTCCACCGGGTCCTTCTTCAGCTTGATAGCGAGTTCATCCATGGCTGACTCCACGGCGAACAGGCCGGGCACCGCGCCGGGGCCGCGCATGGGCGTGGGGGTGCCGACATTCCTGCGCACCAGGGCGGAGGTCACTTTCAAATTCGGAGTGCTGTAGAGGAAGGGCGTCGCCTCACCGCAGTTTTCCCGGACGTCGTCTCCGAAACTGGTGTGGTTACGATAGTCCTGTTGCAGGGAAACCAGCTTGCCCTCGGGGGTTGCGCCCAAACGCATCCGCTGCTGGGTGAGAGGACGATGACCGGAGTTGGAGAACATCATTTTGCGGCTTAGGGTCAGTTTGACGGGGCGATTCAATTTGCGCGAGGCTGCGGCGGCGATCGCCGAATGGGGCCAGGGGAAGAGCTTGCCGCCGAAGCCCGATCCGATAAACCGCGAGACGACCTCAACGTTTTCCTTGGGCTCGCCAAGGACCTGAGCCAT
>Ga0302325_10016524_pt1 | contig 15627 bp, 15 predicted proteins | sample Palsa_T0_2_FD_201948 | JGI IMG/M metagenome (GOLD analysis project Ga0302325, IMG submission 201948) | Peat permafrost microbial communities from Stordalen Mire near Abisko, Sweden - Palsa_T0_2 | ecosystem: Environmental > Terrestrial > Soil > Palsa > Peat permafrost | place: Sweden: Abisko...
GCCGCTTTGCCGCCATGCCCGGCCGGCCCCTCGAAGCGCTGCCTGTCCTCTTCATCTCATCAAAAGAAAAACGGCGCCGAGGAACATGTCCATGGCGCCGATGAGTTATTGGGAGGATATTTACAAGCACCGAGGGCGTCGGCGAGATTCCTGAAGCTTACGTCCGCCGCAGTGTGCTGCGGGAAGACCCGGATGCCCCATCGCTTCACTTCACCACCGCATAACCAACGATCGTGAAGCGTAAGCCCCCGTCTCGCCGACGCCCCCTGTTTCTCACTTGAGCCGGGGTGCCGCGGGCGATGAAAATCACCTCGCGACGACCACCGGCCCGTGTGATGCGATCTTCGCCTCAAGTCAGGTCGAAGACCTTTAACGGCATCGACTACTTCTTCTTCCGGCGCTTTGTCTTTTTCGCCGTCTTCTTCGACGCTGCCTTTGCTTTTCTCTTCTTCGCCATTGCTGCCCTCCTAGCCTGAGTGGATGGCGATATCGGTGCAGTGCCGTCGCGAATCGACGGACACTGCTACCCGATTACTACAGCAGGAAAAAAATAACAGTGACTCCACTCAATATTGTGTGTAAGTGCCGCGTCCCCCTCTTGCGCACATCGCGATCGACTGCATTGAGCAAGTACCCGCGGAAAACTTTTCTTGTGCGCGCTCAAACAAACACCACAGAATCAACACATCGCGAAAACCTCGATGTAATGCGGGTTTCTCGCATGCGTTTATTTGATTGCTGGTGTCGCGCTGGCGCATGGCGAGCGCGCTTCGTTGGCGTTTCCGAAGGCGGAATAATCGCTTGCGCGGCAAATTAGCCGCGGTGGAAAAAAATTTGCGCCGATTGCGCTTGCGACCGCGTTTACGGCCGCCGGAAGGAGCAAAACGCGCGAATCAGTGCAACCGATTCGCGGCGGCGAAGGCGTCGCGGCGCCGAAGCCGACCGCACGAGCGCATTGCCGACACCATCCTTCCGCGTCGATTTCGGCAGCGCGTAAAGACCTCGAGACTTCCTTTGCGGCGTCCGACGCACGGCAAAAATGCGCTTTTAAGTTCCGAGACGCTTTCTCAACAGCTCGTTGACGACTTGTGGATTGGCTTTGCCGCCCGACGCCTTCATCACTTGGCCGACAAACCAGCCGATTGCCTTCGGGTTTGACTTGGCGTCGCCGACTTTGTCGGGATTCTTGGCGAAAATGTCATCGACGAGTGCTTTGATGGCCGAAGGGTCGCTTACCTGTTCGAGTCCAGACGAAACCACAAGCTTCCGCACGTCGTCCGCGTTGGAAACCGGTGTGCGCGGCGGCGGGGCGGTATTTGCCTCCCACGCGCTAAGATAAAGAGTTTTCGCGCCAGTACTTGAAACGCTGCTATTCGCAAATAGTCTGACGATCTCGGTATTTACAATCGCCGGAACTGGGCTCTGCCTAAAGGTCAAGTTCTCCCTGTTCAAGCGCCCCATATGCTCGTTGATCAACCAGTTCGCCAGTGCTTTTGGCGGCACAGTAGGCTCCAGTCCCACCCATTTCTCGAATTCATCCGTCCGATCCTTTTCGTTCAGCAGGACTCCGGCATCGTAGACGGAAAGGCCCAAGTCGCTTTGGAAGCGCCTTCTCTTGTGGTCCGGGTGTTCAGGCAAGTGGGCCTTGAGGTCGTCGATGAACCGCTGCGTAAGTTCCAGCGGCAGCAAGTCCGGGTCGGGAAAGTATCGGTAATCGTGCGCTTCTTCCTTGCTGCGCATGGATCGCGTTTCGCACTTGTCTGGGTCGAAGAGCCGTGTTTCCTGATCGATAACGCCTCCACCCTCTAGAATCTCGACCTGGCGTTCGCCCTCGCTTTGGATAGCGTCACTAATAAAGTGGAACGAGTTAAGGTTTTTGATTTCGCAGCGCGTACCAAGCGCGAAGCCCGGCTTGCGTACCGAGACGTTTACGTCGGCGCGCAAATGACCCTTTTCCATGTCGCCGTCGCAAGTGCCAAGGTGTTGCAGGAGCATCCGTAGCCTTGCAAAAAAATGCACCGCATCTGTGTGCCAACGGAGATCGGGCTTCGTCACGATCTCCATCAGCGCCACGCCGGAGCGATTGAGATCGACGAGCGACACCGTCGCATGCTCGTCGTGCAACGATTTCCCTGCGTCCTGCTCGAGATGCAGCCGTTCAATGCCCACTCTAAAGGGCTCATCATTGTCCCCAATCACATCGACAAATCCTTCGCCTATAATCGGCGATTTGTACTGACTGATCTGGTAGCCTTGCGGCAGGTCGGGATAGAAGTAATTCTTTCGTTCGAAGACTGACCTCGCGTTAGGAATAGCATTTAGCCAAAAGCCGGTGCGTACCGCCTGGCGCACGCATTCTTCGTTAATGACCGGCAGCATGCCCGGCATGGCGGCGTCGACGAGCGAGACATGCGCATTCGGCTCGCCGCCGAACTCGGTCGACGCGCCGGAGAATAATTTGGCACGTGAGGCCACCTGCGCATGCACTTCCATGCCGATGACCACCTCCCAAGGCCCGGTCGCGCCTTTAAGGAGCTTTGAGTTTTTCTGCGCCGGTGTGTTCATCGCTCTTGTGCCAAGCACCTTGCGCGTTTCAGTTACGCGCCCACGGCGCCCACGGCAAGACTTGCCGAAAGGGGTTGGCAGAACGGGTGGGCAAGTACGCAAAAGCGAAATCGCTGCGCCTTGGACAGGCCGCGGCTGCCGCGATAACGTCTCTTAATAAATAAACATGGGGGAGGCACTGATGAGATACGTCGCGACGATTTGCGCCGCCGCTGCGATGACGCTCGCGGCCGGCAACTTGCACGCCGAGCCGCTTTATCCGGAGGTCGTCGTCACTTCGCATGCAACGCCGGAAGTGGCCGCGTTCTTCAAGTCCTATTTCACGGCGAAGAGCCAACATAAACCGGCTCCCACTACCGACCATTTCTCGGAGGCGCATCTGACCTATATCGATGCGGCGCTTGGCTGGCCGTTCTACAGCAAGAAGGGCATGACCGATCTGTTCGAGCAATACATGCCAAAGTGGCCGCCCACCGGCCTGTCCTATCCGACACGGATCAGCGGCGACACGCGCTCAGCGCTGGTCGCCTTCACCGACACTCCCGAACTGTTCGGCGGCGAAATCCGCATCCTCGCGGCGATCGATTTCAAGGAGGGCAAGATCGTACGCTGGATCGATTATTGGGACGGCCGCTCGTTCGGCGCCGACGCCGCCGCGAAATTCCGCACGCCGCCGGACAAATTCCCGACCAACTTCGACTACGACGTCGCCAGCGACGGCGCCTCGGCCAAGATCAAGGACGTGGCGCAAAAGCTCGCTGCGGCATTTGCCGCCGGCGATGCGCAAGCGGCCGACGCGCTGTTCAGCTATGACGCCGTCTATCTCGATCGCGCGTCGCGCGTGCGCGTTCTCGGCAAGCTCGCCATCGGAAAATACCTGTCGCGTACACTTGCGAACCTGCCCTACGGCAAAGGCGCAAAGCTGGTTCACGTCGTCGGCAGCGATCAAGGCGGCGGCTATGAATGGACCAATGCCGAGGCTTCGGTAAAGCGCGGAATTATCTCCATCGAGCTTGATGGCTCCGGCCAAATCGATCGGCTGGACTCAACTTGGGATAATGGCGTGATGAGCGACGCCGACTTGCAGGCGCTGGTGCTGCAGTCGATCGAGAAATAAGCCTCGCTTTTGATCGATTGGGGGACGGGTCGCGCTACGCAAAGGCGCGACCCTCATTTATCCTCGCGCCAAATTCCCAGCGCTTCCTGCATCGGCCGGTCCGAGATGGAAAACAGTACCGATTGTTTCGCCGCGGTGTGGCGGTAGCGCTTCCACGACGGGACCACGAACACGTCGTTCGGCCCCCATTTGAGCACCTCGCCGTCGACGTCGGTGGAGCCCTCACCCTCAGCACAGACGAAGATGGTGCCATCGGTTGAACGATAGGGCGCGCCCCGAAAACCTTTGGGCAACATGGCGAGGTTGGCGCCCATGGTCGGGAGCACCGGACCGCCATTGATCGGATTAGCGTAGCGCACGCGCGCTCCGTGACTTCTATCGATATCGCCCGCCTGCATGCGCCGTTCGATGATCGGGCGCGTGCGGGCATAGGTGTAATTGATGACGGGCGTGCGGTTGATCGTCATCGCGCCATCCGGCAGTACGCCCGACGCGTAGAAACTCAGTGAATCGCCATCCTGCCGCGTCGTGGCCTGGGTCGGCGTATCGAAATCCTCAGCAAACGAGGTCTCAAAGAAGTTCACCGCGGGCACGTCAAGCACATCGAGCCAGAGCATCGGCTTGTCCGAGGTATTGCCGTGATCGTGCGGCGCCCAATTGGCAGTGATGACAAAGTCACCCGGCGCCATGAATGCCTTCTCACCTTCAACGGCGGTATAGGCGCCCTCGCCATCGAGCACGAAGCGAATGGCCGAGGAGACATGCCGGTGGGCCGGTGCAACTTCCCCCGGCATGATCATCTGAATGCCGGCGAACAGCGTGTTGGTGACCCGCGATTCTCCGCGCACGGCCGGGTTTTCCAGGATAAGCACGCGTCGCTTGGCTTCCTCCGCGCTGATCAACCCGCCGGATTCCATGACCAAGGCTTTGACTTCGTCAAAATGCCAGATCGCCGGCGCGCAACGAGACTGTGGTTCGTCGTGGATGAGCGAACTCATTACCGTCCATAACGGCTTCATCCCGTGCCGGTCGATGCGCGAATAGTAGTCTTGCCGCATCGCCTCAATGTTGTGAGTTCGATCGGGCTTGCTCGCGCCTTTCGCGGTGGCGACCGCCATGGCGTCCTCCGTGGCTCCAGCTGGGCCTTACTCGCCGTCGATATTAGTCCAAAGCGCTGTGGGCGAATATAGCGCCCTTCACCATCACCAGCATGGCGGTTATGCAGGCCCGGTGTCGCGCCGCGCCTTCATGTATTCACGTGACCGCCGTCGACGGCGAGGTTTTGCCCGGTGACGAAATCGCTTTCGGCGCTCGAAAGGAAAATGAGCGCGCCGAGCAGATCTTCCGGCTGCTCGTCGCGCTTAATGGCGCGGCTCGCCACGGCGCGTGGTTGCGCGGTTTGCACGTGCCCGGGGTTTTCCTTGATCACCGAGTCGCTCATGGTGAATCCCGGCATCAGCGTGTTGACCCGGATACCGTGCTCGCCGAGCTCGCGCGAGCACGCGCGGGTGAACGCCATGATCCCGCCTTTCGATGTCACGTAATGCAAGATATGCGGGATGCCGACATAAGCCGTGCCGGAGCCGATATTGATGATCTTGCCGTAGCCTTGCGCCTTCATGTGCGGCGCGACGTGCTTCATCATCAGGAAAGGGCCGCGCAGATTGATCGCCATCACCCGATCCCAAAGTGCCACGTCGATATCCGTGCAGTCGGTTTCCTGAAGCGGCGCGAACAAAGCGGCGTTATTGACCAGGATATCGATCTTGCCGAAACGCTCCATGGTCTTGGCGACCAGCGCCTTGACGGCTCTCTCGTCGCTGACGTCGAAAACTTCGCTCGCCACCGAATTCGCGCCGTGGGTACGCGCGATCTCGTCGGCCGTCTCCTTGCCATCGACGATGTCGGCGATCATGACGCGACCGCCTTCGGAGGCGAGCGCGCGCGCATAATGCCGGCCAATCCCCTTGGCGCCGCCTGTAACAATCGCAACGCGGCCGTCCACCCTTCCCATAACGCGACCCTCCTTGTTCAGTCTTGTTTTTTTAGTTTTTGCTGGCGTGGTACTCGATGAATTTGGCAAAGGCCGCGAGCTGCTGGCGGATGAACTCCACCGCCTGCTGGTCGGTAATCTGCCCGGTCTTGGCGTCGATCTTCTGCGAGCAGTTGCCGATGAAAATTTCGGGCTTGTTGAGGGTGGCTGCGTCGAGAAAAGTCATCGCTCGCCGCAAATCGTATTGCATGCGCCCGCCGCCGAGTGAGCCACCGGCAGCCGACTGGATAGCGACCGGCTTGCGGGCAAAAGGCTGATCCGGCACCCGCGACAGCCAGTCGATCGCGTTCTTCATGCCGCCGGGTATGGAGAAATTATATTCGGGAGAGTTGAAAATGACGCCGTCGGCCGCCCGCACTGCATCAGCAAGCTTTTGCACCGCCGGCGGCACGCCGGCGGATTCCTGGAGATCGGCATTGTAGAGCGCAAACTCCGAGAAGGGCGGCGCCTCGCTGAGCTTCATCTGCGCCGGCGCCAGGCCGGGCAAGGCGTTCATGACCATCCGGTTGTAAGAGCCTTTCCGAAGACTGCCGCAAATGCAGATCACGTTGATCGTTTTATCCGCCATGGGGGCTCTTACGCCGCGCTTTCGTCGGCAATTGGATTGCGCAGCACGCCGATGCCGCCGATCTCGACTTCGCAGACGTCGCCGTTCTTCATCCATACCGGCGGTGTGCGGGCAAAGCCGACGCCCGACGGCGTGCCGGTGAAGATAATGTCGCCAGGCTCAAGCGTTATGCCTTGAGTCACGTAGACCAGTGTCTCGATCACCGGAAACATCATGTTGTCGGTGTTGTCGGACTGCATCACTTTGCCGTTCAAACGGGTCTCGATTTTCAATCCCTTGCCGCCGGGCGGTAACTCATCGGTTGACACGAACCACGGGCCGAAGCCGCCGGTGTGGTCGAAATTCTTGCCCATGTCCCATTGCGTGGTCTTGCGCTGAAACTCGCGGACCGAGCCTTCGTTGCCGCAGGAATAGCCGGCAACGCAGGACAGCGCGTTGGCGGCCGTCAAATGCCGGGCCCGCCGGCCGACCACCAGGATCATCTCGGCCTCGTAGTCGAGCGTCTCGCTGACTAGCGGCCGAACGATCGGTTTTCCATGGGGCACGAGCGAGGTGCGCCCTCGCATGAAAATCGTCGGAAATTTGGGGACGTTGTCGCGCTGCGCGCCTTCTTTGACGTGCTCGAGATAATTCAATCCCAGGCAGATCGTCTTTCCCGGCCGCGCAATGGGAAGTCCGTAAGTCAAATTTGCCAGCGGCCGGCGGGCGCTCGCCGGTGCGCGCTTGGCGAGGTCGGCGAGAGGTTTGAGGTCGCCATCGTGTACGGCTAGCCAATCGCCGAGATCGGTCGGCGCATTGCCGCCAGCGGCGCTCAGATCAATCGCCTGATCGCCCTCGACCACACCGAGCCGCGGGCCCTTTTCATTCGTGAACGCAACAATCTTCATGATCTATTGTCCTACCGTGGTGATTTTCGGAGGTCCGCTTCTAACATTCGCATCCGGTCTCGGCACGCTCTCATGCGAATGTCAGAATCAAAGGGCCACTGGCAAATGTTAGTGCGAGTAAAGCTTTGGATTTGACATTCGCTTCACGAACTAGCGGTTTGGTGGGTAGCGAATGTCAAATCCGCTTCACTAGCGGGCGGGACTATAACGGCCGGGGCCGCCGCGATCTACCTAGCCGGCCTGTGGCGGCGGCTGGGCGAAAAAATAATTACGGAGCCGCTCGCGCACTTTAAGCGCCGGGGCGAGTTCGAAAGCGTTGACGACGGCTAGGCGGAAACCTCCCGGCGGCATCGCGTGACGTTCCGGCGGCAGCCTTTCGTGGAACGTGATTTGCAGACTGGAGATGCCCGAAGTGCGCTTGAGGTCTTCCACCAGCGCCGCCGGGGGATGGCGATACTGCAGGCCATGCGGGCCGAACAGAACGACGCTGAAACCGCCGTGCCGTTTCGGGGCGGCGAACACCCAGGTTCTGCGCTCGTATAATTGCACCACGGCCTCAACCCAGCCGGCGCCGTATAGATCGGGCCATTGGTCCGAGAATCGCAAATGCGCCTCGATGATGGTTCCGCCGATGGTCTCGAGGTTGAGCATGCCGGTATAGCCGCGCAGGTATTTTCGGATCCAAGCGCCGCAGCGTTCCTCAATCTCGCCGTCCGGTTCGGCATGGATGGTCCAATAGTCGAAGGTGCCCTCCCCGGCTGGCACGCCGCTGACATGCCCCCACCAACACGGCTCCCCGCTGACGACCGCGATATCGGACGAAACATGCCGGCCGCTTAGCAGAGGTTCCCAGAAATGGCCTGGCGTGAACGATGCCTCGTACTCCGCCGCCGAATTGAGCACCCGGCTGCCGGCCCCCATGCCCTTGAGATTCATTATCGGCTTGGAAAATACCGGAAATCGCGGCGGCAGCGTACCATGCGGCCCAGCGTCCAAGTTTTGACTGAGCGCTACCTGGAGCTTGTCGTAGACCCAGCGGTGTTGCGGATACCACTGCCAGGCATCGCTGTCCTCAGTGGGAATGAGCGCCGCCGTCTTGACGTGCTCGAAATACTGCAGGCGCCACGGATCAATTTCGCAGATCGGCATGGTGGGGACAGCATGCCTTCAAAAAAGGGACAACCGAAGGCGGACGATAGTCCAAACGCAACTATCTGTCCCCGGTCATCGGCCTGCCCGCCGCTTGCGTGTTCGCGCGGCTTTTTTGGCCGCGGCCGAGCGCCCCGCTGCGCCTTTGGTGCGAACGGCTTTTGCCGCCGAGGCGGCACGCTGTGCCGCACTCCGCCGCGACGCGGCGCTTTGCGCCTGCCGCGACAGCGCTTTCCGCGATACCGTAGTACGCGGTTCGCGTTTGAGAGCCTTCGTCACCGCGCGCGATCTCCGCTTACTGGGCTTGGGCTTGCGGATCCCCTGACCGGCTTCATAGGCGTATTCCGCACTCTTGCGCGTCCGCCCGCTGGTTTGCCCTCGCGCTGGCGGTGGCAGGTCGACGCCCGCGCGTCTTGCCTCGGAAAGCCCGATGGCGATCGCCTGCTTGGCCGAGCGTGCGCCGTGCTCGCCGTGGCGGATTTTGTCGATCTCTTCCCGAACGAACTCGCCGGCTTGGGTGGACGCGGATTTGCCCTCCCGCTTGTCGCGCTGGGCTTTTTCGATGATTCGCTTGAGCGGCATATTTGGTTCCTCGATTCACCCCGCCGAGATGTTAACGCCGCGACGGCTTAGCGGTTCTGACAATGACCGGGGCGCCCAACGCGGTTTTTAGAAATCGCCATCGGCGCGCAGCGCATGAACGCTGAACTGGCCGTCCGTCCACGTCTTAAGGGGCGACCAGCCGCTGCCCTGGGCCAAGGCGCGAAATGACTCGATCGAATACTTGTAGCTGTTCTCGGTATGAATCGTTTCCCCGGCACGAAACTCGATCGGCGTATTGCACACTCTGACCGTCTGCCGCTTGGTGCTGGCAAGATGCATTTCGATGCGGCTGCGCTCGCAGTTGTAGAATGCGTGGTGCTCGAATGCATCGAGATCGATGTTCCCGCCGAGCTCGCGATTGATGCGCGCGAGCAGATTGAGGTTGAACTTGGCGGTGACGCCTTCGGCGTCGTTGTAGGCGCGATAGAGAATATCCGCGGGCTTGATGAGATCGACGCCGACGATGAAGACCGCGCCGTGGCCGAGAATTCGCGCGGCGTGGCGAAGGAAACGTGCCGCTTCATGCGGTTCAAAGTTGCCGATGGTCGAGCCGGGAAAGAAGCCGGCGCGCGGCCGCTTCGCGGCGTCCGCTGGTGGCTCGACCATGGTGGTGAAGTCGGCCGTTACGGGATAAACCGCAAGGTGCGGAAAGTCGCGGCGCAACCGGGCCGCTTCCTGTTGAAGAAAATCGCCGGATATGTCGACCGGCATATAGGCCTCGATGCTCGCCGCCGCCCGCAAAAGAATGCGCGCCTTGGTGCTGGAGCCGCCGCCGAACTCGATAAGCACGGCGCCGGGCGGAAACAGTGACACAATCTCCGCCGCGTGCTTGTGCAGAAGTTCAAGTTCGCTGCGGGTCGGATAATATTCCGGCAAGCGGGTGATGCGCTCGAACAAGGCCGAACCTACCGCGTCGTAGAAATATTTCGGCGGCAGGCGTTTGGGCTTTTTGGTCAAGCCTGAGATGACGTCGGCGGCAAACGAATCAGATGCCGCTAATGGCGCAACGCGAAGCGCGGTTTGCCCGGGGTTCATTTGCCGACTCAGTGATCGAAAGTGGCCAGCCGCAGCCCGCTGAATTGCCAGCGCGCCGCGGGGCTAAAGAAGTTGCGATAAGACGCCCGGGAGTGACCCTCCGGGGTCGCCAGCGACGAACCGCGCAATACCATCTGATTGACCATGAATTTGCCGTTGTATTCGCCGAGCGCGCCCGGCTCGGCGACGTAGTTCGGATAAGGCAAATAGGCGCTGCGCGTCCACTGCCATACCGTGCCAAAGGCGTCTTCGAGGGCGCCGGTCTTTGCCGCGACTTCCCATTCCGCTTCGCTCGGCAGGTGCTTGCCGGCCCAGCGCGCAAACGCATCCGCCTCGTAGTAGCTGACGTGACAAACCGGCAGCGCCGGATCGACTGCCCGCAAGCCGCCAAGCGTCATGGAAAACCACGCTCCGTCGATCAACTGCCAGTAGCCGGGCGCGTTCCATCCCCCCGCGGCGACAATTTCCCAGCCATCCGATAGCCAGAGATTTGGCTTGCTGTAGCCGCCGTCGGCCATGAACTCGAGCCACTCGCCATTGGTGACGAGTTTTCGGCCGACGCGAACCGGCTCGAGGAAAACTCGATGCGCCGGGCGTTCATTGTCGAAGGAGAAGCCATCTTCCTCGGCGCCGATTGTATAGACACCGTCAAGGCGCGCATCGGCGGCGTCGTCGAGCGCGGGGTTTTGCGGCCATTGCCATTGGGTTTCGTAAGCCGGATGGGTCGGATTTTGCGCAAATGCGTGCAGAATGTCGGTCAGCAATAATTCCTGATGTTGCTGCTCGTGATGTAGCCCAACCTCGACAATCGGAAAAATCCGCGCGACGTTTGCTGCTGATTGTATAAGCGCGGCCACGGCGGCGTCGACGTAAGCGCGATAGGCGGTGGTTTCGGCGAGGCCCGGGCGTGTGATCAAACCACGCTGCGGCCGTGCGTGACGCGGACCGGCCGCCACGTAATACGAGTTGAACAAATACGAAAACCGCTCGTCAAAGGGCCGGTAGGAGGGGTTGAATGGCCCCAGGAGAAACTGCTCGAAGAACCAGGTCACATGCGCCCGATGCCATTTTGTCGGACTGGCGTCCGGCATCGACTGCACCACTTGGTCTTCGGCGGAAAGCTGGCCGGCGCGGCGCTCGGTTTCCGTTCGCACCGCGGCGAACGCGCGGAGCCAATGGCGCCGCGTGCCGGCCGAAGGGTCAGCGACAGGCGCTTCCTCGCTTTCGGCTTCAGGCAAATGGACGCTGGGGCGTGACATCAGCAGGTCCGGAAAACCGGATGAACGAATTGCGAAACTCAATGGCTAAGCAACCTAATCAGCGCGTACCTTGAAAGTTCCATAGCATTTCGCTCCCGAGAAGCGAATGCTGGCTCGGCGATGCTAACAGGGATGTGATTAGGGGAATAATCTACTTCAAGGGATTGACGTTGCCGGAAAAGTACTTAGGCGTTTTCGCGCGGCAAGGGCCGAGATAAGGGGCGACGGATGGGACAGGCCATGTTGCCGCGGGAGCGGTGCGACTATTCGGCCATTGTTGACCGGCCCCCGCTCAAACTCCCCGGCGGCGCCCGGCTGGTATTCTGGACGATCGTCAACCTGGAAGTCTGGGACATCCGCAAGCCCATGGCGCGACAGGTGCTCGCGCCGCCTACCGGTCAGACCCAGTTGCCCGACGTGCCGAATTGGAGCTGGCATGAATACGGGATGCGGGTAGGCGTTTGGCGCTTCTTCGATTTGTTTAAACGTCTCAATATCCGTCCGACGCTCGCACTCAATGCGCGCGTCTGCGAGGACTATCCCCGGGTCGCCGAACAGGCGCGCCACGCCGATTGGGAGTTCATGGGTCATGCCTACGAGCAGGGCCCGATCCACGCCGAGCCCGACCAAAAGGCCATGGTCGAACGCGCGCGTGACGTTATCGCGGCGTTTTGCGGCAAGCCGCCGGTTGGCTGGCTTGGACCTGGACTGACGCAAACGCTCGACACGCCCGAAATTCTCGCCGCCGCCGGCATCAAGTACATCGCCGACTGGGTCTACGACGACGAACCGACGCACATTCGCACGGCTGCCGGACCCTTGGTCACCCTGCCCTATACCGTTGAATTGAATGACATCCCGATGATGATCGTTCAGCACCACGAGAGCGATTATCTGATGCGCCGCGCCATCGATCAGTTCGAGCGGCTTTACGCCGAGGGCAAAGACCGGGCAAAAATCTTGGCGCTAGCCATCCATCCCTACATCAGCGGGCAACCGCATCGCATCAAATATCTCGAAGCAATTTATGAACATGCCCGCCGCTTCGACGACGTCCTCTATTGGACGGGCGAGGAGATTTTACAGTGGTACCTGAAATCACATCCGTCGCCGCAATAAGAGTTGGATTAGCAGCCGCGCTTCTCATCGGCGTCGGGCTTGGCGCGGCAGCCGCTCAAACCACGCCCTGCCGCACCTCAGGAAGTTATGAATCCTGGCTCACGGCATTCGAACGCGAGGCCGTGGCGAAGGGAATTTCGCAGCGCGCAATCGCCGCCGCGGCGCCAGCGCTGACTTATGACCAGCGCATCGTCAACATCGACCGCGGCCAACGCGTCTTCACGCAGACCTTCCTGCAGTTTTCCGGACGCATGGCCGCCGCCTATCGCATTCAGCGCGGCCAAGCGCTGATCAAGGCGAACGCGGCGACCTTTGCCCGTATCGAACAACAATACGGCGTCCCGGCCCCGGTCATCGTGTCGTTCTGGGCGCTGGAAAGCGATTTCGGCGCCAACATGGGCAACTATCATTCACTCAGCGCCATAGCGTCGCTGGCCTACGATTGCCGGCGCAGCGACCGGTTTCGCGGTCAGCTCTTCGATGCGCTTCGCCTTATCGATCGCGGCGATCTCGCGCCGGACGACATGGTCGGGTCGTGGGCGGGAGAACTCGGGCAGACGCAGATGATGCCGTCCGAATATTTCAAATATGCCGTCGATTTTGACGGCGACGGCAAACGCGATCTCGTTCACAGCGTGCCGGACGTGCTGGCTTCTACGGCAAGTTACCTCGCCGGGCTCGGCTGGAAGCGGGGCGAACCGTGGCTCACCGAAGCGCGCGTCCCAACCAATCTGCAATGGGAACAAGCGGACCTTTCGGTGGCGCTGCCGCGCGCGAAATGGGCGGCGTCCGGTGTAACGCTTGCCGACGGCCGGCCGCTTCCGGCCGACAACCTAGCCGCCTCGCTGTTGTTGCCCATGGGACGGTTCGGACCGGCTTTCCTAGTGTATCCGAATTTCCAGGTTTATTTGCAGTGGAATAATTCGCTGGTCTATTCGACCACCGCAGCTTATCTGGCTACCCGCATTGCCGGCGCCGCACCGCTTCATCCCGGAACGCCGCCGCCGGCTCTTTCCTTTCAGGACATGAAGGACATGCAGGGACTTTTGACGCACGCCGGCTACGACGTCGGGACTGTCGATGGTTTCCTGGGATTAAAAACGCGGCAAGCGGTCAGGGCCACGCAAATCAAATACGGCCTCCCCGCTGACTCCTACCCTACGGCCGAGCTGCTCAGCCGCATCCGCGGCCGGACGCAGTGATGCGCTGTTGAGCGCAGGACTGCGCTCGCGCAACGCCGCCGCTATTGGCGCAGCGTGTTAGCTCAATTTCTGTTGTTGAGGTTGTAAGGTTCGGGCGGAGGCCCCGACGGCGCGGAGCCGGCGAACGGGGCGCGGTTGAACGGCGAATAGGCGCTGCCCGCGCCGAACTGCACCATCGGGCCGCTTTGCCCGAACGGCGTCATGCCATTCTTGACCTGGCCATCGGGATCGGCGTACCTCGAATTCCCGTCCGAGCTGGCGCTCAGGTTTTCCATCGTGAACGCCCGCGCGGGCGGACCGGCCAACGCAATTGCTCCCAGCACCACTATGGCGGCTGCGAGACGAAGCTGGGTCGATCGAAGCGTCATGGTCCCCTCTCGATGGCGCCTAGTGTCCCCGATTCCGAAGTTCGTATCACTGTGAGGCACTCTCGTTTGCGAACTTCGGAATCGAAAGGGACACTAGCAAATTATCGTTCTAGTGTGGCCTTTGGGTCAGAAGTCCGCACGACGCGCTCGCGGCAAGAATGATGCGGACTTCTAAACCGCCACACTAGGGCGAAGCAGTCCGCAGGCTAAAGGCGCACGGCACTCAGCGTCAAGCCGGTCATACCCAATAACGGTTAAGTAAGGCAGAAAGAGGAACAGTCCATGCGCACCAAGCCGTCCCTGACCTTGGCCGATGTCAAGAAAATGCTAGCAGCCTGCGAGGCCGAAGCGGCCAAGAACAACTGGGCGGTGGCGATCTCGGTGGTGGATGACGGCGGATTTCTCCTCGGCTTCGTGCGCATGGACGGCGCTGCGGTCATTTCGGCCGAAGTATCCCTCGGTAAAGCGCGGACCTCGGCCATGACTCGCCGGCCCAGCAAATTCTTTGAGGATCGCGTCAAGGACCGGCCGGCATTCATCACTTTTCCCGCCGGATTGCTCATTCAAGGCGCCGTTCCGATCATGCACCAGAACGAATGCGTAGGTGCGATCGGTGTCTCCGGCGTGCAATCGCACGAGGACGAACAGATTGCGCTGGCCGGAGTAAATTCGCTCGGGTAACGCGGCAACGTCCGAAAAAACTGTCCGTCGAGCCGGACTTAGTTCGCGATGCTTCAGGCGTCGAGCTCTCTGTAGTAGCGGTAGATGCCCCACTGACTGAAGGCTACCCGCCGCGGCGAAGCGAGGTAGGCTTTGATACGCGGTCGCGAGGCGACGCGATCGTGGAGCCCGACAAGTCCAGGCACTTTCTTCTCGAAGCGCTTCATGCGCTTTGGAAAGGCGTAGCGGAGTCCCTCGATGATCTGAAAAATCGAGAGATCGACGTAGGTCAAACGCCGGCCAATCAGAAACCGTCCGCCGTTTGTTTGCAGCACGCGCTCGAAATAGCCGAGGAATTTCGGCACGCGATACCGCCAAAAATCCTTGGTGCGGCGCCGGGCCGCGGGTCGCTGCTCCTCGAAATAAAGCCAAGAGGTAATCGGATGATGCGTGTCGTGGATCTCGACCACCAGATCGGTAATGGTGAGCTGCAACTGATGCGTCCACAGCCGCCCCGCCTCGTCGCGCGGCCCAAGATTCAATCGCGGGCCGAGAAAGAACAGGATGTTGGCGGTTTGCGCAACGATAAGTTTGCCGGCCTTGAGGAACGGGGGCGCAAATGGGGGATGAGCGCTGCGTTTATTCTCAATGATTTTCATCATTGCCGGCACGCCGGCTTTGCCCTTGCGGCGCGCGACGTCAACATAGTCCGCGCCGGCCTCCTCGAGCGCAAGGCGCACAAATTCGCCCCGGCCCTGAATGGTGGGATGGTAATACAGCTCGTAACGCATCTAATGCACCCGCCGGAAAGATCAGCCTTGGCTCGGCGACGTTAAGCGTGCCGCGGGTTTAGGTTCGCGTCGCAGCCCAAGTCCCCGAGCAACGCCCGCCCGGACCCTGACCGTGCCAAACGCCGCCCCCGCGCGTCACCGACATGTGCCCGGTGGCCACGGCATAATGGGGCCCGCTCGAAACCCGTGCCCAAGCTGAACCGCCGGGTCTGACGCGGCCGGTGAAGTCGATGCCGAACGCTCCACTATAA
>Ga0302325_10016525_pt1 | contig 15627 bp, 11 predicted proteins | sample Palsa_T0_2_FD_201948 | JGI IMG/M metagenome (GOLD analysis project Ga0302325, IMG submission 201948) | Peat permafrost microbial communities from Stordalen Mire near Abisko, Sweden - Palsa_T0_2 | ecosystem: Environmental > Terrestrial > Soil > Palsa > Peat permafrost | place: Sweden: Abisko...
TGCGCTGGGGCGCAGACCAATCTGGCCGCGCAGGCCGAGAAAATTCGCGCCGAATGCATCCAAGGCCGGCGTTCTGTTTGCGGACGGGTGTTGCAGATTACTCCTTCAGGCTTGGTGGTGGATAGCGGTTATCCCAGCCTCCTGCAACCGCCGCTCAACCATTCCTGGCTCACGCGCGCCAATGTCGCCCCCGCGCGCCCTGCCGCGTTGGTGGAAGGGGCGGAGCCAGACACGATCGCGGTCGGCCTTTTGTTCCTGACCGATATTCCCAAACGCCCGACCGTCCATCCATACGATTACGTGGCGTTGCACGGTTATCCGGCGGGCCATTACGATTACGTCCCAGTGCCAGGCATCACCAAGACGATTCGCCGGTTTGCCGGCGGATTGGAAACGGCGGTGCGATTGAATCTTCAATCCAACGCGCCGCCCTCCCGCCGCGTGCCCTCCGCTTATCTGCGAATGCCGGATCGTCCGGACGGCCCCCTCCCCGCGCTTCTTTCCCAAACCGGGGCGTTCCAGGACACCCGCCAACTCATAGTCAGCGAGGGCCTGATTCCTTATGAGTTGAACGTTTCCTTCTGGTCCGACGGCGCCCACAAACTGCGCTGGATGTCCTTGCCCGGCGGCAAGATCGGCTTTTCCCCGCGTGGAGAATGGAAATTCCCATCCGGCACGGTTTTCGTCAAACAATTCGAGTTGACGACAAACGAATCCAAGCCGTCGCAGCGCCGGCGATTGGAAACGCGCCTTCTGGTCTGCACGTCCAACGGCTCCGTCTTTGGCGCGACTTACAAATGGCGGCAGGACAACAGCGATGCCGACCTCCTAGCCACCAACCTGTCGGAGGACCTTCTCATTCAGACCGCCACCGGCACGCGGACGCAGACCTGGTATTATCCGAGCCGGGAGGATTGCCGGACTTGTCACACGGATCGCGCCGGGATGGTCTTGGGAGTCAAAACGCGCCAGTTCAACCGCGAAACCATCCAAGCGTGGAATCGTCTTGGCCTCTTCGATCCGGCCCCGACGGAAGCCATGCTGGCTTCGTGCGAATTCTTAGCTCGCTCCGACGACGCCAGCCGCAGCCTGCAAGACCGCGCCCGATCTTACCTGGATGTCAACTGCGCCAATTGCCATCGTCCGGGCGGAACTGTCGCCTACTTCGATGCCCGTTACGACACTCCGCTGGCGCAACAGGGGCTGATCGACGGCCCTGTGTTGATTGACGAAGGCATTGACCATGCCCGCATTATCGCAGCCAACGATAGATGGCGCTCGATCCTTTACATGCGCGCCAACACCGTGGAAGCCTTCAAGATGCCTCCACTGGCGCGGCAGACAGTGGACCAAAATGGCACGGAATTGTTGCGGCAATGGATTGAGAGCCTTGGCGGACGCCTCGTCCTGGCGCCTCCTGATTTTTCATTGCCCGCCGGCAATTATCCCAAGGCGATAGAAGTCAAGTTGACCCAACCAGACCCGGGCGCGGAGATTCGCTACACCTTGGACGGCAGCATACCGGGAACCACGGACCCGCTTTATAAGCAACCCATCCATTTGGCCAACTCGACGACGGTGCGGGCCAAAGCGTTCAAGAACGGATGCACGCGCAGCATTACAGCGCAGGAAACGTTCATCGTTGGCGAGTAAATGTGCACGCTTAGTTTCTCGGCCCCGGCGCCTGTTTTGGGTCGGCGGCCAGGAATTGCAGCCGGTCGAAGGCGGCTGGATCGAATGTCACCTTGCCAAGGTCAGGACTCAGGCCCGCCACGCCGTTCGTCCGCCAGGAGAGCAATTCAAAAGTGACGGAACCGCCCTGGACGAATGTGGCGTGAGCATTGCGAGCGGCCGGCGGCGGGGCCTGGCCCTGGAACGGGGCAAAATCAACCGCGCTGGCGCTGGCCAGCGGGACGTTGGTCGCGCCGGCGGTGGTGAGCATGGAAATCTGGCCATTGGCGATGGCCACCACTGCGCCACTGACTTTGCCGCCCGACTCCAGCGAAACCACGTCGTGCGCGGGGTCCGGGGCCTCGGTGGAAGCGCCGTCCATGGCGCCGTTCCATTGGGTCACACGCAGATTGCTGATCTTGACCGCGCTGCCAGCTTGATTGTTGACAAAACGGACGCCAGTCCCCTCGCCGGCAAAACCGCCTGGATCAATCCAGTCCTTGATCAGCGCGCCGTCCAGAAAAAGCGCCACCCGGCGGTCGGCCTTGCTGGCACGCAGATCGACATGCATGCGATCCTTCGACGTGAGGGACTGAATAATCAACGGCTCTCCCAGCGGGAGCAGCGGACCTTTCTTCCGAATGGGTGTCAGCGAGACGAAGACGGTGCTGAGAAAACGCAGGCTGTAAAAGCCTCCGAAATCAGGCCCATTTTCCTTATCACTCAGCAGGATGGGCTGGAGGGAATCGGTGTAAAGCGCGATGGCCATGCTCAGGGGGCCGCGCCAAACCATGTCAAATTGAATTCGCGACTGGTCCGGCAGTTTTAAATCGCGAGCGATGGACGCGGCTTTATCCGAGTAGAAAGCCCCGTTGCGATAGGTCCATTGGCCGGACTCGGTGATCAAGCCCTTGACGGCGTTGCCTTGCGTCCAGCCATCCAGGCCCGCGAGGCCGTCGAACACGACCGGCGTGAGCGGATTGAGCGCAAGAGTTTGCAGCGCCCGCCGGGGAATCTTCAAGGGGCCGGCATACCACGTCTCCAGGGTCATGGCGTCGCGGTCGCACCCCACTAGCTTACCCGCCAACATGTCGCCGTTGGCCAGCAAAAGTTTGCAGGAGGAACCGGCGCCGCCGGCGGCAGATGGACGCGGGGCAAAATCGATTTGCGCCACGCTGTCCAGCTTGAAATCAATGGGAGCGGTGGCATCGGGATGCTGCCATCGAATGAGATTGCCAGGCTGGATTTCAAGCAACTTGCCGTAAAGCGAGTCGCCATCCCGGAAGGACAGGCAATCGCCGGCCACGTTGGTAGTGGCGGGATCGGCGTGCGCCCCGGCAGCAAGGGCCAACAGGCCGGTTAGCAACATGCAATGGAATCTATTCATCCAGTTCTTCAAACTCCTTGGTTTCTGTCACAATCGCATCGTCCTTTGGGCGCTTGAGGTTGAACTCCATTTCTCGGATGGCGTCGGGCTGGAAAGCCAGGGAACCGAAAACCGCGCTCTGGCCCGAAATGGCCTTGTCGTTCCATTTTTCCAGGTGAAAGGAAAGGCTGCCGCCGCCGGGAAAATGGGCGCGCACCTCCCACGGGCCGGACGATTCAGCCGGTACTTTCGTCTCGGCAAACTCCATTTGCGTCACCCGTTCCAGTGGGATATCCAATACCGTCCCTGGCAGGGCCAGCCTGGCTTTGCCGTCCTGGATGGATTCGATTTTTCCGGTCGCGCGGTCGTGATTGACGAAGTGCATGGCGTCGGAGTTGGTGGGAGGCGAGGAGGTTTGAGGCTCGCACAGACCCTCCCACTGGCTGATTTTGAGATGGCTCAACTTGAGAGTCGTATAGGAAAACATGGTGCGTTGCATGAAGACGACGCCTGTTCCGCCGCCGGCAAAATTGCAATTGTTCCAGGTCTTGACCAAAACATGGTTGACAAACACGGAAACCGTTCCCTCCGCCTTGTCGCACTCAATGGCTACGTGCATCCGATTTTTCTCCCCATTTGCGGGCAGCGGCACGCCGGCCAGGCCGAACGGGACGCCCATGTTCTGGATCTGGCTCAGGAAGACCCGCTGAGGCTGCAAATTGACCACGCACGAGCCGCTATTGAAATCCATACGGTCCAGCACGTCGCAATAAATGCCAACCTCCAGCGTGAAAAGGTTGTTCCAAGCCAGGTCAAATTCGATGGTGGTGGAATTGGTCAAATTGAGTTCCCGTCCCAACATGCCCGGGCCGGCCCCGATGAACGCGCCGTCATGGAAGGTCCAGCTTTTGGGAGAATTATTGACCACCACCCAGCCGCCTGTGTCATAAGGCCCCTCATAAACAACGGAGTAATTGTGGGAAAGAAACGTGATCGCGCGCACCGCCGCGCGGGGGATGACCATCGCGCCGCCAAACCAGGTATTGAACCCCAGCCGCTGATCATCCAGCGAGCTGATGGACCCATAAAGGTCATCCCCATTGCCGAACCACAAATGGCAGGTCGGCGTCATGCTTACGGGCTTCGCGTGGGCGAAGCGGAGGAAAGCGATGTGGTCCGGGCGGAAGTTGATGGGTGCGCCCGCCTCCGGCTTGACCCAAGTCAGGCCGTGTTCGAGATCCATCCGCGCCAGACCGCCGTGCAAAGCCGACCCATCCACAAATTCGAGCAAGTCGCCGCGCGGTTCGGGCATTTTCTCCGGCTTGGCCACCGAGTTGCCGAACTGCACGCTGCCGCCGAATGGGTTACCATTGCCAAACTGCATAATGACGGCCTGGCCGGCCGCTCCCAGAGGCAGCCAGCACATCAGCAGGCAGACCCATGTGGAACTATCTTTCATAAATCGGCAGATAGCGATAATTGAGCGCCAGCGACAACAGCGAACCGGCAGTGGCAAAAGTCGGCCCAAGCTGTCCGTCCCAGTTGCCCTCCCCGGCTTGGGTGGAGCGCAAAAAGGCGATGTTTTCCCGGTTCCAATTTTGCCACACTTCGGGCGAACCGTGGAAATAGGCCTGCGAGACGTAATAAAGGAAGTATTGCGGATACTGCGCGTCCGGCCGGCTGGATTTCAAAAAGTCGAACGCGGCCTTGAAGGCGGGGGAATTCTTTTCCTTGGCCAGCGCCAACACCACGCACCCGATGGCCGTGCGCGTGGCGTTGGGCGCGACGGGAGAGATGTATCCGATACCGCCATCGGGCGTCTGGCAGGAAAGGAAAAAGCTTAAACCGTTCTTGATGACTTGTTCGGGCACGGGAATGCCGGCGTTGCGCGCCGCGAACAGCGCCACCATTTGCGCTCCGCTCACCGTCGTGTCCGCATCCGAGGCCTCCGGCGAATAGCGCCAGGCGTGGTAATTATTCTTCGCTTGCGCGCTGACGATCAACCGCACCGCCTTTTGCAAGGACGGTCCCAGCCGTGGATCATCCACCGACCCGTAGGATTCCGCCAGCGCTAGGGTTGAAAAGCCGTGGTTGTACATCGTCGTGCCAATCATGCCGGTGACCGGATCACTGTGTTTCAAAACGTAGTCCAACCCGTGCCGGATGGTCGCGCTGTAAGGGCCGAAATTCGGGTCATCCCCATGGGCCAGCAGGCTGATGACCGCCAGCGAAGTCAAGGCTGGCTCGGTGTTGACGGGTTCATCGGGCCAATTGCCTTCCGGCGCCTGCGTGCGGACCAGCCATTGCAACCCGTGGACATACATCTTATCAACCTCCCCAGCCACGATCCCGGCGGATCCTGTGTACAATTGCTGGGCGGGCGCGGCGGCGGCGCACAGCGCCAAAGTCAAACCCAAGAATTGAAACTTACTCCTTCGATTGTTCGAGGCCATGATAATAATTCTCCAACGCGTCGCGAAATTCGGCCGGCGCATTCTGGATGACCCCGGCCGCCTTATTGACCGATCGGTCGGCTGCGCCCTTGCCCGCCGCGTTGCCCGAAAGCGGGGCGCCCGCACCGTTGGCCGCGCCCCCGGCGCTGTTCAAACCACGGGCCGGCTGGGTGGCGAAGGCCTTGCCTTGATTGCGCGACATTTGCATCAGAAATTGCATCTCCTCTTGCGAACTGCTGCCCTGGCCGGGCGAAGGCTTCGGGCTGGCACGCTGGGCTTGCTCGTTGATCAAGTTGATCAAATCGGAAAGTGAATCGACGGTTTTGACCTCCGCATCGTCGGTTGGCTTGCCGGTCTGCGGCTGGCTCAAAAGTCCCACGACATCTTTCATCGCTCCAGAAGTTTCGCCAAAGGCGGAATCGAGTTGCGGCAAGGCTGCTTTTTCATGGATTTCGTCCAGTTTGCCCGCCAATTTTTCCTGGCTGGCAACCAGGGTGCCGCTGCGCTGCCGGTAACTCTCCGCCGCGCCTTTGTCCTGGTCGAGAAGCGTGGTTTGGTCGCGCAGCGTGACTTCGTTATCGCGCAGGCGCAACAAGGCGATCAATTGCTCAGTCAGGTCGTTGGCCTTCTGGCTGCTGCTTTTGGAGCTGGAATTTCCGCTGGAGTCTTTCGGCTCCAGTTTCTCGGCCCATTTTTGAAAGCGCCGGGACCATTGGCCCAGATTGTCGGAGGCTTCCAAGCCGATGTTATTTTCGATCAATCCGCCCACCCGGTCCAACTCCTCGGCTGCGTGGGCGTCCTTCATTTGCTGGCTGACCTCGCCATAATCGGGCTTTCGCGTGCGCTCAAAGAAACGGCTGATTTCGCTCTGCAAGGTTGAAGTTTGTTTTTGGGCATCGGACTGGCCATGCACCAGACTGTTCTCAAACAATTTCAATTTTTCGGGCAACTGCCGCGGAAGCAAGCCAATCGTGTTGGAGGCGGAATCGAGAAGCTGTCCCGCCATTTCCTTTTCCACGCCGCCGACCTTGCGCAATCGTTGCGCCAGCGTCAATGCCTGGAGGTTGTCCATGTGCTGATTGGCTTTGCTCTCCATTTTGGCCAGTTCATCGAGAATGTCCTCGGCTTTTTGCTGCGCTTCCTCCATTTCCTTGGATTTCGCGCCCGAACTTTGCTTGGCCGATTGCATGGCGCTGGCGGCGGCGGGCATTTTCTGCTGCGATAGCTTCTGCCACTGCTGCATGGACTGGCTCCACTGACGAATGGTTTCCTCGTTGAAAGCCGGATTCTTCATCGCCTCTTCCACCGCGCGTTCGCCTTCGTTGGCCAACTGGTCCAGGTTGGCGGCATTTCGCTCCTGGTCATCCTTGGTTTGGCTCAGGCGGGAAGATTTTTGCGAAGGGGTCATTTTATCCGCGTCCTTGACCTCGGCCAGTCCGGCCACAATTTTCTCCTGAAGGCGCGTGACCTCTTCGACTTGAGACATGAGTCCTTCCAATTGCCGTCGGACCATTTCCGCGTGCTCCTCGGGGCTAAGAACCCGGATGCGGTAAACGGGCGTGCGGCTGCGTTCTCGGTCAGGAAAATAGTCGCGCGCAAACCCTTCCATTTCCACCGTCGAATCGACCGGGATACGAAACACGCTCGGACTCCATTTGAACACCCTCTCCGCCGATTTCACCTGCGAAGTGGGGGTCTGGGTTTTGACTTCCGAGGAGGCAAGTTCCGCGTGCGGCGAATCCGGCGTCATTTTCCAGATCAGCCCCAGATCGCGCACGCCGAAATCGTCGAGCGCCCGCACGCGGATGTTCAGGACATCGGAATTAAGTAGGAACACCTCGCGCGGCATCTCGACGATTTCCGGCACAGGCGGAGCGTCCGGCTGCACCTGGACCGACAGGCGCAAAGGCGCGGCGTTGGTCAATCCAAGTTTGTCCTGCCAATTGAAGGTGAACTCGGAAAGGGCGCCCGCCTGGGTCTGGGGGGTCAGAAAACTGTCGCCCTCGATTTTGAGCGGCGCGGGTTTTTCTTCCCCACTGAGCATCAGCGCGGAGGACAAACCACGGCTGACTTTGCCGCGAAAGGCTATTTTGCTGCCTTCCACCGCCAGAAGGGAGCCGTTCTGCAAAACCTGGCTTTGATCGGGATAACGCAAATAATCGGGCAGTTGGATTTGCGCCGCCAATTCTTGCAGAGATGGACGATAGGTGGGCTGCACCTTGACTTTGGCCAGCGCATCGCCCACGCGCACTTCCAACAAGCCGTTTTCCACCTGTCCAGGAATTTGCAGCCGGACCTTGCCGTCCTCAACGCCGCTTTCAATGACCGGCTGGCGCGGCCATAGTCCAAAGGCGTGAAGCGGTTTCCAAAAAGAATGATAACGAACGGTGCCGGCGACACTGAACGATTCCCCGTGCGCCACAATCAATTCCTTGGGCAACCCCTCCAAAGTCACCAGTGTATAGCGGGGCACGTCCGCCGCCGGTAAAGCCCAGCGCAGCAAGGCATTCCAACCGGGTTGCGGCAAGACGCCGAAGAGCAGCGCCAAACAACCCACCAACGCCAACGCCAAAAAAGTCATTTTTCTGGCGGACCGCGTACTGACGCTCTGGCCGAAATCAAAGCCTTTGGCCTCGTCGGCCACCTGATGAATGGCCGCGTGATAAAGGGCGGGGGAAAAATTGGCGTTATGATGTTGTTCGTTGGCCAATTCGACAATGCCGAGCAGGCGGTCGCCCAGCCGGCGGTATTTCTTTTGCACCAAATTGGCCAGGCTCCGCAGATCGCGCCTCCGCCAAACCCAGCGCCGCGCCCAGACCACAGCCGCCGCGGCCGCCGCCGCCAATCCGCCCAGCGACATTGTCAACCTGAGCCAGCCCGGCGTATCCCAGAAACGATCCGAGATAAAGACCCCAAGAAACGACACCATCAACCCACCCGCCACGCAGCAAAGGGCGACGGTCGTTTCGACTCGCCAGAGGCGGCGTTCGACTTGCGCAAACTGAAGGCGAAGAGCCTCCGGCAGCGCCACGGACAATTTATCATCAAATTCGGCCATGCAATGATGCGGCTGCTCTAAGTTGCATCCGATGGGTCTTCGCGTCCAAAGAAAAATCGGCAATTCGGCGCGCATCTGCCATCGCGGTGAGCTTTAGCTAAGTTGACACTCCCCTAATATCTGATAATAACTTCACCCATGACCGACTGCGCCCCAACTTATTTTGTGGCCTGGGCCGATCCGTTGCCCCGCTTCTCCGCCGCTTGGGATGACCCAGCCTGGCAATCGGCGGAGACGGCGGAATTGAAAAGTTTTCGCCCAGAAGGCAGCGAGCACCGGCCACGCACGAGCCTTCGCCTTTTTCACAACGGGCGCGGCCTGCGCGGCCTCTACCAGGTCCACGATCAATTTGTGCGCTCCATTCGCACCCGCTATTTTGATGATGTTTGGAAGGACAGTTGCGTCGAAATTTTTCTGGAACCCAAGCCCGGCGGCGGCTATTTCAATCTGGAAATGAACGCCGGCGGCGCGCATCTCTGCAATTACATCGAAGACCCGGAGCGCGTTCCGGGCGGATTCAAGAAATTCACGCCCCTGCCCGCCGAAATCGGCCAAAGGATTGAAGTGCGGTCCTCGCTGGCCGGAATCGTCGATCCGGAGATCGTGGAACCTGTGACATGGCATCTAAATTTTTTCGTGCCATTTAAAGTCTTTGAATATTACACCGGGGCCTTGGGCGAAGTGCGCGGCCAGCGCTGGCGCGGCAATTTCTACAAGTGCGGGGATGAAGGCTCGCATCCGCACTGGGGTTCCTGGGCGCCGGTGGATGTTTTTAATTTCCACACGCCGCGCTGCTTCGGCACACTCTGTTTTCTACATTGAAAATATTCCCTACTGAATCCGGTTTGTGCGTGGAAACAGCCTGCGGCCATTTCGCGCTGCCCGCTTCCTTCGGCCTCGATCAACTCTTCGCCCATGCCGCGCCCGCGGCGCGCCTGCAAGACGCCCTCGGCAGCGCCCGTCTCGTGCAGGAATGCGCCGGGCCCTGGCTCCCGCTGGTGCAATCACAGGAAGTTTGGGCCGCCGGGGTCACCTATTACCGCAGCCGCACCGCGCGGATGGAGGAATCTCAGGCCGCCGGCGGCGGCACCTTTTACGACAAGGTCTATGAAGCGGCCCGGCCGGAGCTTTTCTTCAAGGCCTCGCCACACCGTGTCGCCGCACACGGCTCGAAGGTGCGCATCCGATCCGATTCCCGTTGGAATGTGCCCGAACCGGAATTGACGCTGGCCATCAATTCCGCGGGAAAAATTTTCGGCTACACCATCGGCAACGATATGTCCTCGCGCGATATCGAAGGCGAGAATCCTTTGTATCTGCCGCAGGCCAAAGTCTATGATCGATGCGCCTCGCTCGGCCCATGTCTGGTTGTCAGCGATGAATTGCCGGCCGCCGCGACCGTCATATCCATCGACATTCAGCGTGATGGCCGGTCTGTTTTTTCCGGCGAGACGACGCTGGGACAAATCAAACGTCCGCTGGCCTCGCTGGCGGAATGGCTGTTTCGCGACAATTCATTTCCGCGCGGATGTTATTTAATGACCGGCACCGGCGTCGTGCCGCCGGATTCTTTCACCTTGCGGACCGGGGACGAGATTCGCATCACGCTTGGGCTTGTCGGGACGCTCATCAACACGGTCGCCTGAATCTCAACCATTTTTATGAGACTTTCCATGATCGTCAATCCGTTCACCGAGCGAAATCTGCAGCTCGCCGCCCAAGTGGGAGTGACGGATATCGTCCTGACTTATCCCGGCCCTGGACTGACGCCGCTGATGGCCGCCAAACGAATGGTCGAGGCGGCCGGCATGAGACTGACGCACCTGGAGCGGAAAATTCCGCATTTGAAATTCGTCCACCATCTGCCCGGCCGCGACGCGCAGATCGAAGACTTCAAGATGCTCATCCGCAACATGGCGGAAGCCAGCATGGAGGTGCTTTGCTATAATTGGATGCCGGACGAGGACTGGCAGCGCACGAGTTGCGAGGTGCTCGAACGAGGCGGCGCGCGGGTGACGGAATTCGATCTTACGCAGGTCGGCAAAAACGTGACCGATGCCGATGGCCGCCCTGCCGCGCCGACTCCCGCGGCCAAGCTGTGGGAAAACCTGGAATACTTTCTCAACCAAGTCCTCCCCATCGCCGAAGACGCCCGCCTCAAGCTTGCCCTTCACCCCGATGATCCGCCGCTGCCGGAATTGCTCGGCCAGCCGCGCATCATCATCTCGAACGAGGCGTTCCGGCGAGTGGTTGACTTGGCGCCCAGTCCCTCGAACGGAGTCTGTTACTGCGTCGGCTCGCTGCATCCCGCCGGGGTGAATCTGCTGGAAGGCATTCGCTCGCTGGCGGACAAGATTTTCTTCTTTCACGCGCGCAACGTCAAAGGGACTGCCGCCCATTTTGTCGAAACGTGGCACGACAACGGCGAGATCGACATGCCCGCCGTCATCCGCACGCTGAAGGAAGTGAATTACCAAGGCACGCTCCGCCCCGACCACGCTCCGTCCATGGCCGGCGAAACCAACGAAACGCCCGGCTATGAAATGCTGGGAAGACTCTTCGCGGCTGGTTATCTGCGGGGTCTCATGCAGACAGGATGAGATAGTTCTTGGTTTACTTCTGTTGATTTTTCACCCAACGCGAGACTTCATCGTGGTCCATTATATCGTACGCAATCAGCGCATCATCCTCTTGGATGAACACCACGCGCCAATGCAGTCTCACGCGGATTTCGTAAGAACGCCCGGCCAACTTGCGCAGTCCCAGGCCGCGATGTTGGTGCGGATCGCCAAAAGCCGCCGCGACTTCCGTGATAGCCTTGTTCGCGCTTTCCCGCACGTCCGGTGGCAATTTGTCGGCCGTTTTTCGGATTCGTTTGGTGAGCAGGACGCGAATCACAGCCTGCCGGCAAAGGATTTGAGCTTGCCTGCTTTTCGCTCTGCCTTTATTTCAGCCAAAGCGGAGTCTTCCGCCGCCGTCGCTTGCGCAAGAGTCGCGCCGTATTCTTCCAACGCCGGAAAATCGCTGGGGCGGAAAGGCAGTCCGCGCAATTTAACCATCTGCGTGAAAAACATGGAAACCGCCGCCGTTGGAGTAATGCCGATTTCACGGCAAACCTCGTGCGCCTCCTCCGCCAATTGCCGGTCGATCCGAAGTCGAATTTGCTCAGTCATGCCTCAAGAATGCCACAATAAATGGTTGTTGTCAAACCCGTCACATCGCTTCAGCGGTGACAAATGCGCGCTGTTTCAAATTCCGGCGCAGCAAGAACCAAGAAATGACTGTCAGCATGATCTGATAGGCCGACGTGAGTTCGAAAATATGGGACGGACTCACTCCTTGATATCGCCCCAGCGCCACGGCAGCAAACGAGGGCAGAAGAAAGCCCAGCGTCCAGGCCAGCAGCCAAACCACAAAAAAATTCAGCCGCCAGAGCGACATATAAAGTCCCACCACCATCAGCGCCATGAAAGTCAGCGGGTTAGGAATTACCAGGGAAAGTGGATCGGCGTAATACTCCTTAGGATTCAAAAGCCGGTTCCCATTCCAACATACGATCAATATCGCCAGGGCGGGACAGAAATGACTGAAAATTCCCCACAGCCTCCCCACCATCAATTGCCGCACCGACAGCGGTGTGACGAGCAGGATTTCCAGCAGGCCGCTCTGACGTTCCCGCCGAAAACTTCCCGTCGCGCTGAAGGCCACCCCCAAAGACACCGCCGTCGTCAATTGCGGCTGCCAGCCGGGGAAAATGAACATGACGAATACTTCCGCCACGAAGACTGCCAGGCACCAACCCCATTTGGTTAATCGCGCGGTCCAGGAATATTCCTGCAGCCAGGCCATTGGATTACGGTCCAGCGTCTTGCTCCGCTCCCAGTGAAAGATAGTCTGCCAAAAATCCGAACCTGAAAACATCGCCACCCATTTTGGTTGTTCCGGCGCCGCGGCATCCTGGTCCCAGGTTTTCCGCAAGACCCGCACACTGGCTGAGATGACAAAACCGAACACAAGCAGCGTAAAACAAATGGTGGCCCCCATCGTCCACATCAATCCCCAAATCGACAGATTCGGCGCCATAAATACAAATACAAGGGACTGCAGACCCATGGAGGCGATCGCCAGGCCCAGGGCGTACACTTCCGCCATGACCATGACCTGAATCGCGCTGCCGCCTTTGGCCGAGGCGTAAAGCCCGGCTGCGATACTAAGCAAAAGGGCTTTGGCAATACTCACGACCGCCATCAAGGCCTGTTGCCAGACAACGCCTCCAATGACAAATGGCAGCACCAGCACCGGCAGCGAAGCCAGGAGCAGCGTGGCCGCTCGCAAAATATGCGAGGCGGCTTTTCCCATCATCACGTCGAGGACGGTTAAGGGTGTCAGAAAAAGCAAGCCCAGCGTTCCCTCCCGCTTTTCCCGGCTGATGCAGTCCGCCGTCATCATCGGGACGATGATCCACATGGCGAGCCACAGAGAGAGTTGCAAGACACCAAAAAGCGTCGCGCCCAACTGGGCAGATTCCATTTCCGTGCCCGCCATGAAGGCGGCGAAAACACTAACCACTACCGCCGCCGTCAGCACCCGCAATCCATAATTGATGGCGCGCCGTGATTCCGCGCGCAATTCCCGCCCGACCAGGGGCAATGTGTTTGTCACGGAAAGGCGAAGTCCTAATAGGCGCATACCAAATTAGGCGCGTTTGCGCGCTCATTTTGTTCGCCCTCAATCATGCTTCGCGGCGGCAACTTCCTTGTCAGGGATCCGAGCCACATCCATGAAGCCGATGAACATTTCATCGAACGATTGATCGCCCCACGTGACACGTTTGTCTGGATTGGGATTGGCCGGATTCCTGGGCGAATTATCAAAACCGCCAGTGCAAAGAATCCAGGTGCCAGCCGGCATTTTCCTGGGTTCGCTGAGTCGATAGATGGTTTGCCAGCTAAAATCGTAGCGCGGCACCGAGAGCAATGTCTCGCGCCCGCCATCAGGAAAGAGCGCCTCGTACTTGAACCAGGAACCTCGCAAGTGCATGTGGGGCGCAAAATCAAAGAGCCACGAATCGTGTTTGAATCCGTAAATGGCATAACTCGGCGCCTGCGGTTCACGGGCAGGAACAAGCAGGTCAGGGTTGTAAGCCGCGTGGGTTTGCAGGGCCATTTTGGGCTTCGATTTCAAGACATACAGCCCAAGCTCGCTTTGGTCCGTCTCCGGCTTGCCGTCCACAGTGTAGTGAAGCTCGAAATTCAAAGTCGCTCCCTTGCCCAGGAATTTGCCCGTTCCCTCCGGAAAACCCGGGTGATCATATCCCGGCGCCCAACCTGTCAAGAAAACATCGTCCTCGGCCAATTTGGGCGTCTCGGCGTATTTGGCCCGCACAATAAGGTGATGCACAACCCGGCGGTTGCCCGGGCGAAAAACCGCCGCGGCCAGCCAGACGTCATTGGTGGTGGGAGAGGGAATGTCAACATAACGATAGTCGAGGATTCCTGTGGCAGGTATCTGCTGCGGAGACGGCAGTTTGACAATGTAGTTGGGCTGGCCCATGGGCCAATACGGCGCTGCGTCCGGAGTCTGGGCCAGCGGGTCCGGTCCTTCGTCGCGAGGCATTCCTTGATCGAGCCAGCGCAACAATAGCTTTTTTTGCGTCAGGGACAATGAACGATCATTCTTGAAATGCCCATAACGCGGATCAGCGTCCCACGGTGGCATGCGCCGGTCTGCCAGCACTTCGCGAATCATTTCCGAGTGGCCTTTGACTTTTTCGTAACTTGACAGTGCAAACGGACCGATGTTGCCGGGGCTGTGGCATCCCACGCACTTGCTTTGCAAGAGCGGCGCGATTTCTTTGTTGTAAGAAACCTGGGCGCCACCCGCGCCGGCCTCGGCGTCGAAGGTGATCAGGCAGCCGCGTCCGACAGTTTTCGGGCGCGTGATGGGTTTGCCCGCCAGCAATTCCTCCAAAGCGTTCTCGACGTATTTTTCCTCCGCCTTGGGTTTCTGCGCGCCTTCCACAAGTTGGTCATCCAGCGCGCCGCGATAGAAAACGGTCCAATCGCTGGTATTGATGCAGATGGTTTCGGCGGTGCGCTTGATGTCCAGCATTCGGGCGATTTGCTGGGCGTCATCGATCAGCACCGGAAGCGACCCTTCCTCGAATTCTTCCGCCTCGTGTTCGATGCTTTCGCGGTCGTCCTGGGTGATGGAGTTAATCATCCAAATGGCCACGCCCTTGTCGGAAAAGCGCTTGCGCAACGCTTTAAGTTTTTTGATGCTTTGCCGCGCGACCGGGCAACCGTTGCCGGTGAAAAATAGAACGACCGCCCGCGCATCTGTCCGTCGCAGCTCGTAGGACCTGCCTTTGTAATCCAGCAGGCTGAAATTCATAATTTCCTCGGCGCGAGATGGTTGCGCTTGGGATGGATCATCGCCGGCGCGGGCAATGGCGCAAAAGGCCGCACTCGCCGCGAATAAGAGAATCAATTGTCGAATTCGGTTCACAGGCGTTTAGTATGGCTTCCACGCGGTAAAGTTCAAATAAATTCCGCGATTGTTGAGTATTTGGCAGTCACATTTTCACAAAAAAATATTTCTCTGGTGTTATTAGGCGTTAGCGGCCTCCTTTTTGGCCCAGGCCCAGCCATAAGGGAATAGATGGATTACCTTGGATTTGGCCTAGCCCGCTACCGCAGGTTTCCGCCCTCAGCCTTTCCCCTTTTCCATCTGCAAAATTTCAAAGAACAAAGGCGCGGACCTGCGCCCTATTTTACACACTATCATGTTTTGACCCGAATGCAAGTGGCGATATTCAACAAACCTCAAAAAATCTTCCGGGCCAAACAGAATGAACATTAGACCCAAAGACCGATGGCTTGCCGGATGATTTCGTCCAACTCCTCTTCGATTCGTTTAACGAGGCAGATTTGAGAACTGCGCGAACTAAAGAGCTAAAGATGCTTCGGAGGATGCGCGTGTGAACCCATTGATTGGAATTTTTGGACGTTACTGAATATCGGTCTCTGGTCGCCAGGGCTGCGCCACTTTCAACAACAGCGCTTTGGCTTGCAGGGGAG
>Ga0302325_10016526_pt1 | contig 15627 bp, 14 predicted proteins | sample Palsa_T0_2_FD_201948 | JGI IMG/M metagenome (GOLD analysis project Ga0302325, IMG submission 201948) | Peat permafrost microbial communities from Stordalen Mire near Abisko, Sweden - Palsa_T0_2 | ecosystem: Environmental > Terrestrial > Soil > Palsa > Peat permafrost | place: Sweden: Abisko...
TCTAATTAAATAAAAGGGGTTAAATTACTCAAAGTGTTATATAAAACTATATTAAGACTTAATATGGCTATTAGCGTTTTATCGCCGCAAATCCCGACTTATTTTTAGCTTTATTTATGAATATATTCATAAATTATTCATGAATAAAGCTTTACATTATAAATATGAATAATGAATAACTAAATCACTATAAATTGAATGGATGAATATAGGTTTGGCTATTCATTTATTCATTGTAGAGCCCTACTGGCGGGTATCACAATTCCTGTCAAGAAATCTTGGGATTTTTTCAACTCCATTTCAAAACAAGGTTGCGACTTCGGTTACAGTAAGTAGCCAAGATCTCTCGCTCAAGGCTTGATATCCGTGTTGAGGCTCAAGGTGCAACCCCATTTCTTCACCAGCTTCCGCGTCGATCGTGTCACTTGGCGTTTGATGAAGCATTGGCATTTCTCCTGCGCCCTAAACTTTAAAAACCGCAACCACTCACAGGCCAGGAGATTCATTACGAAGGAAAATCTAGCTTCCACATATGGGGACGAGCCAGCCCGTGCAGGAGCCGAGTGCTTCTCCCTCCTGGGCTAGGCTCAACTTGGGGCCCCTCGATACTTTCATATAAGAGTCTTGACAGTCATGCGCCCTTATAAATTCCTGTTGCACTCTAGCTGTGCTCAATTTTTCACTTCATTCTATTCCGATTTGTATCTGAAGCTTGACGCCTCGATCTGGTTCTCTTCTTGTAATACTTTAATACCATTCGTCATTCCTTTCAAGTACTTTCGTATATTATTTCAGCAGCTCCACCCATCAATGTCAACCATGCATCACAAGTTCTTCCTTGTGCTCACTGTCTTCACGGCATACCTCAGCGTCCTTCCCCTTAACATCAACCTCGGAGCATACTCACCGGCCCTGGTAGTCGGTGATGGCGAAATCTCATTCGGCGGTAAACAAGATGTCTCAAATCTAATGAACGCCCTCGAAGGCGCTGCCGTTGCCCAACCGGGCACCGACTAAGCAACATAAATCACCTCCCTCCAAGGCATGGGTAAAGAAATCGCACCCAGCATCGTCCAACTGGTCAAAGACGCCTCAACCCCAGAGAAACGAGACATCGCCGGTTTCAACGCAGCGCTGAACTACACCACCGGTGCCCTGAAGAAAAGTCCTGAAGTTCAACTTGGCACTGGCGAAGGTGGATCCGGCGTCGACATCACGCAGAAGGCTGGCGACGCTGCGCGGCGCCCGCTACTTCACCTACTCTTGCAAAGCCGGCTGCTGCTGCTGCGAGAGGTGCTGGAGAAGAGGGACGAGACCGTGAGCCCGAAGATGAAGACGACGGTTACGACTGTGTTTGTAAAAGGCGGTCCGGCTCCTGCTGTTGTTGGTATGACTCTCATTCCTCGTATTCTCATTCGGCATTTTAATGTCACGGAGACTAATGTAGACGCAGTACGAAGTGAAGACGCATCACCAGTCGAGAAGCGAGAGAAGGCAGAGAAGCGAGCACCCATCCCAGGAGCTATTGATGGCGTTAACTTGAACATGGCGGAAGGACAAGTTGCTGAACTGACATTTGTTGAGACAAGAGCGGTTGGTGATGATGAATGAGAGTGGTAAAACAAGTTGTTGTGTGATTGGAAATTGGAAATATGAATTTGAGTGCAGCTTACGAAGCTTTATTTTTAGATGTCAAAGGCAACTTTTTTATTCTTGTCCTGATTAATAGATTCCTTTTCTAGGAGACGTTAGAAAAACAATACAGAGTACACCCATTCCCCCCTTAAGTCCCAAAATTGCAAAAGTTGTTAAAGACGTGTGAGGTTGGGGCCAGGGAGGTGATTGGACCAATGTTTATGTCTGAGAACCGGACTTGGCGAAACGAAGATAGTTGGTGCAGGATTCTCTAAGCTTCATGCAAACACGTTTATTACACGAGGGTCTCTACTTTACCTATAGAGTTTGTAATGCACGGGTCTTAATGCTAATGTGTCTAGAAATACTTCTTACACTTTTTGAAATGCTAAGTTCTGGCTGTGACTATGAGTTTGCCACTTGGCCCGTACACTTCATTCCTTCCTCCTATCACTCGACCATTAACATATGATAGCATAACAATTCCTCAACGAAAATCCAAAACTATCATTTCTTGAGACACGTTTATAACAGCTTACACATCAATCTTAAATCTTCCCACTAGGTTCTCCTTGCCCCTGACCCACGCTCCCAAGCTTTTTATTCGAACGGTACAAACCACAAACTTCCACCTCCTTAACCCAAAGTTCCCAAGGGCGATCCTGGCTCGCATCATTCATCTTCATACATCCTTTTACCTGGTTCTCATCTAAATACCGCATCTCAATCTGCACGCCGACTCCAGCACTCATTGCAGCGTGTCGGAGTGTGATTGCGTTCGTGAGGACGGTGGCGTTGATGTGGGTGTAGATGGCGCGGTAGACGGCTTGCTTGATGCTTGTGCCTATAGTTGTGAAGCCGTGGTTTGCCCTGAGAATTTGGGAGTCAGTGCTTTGCTATTTCTTGGTATGGTTTGGGAGGGTGGGAGAAGGGGGGATTGCTTGTGGTTTTCTGAGGGACAAAAGAAGTAAGTGGAGTTGGGGAATTTACATTAGGACTACATTGTGGTCTTGCGTTGTGGAGGTGGGAGTGGAGAATGTGGATGCCAAACTTGCACCGAATTTTGGGGAGTTGACAAGCAGGTCTTGTGTGTCCATTTGCGTATAAAGGGGGACGATGTCGTAGATAGGGACGCTTGTTCCTAGTTTTATCAGGTTCGAAAAACTGAGCGGGAAAAGGGAAAGTACCGAGAAATCCAGCAATGTGAAATGTAGGCTTCATGGGTACCCCGTTCATTGTGTATGGAAGCACGGAATCAGAATGGCTGTGAATTACGCTGTTGATATGTGGGAAACGCTTGTAGATCTCGCTGTGGATGAATCGTTCTTGATACCCCTTTTTCGACTTCGGGTCTACAGGAGAGCCGTCTGAGACATGATATTCGATCAGGTCTGAATGAAAGGATACGAGAGCTGGGGCTCGGTCTCCGGACATGATGAACACATCGGGTTTGTCGGGAGGTCTGATTGACACATGACCATACGCATCGAGGACATTGTGGTAATGGAGGATATGGTTTGCGGTTATGAGATTATCGAGCTAGAGCACCACGAATTATTATGTAGACTTCTGCTTCTGCAGAAAAGGTTGAGGTTAGATAACATTGACCCCAGGCTTGTAGGTTGGTAGCCAAGGCCAAGGAAAGCATGAAGCTCGATTGCGATGCGAAAGTGAGAACTTGCCTCTTCAGCCTTCATCATTATTACTTAATATTAAACTCTAAACTACACAAGCTTTAGCGGACTTATAAATAGGGATGATAGATATATTCATCTGATTGTGGCACGAAGCATCTCCCCGCATCCTGTCGTTGCAGGCGGCCGACCAAGCGAGCATGGGGGAAATTATTCCCCACCTCGATCAATTCTTCTCTTCTCTTCTCATCAACACTTTTTGCACTGCAGTCTTCCCGGCGACGGGAAGCTATCACTTCTCATAATGCCCTCGTGCTTAAGGGGCACGCCGATATGCGATGATCTGAAAGCACGATAAGCTTGGCTTCTGCATAAGGGCATCAACACGGTAACATCTTCTCGAACAAGAAGGTGCTTTTGCCTCGGCCACCCTCTTTCTAGAAGGACGGGAGAAAATGCACCTTACATGCAGTCCGTCCTGGATGACATTGGATTGAAGAGAGGGCTGCTCAAGAAACCAGGCTGTTCCTGATTCAAGATTGCAAGTGTTGATGAATGAGAGGCTCCCATTCGACTGCCGATCAAGGCCAAGAATTAAGCATCCCATCTAGCTCGTTCAAGACCGGAGTCGTCTGCACCTTAATTCTATCATCAACCTATGAAATGCTTCATGGCCCTGCAAGTACCGCGGCCATCGATTCCTTGCCTTCTCCTTTTGAGATGTTGTCCGCCATCGAAGCCGTGCACGCTTCCTAGTCACTGCTTATCAGTATCTCGGTCCATTGTGGATTTTGAAGTACAAAGTCATTGATCATCCATAAGTATAGAATCCTTTCTTCTCATGTAGTCAGAGAATAAATCTTACGTGGCGGTTCAATATGGCCACGTTCTCAATGCGAATTGTGTTAGCTTCCCTCTTAGCTTTACCTCCTGTTACCTTTGCTGGTTCGCCTGAAATATGCTCAAACCCTCAACTGAGTTGTCAAAACACCACTGCAGTATCTGATCTCTGCTGCTTCAATGCACCAGGTGGGCAATTGCTCCAAACACAATTCTGGGATACCTCCCCTTCAACCGGCCCATCGAACTCATGGACGATTCACGGACTTTGGCCCGATCATTGCGATGGTACCTACGACTCGAATTGTGATGCTAGTCGGGCTTACACAAACATCACCGCCATTCTCCAGTCTTATGGAAAGACGGACTTACTTTCATATATGAACACGTATTGGGTCGATATTAACGGCGACGACGAATCTTTCTGGGAACACGAGTGGGGCAAGCACGGGACTTGTATCAGCACCCTCGAGCCGTCGTGCTATACGAGCTACACACCACAGGAAGAAGTTCCAGATTTCTTCCAGAAGACTGTTGATCTTTTCCAGACTCTTGACAGCTATACAGTAAGCCACTCCACCTCAGACAAATCCATGATTTTAACCAGCATCAGGCACTTACAAACGCAGGCATCGTTCCTTCCAGTACAGCAACCTACACCAAAGCTCAAATCCAAGCTGCGTTGAAAAGTTCCTACGGCTTTGACGTGACAATCCAATGCAGTTCCGGGGCTTTGGATGAAATCTGGTACTCCTACGACGTTCGAGGCTCTGTACAAACTGGAACTTTCGTCCCAACTTCACCCGTGGGACAGACTTCCAGCTGCTCATCCACAGGAATTAAGTACCTCCCTAAGTCCGGAAGCCCTGTCTCAACTTCATCGACTACGATCACAACTACGACCACAAGTACAACGGCGTCTAGCGCCAGCTCAAGCCCTATTGGAGACAGTGGGACCTTTTCGGGGTCTGGATACTTGAACGCGTATACGAGCGGGACCCAGACTGGGTGCTTGATCAGTGCTGGGACATGGTATACTAGTGGCACGTGCGCAACTTATACTGCAACAGCTTCAAGTGGGAATCTCATCTCCTTATGGTAATACCAATGCTAACATAGCTATGATCTAGGCTCGGGCTTCACCTTAACGTCTTCCAAAGGGTCATGTGGCATCTCAAGCTCGACCTTCGCATGTGGATCTGGAGTTACCGCTACAGTGTTCACGGTAAGAGTGACCTTTCTTTGATGCGATTTCAATTCTGATTTTATATAGGATAGCAATGGATATCTTTCTTACGGTGGGAGCACGGCGTTCTACGCCGCTGCTGTGCCAAGTGGCTCGACACAGGAGACTGTTTACACAAATTCGAACAGTGTGAGCGTTAGCTTTCAGTGGCAGAGCAAGTGAGAATCCGAGTACTGTTATTACTGTAAAAAGTAGAATATAAGACATAAACGTCCTGAAATGACAGTTCAAGACTTTGTGATATATTGGTTGTGTATCACGTGATCGAACGAGGCAACCCCTGAATCTAAACTCAGTGTTTCTCTGCCTTCACAATCCACACGACAAATTTGTCTGTACTTCTTGAATCCCCGGTGATCATAAAGAGTTGATCCCGGTCGGGTCACGCTCTTATCATCTAAGAAGAATGACAAGAATATTGTGCCCGAACCCAATTTGTATTTAGACTGATCTCACCAGTTACTACAACTTCCCGATTCCAAAACAGCTAACTCTTTCGAAACCATACTTCAGAATAAAAATGATCTGTCTGGTACCGAGATTCTCATCTGAACTAACATTTCGAAGTCTCATAAAGGTGAAGTTTCCACCTCTTCGACTTTTTCCTCCATCTATCTTCATAAACAAATAATCTTCAATCTTCAAATATATCAACTCTTAACCAACACCCTTCTATCATTAAACCTAGAAACAAATATCGCAACAATCCCCTTAACCCACCATGCCTTACAAATGCAAATGTATCATCGACCCCTCAGATTCTCGACCAGCCGAGGCACACCCAAGCATCGCAATATCCTTCCTCAACTCTTTCGCCTACGGCTGTATTGCTGCAGTGATCGTATGCTTTCTTCTCGTGTTGGTCTGCCGCAAGATTGAGGAGTGGAACGAGGAAAGCTATAATGAGGGCTGGGAAGATGGCATGGATCAGGGGAGACAGGATGTCCTAATGGAGCTTTTGGAAACAGATAGCCGGCTGTTGAGAACGGAGGTTAATAGATTGTGTATGGAGGAAGGGGTGGTGGGGTTTGACGAGGTAGAGATTACTGACTCAGAGGAGGATAGTGGGTATGAGGATTTTGAGCCAGACACAGAGACGCTCAGTGAAGGGGAATCTGAGAGTGAGTGTGAAAATGAGAGCGATACTGAAGCTGACTTGGACGATCCCGAAGGTTTCGATGCGCTTCAGCCGAGTGCAAGACGGCTTCGTGAGAGCGCTATGGTGCTTCGTGATCAGGCGAGGGCTCTTCGAAATATGTATGAGGAGTTTGATATTTGGGGTCCAGATTGATGGCGGTGTCTCAACGGAATATCAACCCCATATTGTCAGTTGTAAATGGGAACAGCAGAAATTTTTGACTACAACTTCCTGTCATGAATGAAAAACTGAGGTTCGGCAAAAAAGCGTTATGGAGAAGGTGGGGTTTCCACGCTGGGATACTGGTTGAACTGAGAAGTTGTGCAAATGTAAACATTGGAGGCGACGAAAATAAAAAACTGTGTTTCCTGGAATATATGTCTCTCATCAGGACTTCTTACCAGGCACTTGGGTGCAGGACGACATGGAAACTCATGTATGACTATGTCCGCATATATGCATATAGTATTGCAGAACAGGTGTGATGCCGACTTCCATCTAAATTTCCCTTCTACATCTCCGTTTTCGTCTACCGCTTTTCAATTGTAGAGTGTCTGCGAATCCTCTTCCTAGGTCTCCGTCGCTGTTGTCATACAGTTATGGTACATTCCTGAACTCCGTCTCCCTATTGTACCACATTAGGAGAGGTCTACTGGAGCCAAAGGAACTCAAAACCAGACACGCACCATCATATTTCCTCTTTAATCTTCTCCGTTCTCAGCTTTCCATCGCGCAAGATATGCCTTTCCACTTAAAGCTCCCTTTGGATCTCCTTCAAATCGCCCCCTGATCGGCTTCATTTTTCTCGTAACGAACGGCGTAAGCTATCGACCGCCCAATTAGCATTATTTCGATGCCCTCATGTCCTAGCAGTAGCATACCTTGAAGTCCTTCAGGTCCTTTGGCACAACGTATGTCCTGACTTTCTCCCATTCAATAATGTATCCTCCATGCTGTGTATGTCGACCCGTCGATCCTGTCCCCGTACCCTTGTAGAATCCCTTATTTGCCTGCTTCGTGTTTAAAGCATGCCGCGCCGGCCTCTTCCAAAGTGCTGCCGTAGCTCTCATGATTGCTGCTCGATCGTGTCTCTTTCGGAGATTTCATCTGCTGAGCAAAGATGCCGAAAAGGCGCTAGCGGCCGCACCATCAGAAAGTTTCCCGCCGCATCTTGAATTTTCGATAAGATTTTACGACGATATTCCCAATCCACTTCGAGACACATTGGAAGGTTGAAAATATGCCTGGAAGACAATCTCATGGCGGGCAGCCGTCTAAAAAACCTAAAGTGCGAAACAATTCGAACAAACGGGCTCTGGATGCCTTCTCAATCGCCTCGCACACGAATCCAGATAAAATCAAAATCAGACAACATCGTCTAGGAGCACAAGAGGGAGGTGATAGACCTAGGAAACGTCGAAGAAATGAAGATGATGATGGAGATGAGGAGGAAGCGGGGTCAACTACGAAAAAGCAGAAGAAGAGGCCTCCGAAGGGACGATTCGACGAACTTGATGTAGATGCGGGGAGTGATAGTGAGGGGAACGAATGGAAGCTTGGACAGGTCGACAGCGATGATGACAGTGATTTGGACAGTGATGAAGCGTTTGGAGAGAGCGACGAGGAGCGATTTGGAGGCTTTTGGTTCTCTGGCAGCTCTGATAAAAAAGAGAAAGGAAAATCCTCGCGCCGCAAGGATTTGAACCTTGACGAGGACAATGAGGAGGAGCTAGATTCCGAATTGGAGGAGGGTGACTTGGGAGAGGATGCTGTGGATCTCGCTACAATGTTGGACATGGCAGCGGAAGAGGAAAGGGACGAGGCAGCGGCTGGCAAACAAAAACGATCTGACAAAGTTGGTTCGGATTCTGCTGAGGACGACGGAGACAGTGAAGGGAGTGAAGAGGAATCTTCAGCGTCATCTGCAGATGAGGACGATGAATCGGCCGACCCTGCAAAGATTGCAGCTCTCCAAAGTCTTATTGCGAATCTACCCCAGACCGACGAATCGAGTCGTGACCCGACGAAGCAAAGGAGTGATGGTGCTAGCGAATATAACATACCCTCGGATTTTGGTCTGACATCCAAGACGAAGCTCACATTGGAAGACCTTGGGTTACCTGCAATCAACGATCCACATATCAAGAAATCATTGAAGTTTTTAGAAACAAATCCTAAAGGATCAAGCAAGAAAAAAGTCGCCGAAAGATTAGAAGTCCCTCTTGCAAAACGGCAACAAGATCGTCTAGACCGTAGTGCTGCTTATGAGAAGAGCAAAGAGACACTCGATAGATGGACAGACACAGTCAAGCACAATCGCCGAGCAGATCATCTCATCTTCCCACTGCCAGATAATGATACGGCATCAGCGCATTCGAATAAGCAACTCATGCCAACTAACCTCACTAAGCCTTTCAACGAGCTTGAGGCTACAATTCAAAGCATCCTGGAAGAAAGCGGGCTGGCTACAGCGGATGGCAAAGATGATGAAGATCGTATTCGTGAGTTTGAAGAATTGGAGGCAAATAAGCTTTCAATAGAGGAAGTTAAAGCACGAAGAGATCAATTACGGATGGCAAGAGAGCTACTTTTCCGGGAAGAAGCAAAGGCGAAGCGGATCAAGAAGATCAAAAGTAAATCATACCGCAAAGTTCACCGAAAGCAGCGTGAAAAAGAGGAGCGTCAGAATAGAGAAGCGTTGGAAGAGGGTGGTTTTGTTCCCTCCGAAGATGAGTTGGAGGCCCAAGATCGGAGACGAGCTGAGGAGCGTATGGGGGCTAGACATAGGGGCAGCAAATGGGCGAAAGCTATGAAAGAGACTGGCCAATCAGCATGGAATGAGGATGCCAGGTCTGGGGTTAGCGAGATGGCAAGAAGAGACGAGGAGCTTCGAAAGAGAGTTGAGGGTAGAGCTGTGAGGAAGGAATTCGAAGACGAGTCAGAAGACTCGATCAGTGAAGCCGACGATATGAGTGAAGACGACAAGTCTGCAGAGCAGAGACGACTTTTACGGAAACTAGAAAAAGTTGACGATTCACCTCTTCTGGATGAATCCTTACCTGGAGCAAAATTGGCAAATATGGAGTTCATGCGCAAGGCAGATGCAGCTCGCAAGAAACAGAATGATGCTATGGTGGAGGAGATGAGACGCGAACTTGCTGGAGATGAATCCTCTAGTGAAGAAAACAGCGATGGGGATATTGGCCGAAGGATTTTTGGACCAGGGAGCAACGCATCTCAAGAAAAGAAGCAAAAGCCCAAAAATGCCAGCGAATTCGAGGAGCCAGCTGGTTCTGATGAGGAGGAGGCTGAGAACGAAATTCAAATAAATGGAGTCGACAAACATCCAAAGGGAGCCTCGGTGCCAGCCCGGAGCAAGAAATCTGACCGAACCTCGAAGCCTGCGGCACATTCGTTATCCAATGACCATCCACCATCAAGTTACGAGGGTGGAGCTTGGTCAAAAGTAGTGTCAAAATCAAAATCGATTTCTGATGTAGAAGCCAAGAGACGGCGACATAAGAAGAATGAGGCAATTGATGTCGAGTTGGATTTGTCGAAGGCTGTTATAATTGGGACTCAGCCTAAGTCTCGAAAGCCATCGAAGAAGTCGACCACGCTTGAAGTTGATTCTGATTCTGATGAGAGTAATGACGAGAACACGATCCACCTGCCCTACGCCATTAAAGATCAGGAACTCATCAAGCGAGCATTTGCTGGGGCTGATGTTGTTGGCGAATTTGAGGCCGAGAAGAAGCAGACAATCGAAGATGAGGATGAAAAGATCATCGACAATACACTTCCTGGCTGGGGAAGCTGGGTTGGAGATGGCTTGAGTAAGAGGGAGAAGGCACGAAACAAGGGAAGATTCCTGACAAAATCCGAGGGTGTCAGAGCACAGAACAGGAAAGATGCAAAGCTCGAACGCGTGATCATTAATGAGAAACGTATCAAGAAGGTATGCCTCCGGCTCATCTATTTGAGATTGCACTGACTGACGATAAACAGAACGGCAAATATCTTGCATCAAGTCTACCGCATCCTTTCGAAACGAAACAACAGTATGAGAGGTCATTGCGGCTACCTCTCGGACCAGAGTGGATGACAAAAGAGACCTTTCAAGATGCGACGAAACCCCGGATTCTGCTCAAGCAAGGCATCATTACCCCAATGTCTAAACCCTTGCTATAATAGCCTGAGAAGGATTTTAAAAAAGGATGCACTAGAATGCAGGTACATTGATCACGACCCCTTTTCACGTGAAACTTCTGAGCTAGGTACTCAGCCACCCGACTTTAACAGTGCGCTGAGATTTACCCATCCAAACATCGCACGCTACTTCCATTTTCCCAGACCCCTTACTCATTTGTGCCCGAACCAATATACAAAGTTGATCAGAACATGGTATTTCCATGTACCACTTCAGCTAGATGAAAGCATTCTTGCTGCATGATGCCCAACAGAATGCTCAGTAGTTGGTAGTACGCTTCCACTCAATTTGCTTTTATTCAAGCCTGCCGAAAGTACCGTTGTGATTTCAATATTTCGTCTAAAGTTTCGGAACTCTTTGAGCTAACAATTCAAGAAAAGAGAGCCAACTTCAGAGTAGTTAGAGTTTATAATTCTCTAATCATTTCATTTCATTTTCATCTCATCACGTACATTCTTTTTGGCAACATGAGAAGAAATTTCGCCAACCTGCCTAGCACTGGCGGCCCATTTCGTACGCTCTATTTCAGACATCAAGATTCTATCAGCTAATCATGTGCTGTACAGTATGGCACATCCACGTTCTGCCCGTTCCAACAAACAGGGACTGCACAGGTACAGGCACACACCTAGATCCTTTTAACTCCAGCGATGGACATCTTCCTTCCTGCTCCTCCGCACACAACCTCCCAAACATCCCAACTAACCTATTAGTAGTCCACACCTTGCGACCCAAACTCAACCCTCTATCTGCCAAATCGGCGACTTCGCCGGCAAATACGGGAACATCACATCAGGACCCTTCTTCCTCGCATTGGATGATCTGTTTGCGAGCATGGATCTTAATAATCTGGCGTTTGGGAATCGCAGTTTGATGCTGCATTTTGCGAATAAGACCCGTATTGCATGTGCGAATTTACGGCGAAGGCGACGTTCAGGGATAGTTGTCCGAACACTGCTAGTGATACTGGTGAGGGAAATGATGGGAACGACGAAGACAATGGAGGAAGACGATTGAGGTTGGTGCTTAGCATAAAGCCTCTTCTCCGACATAATGCCGTTCAAGATGTGAAATGAAGACAGACTCTCAATCTCTACCTTTTCTTGAACTTGGATGTCTTAGGAATCATTTTGGAATCAGTTTCCATACGGAGAATTGAGTTTCGGGGGTTTGTTTTTCCGCCGTCAACACCATGTAAAACAGGTCCTTTCGTACAACACTACCCCGCAATTATCTTATTCCACCACTTAAGTATTGTTACATTTCCTCAGAATCTTGCAAGGCATGTGCTCCCAAAAGTTCAGCTTCATGTTCGGATGATGCGAAGACAAAGTGAATCAGAAAAGTGAGCACATCGACTATTCTTGGCACAATCCGACGATGATACAACAGCGTGCCTGTGCCCTGAAAATATCTCATAACCCCTGCTGGGCTTGAATTTTGAAGCGCAAGTCTAGATCAAAAAGAACCTCATCTATTCATCCTTGACTGAGCTGTCAATCCGTTGCAAAATTCTTTGCTCGGCCTCCTCGCATACACAGAGCTCTGAGATGGAGTAGTTGATACAGATTCACTCCCATTTCCTAGGCCGTGTGATTTGCGTTAAAAGTCCTCGTTGCTCGGTCACCTGGTCTTGATCAAAAAGCCTTTCCCGCTTCCGCTTCCGCTTCCTCTTCCAAAAACAACCACATGGTAGTTCGTACTTGCAACATCTAATCCCAATACTCCATACAGGATCATATGGCCTTGTAGCGACGCAGAAATCTAACTATCAACCATAAGAAGGACAAGGTCAGTGACTTCTTCCACAGCGTTTTCAATTTCCATATTTCTCAACTACCTCAATTTTCATTTTCGTACTACTTAGAGTCTATCATAGTTGAGTCTCGGGATTCGTCATCTGAGACGGCCCTTAATTCTTTGGTGGAAGGAGCATTAGGATAAGCTGTTGGCCTCACCTTTCCTTGTGTCACCCTTTCTCTCTAAATGGGAAGCTGGTGCTACCAAGCAGCGGCATCGAAGTCCATTCAGGTTCTTCTGGTAGCGTGATTTGTTAGTTCGATATCGAGGCTATGGCACGCGGGCGCGTTCGTACCAAATCAAGCTCTAGGAGTGGAAGGCAGGTTTTTTCACCTCATGTGCTCTAGGAACGGGCCAGCCTCATCAATCATTGCATCTTACAACGACCAGATGCCTAGACATTAAAGTAACTCTTTCTAGTGGAGGATAATTTCCGAACAATAGCATTGTTCATGCGAAGGCGCGTTTTGGGTGGAATTCACAGAGCAACCACATTCCTCAAAGCGTCCAAGCTTCATGTGTTGAATTCCTCGATCCCAAAAATCAACGACAAGCTGATGGGAGCGTGCCATCTGGATGTTGTGCGACGGTATCGAACCGTAACCACATTTCGGGTCGTGGAGTTTCCTCGCGTTGCCACCCTTTGTGCTCTATGAACTCCAAGAATCATTCAACTGCAAGGCAGTTGGATCTGGGGTCTCTGTTGCACACATCTTGTACATGATCTCCGTGATAAGGCCCGAATTATTCGGGAGGTCTCTCGATCGTCATTCCTTCAAGTATTGAATTGTTCGCAAACCCCGAGAATTCTTCTCACAACACCTAACCACGCGATAAACTCTCCTGCACACAAATACAATATCCGAAATAACTAATTTTGGTTCACAAAAGTCATTTCTTTGTTCAAGACTGGCTATTCTGCTGTGCCTTGAGGGTTATTTAACATATAATTTAGCCCCTGGGCGATAGATATCAGATCTCCAACTCCTCAACAGTCTTTCTGCGTGTCTAACTTTGCGTTTAGAACATTCGATCATGAAGACGTTGGTATGGCTGACGATGCTGCAGGCATTTGCAGTCAATGCTGTGCCTAGGAGACGAGCCTGCATCAATTCAGCTTTACCAAAAATCAATACCGTGGCTGGCCTTGCCCCTGCCAACACACCTTTGAGAACCAATCCTAAATCCGCCATTGGCCAAAGAGTGGACCTGACCACCACGGAAGTTTCGGGTGCTGGCCTCGTGCAAGAAGCATCAGACGGAGCTATCTTAGTTCCAGAGTCACGAGCTCCTGTTGGCACTGGAAATTCAGTTGAACATTCTCCTGAAAGTAACAGCCAAGTTCAACTGACTTCCGCATCACCTTCATTTGGAGGCATCTTTTTCGCCCCAGTCCGTACATCTTCAGTCACTCCGAATGTCCTTGTGATCATTACTTCGACGAGCTCGGGAACTGCCCAGGTTCTTCCAACGCTCCGTACTCAAGTCCCACATACATCTGGAGTAGTGCTCACCAGTCTTAACACAACCGGACTACCGACATCAGCTCCTTTGATCAGCACTTCGATATCTAAACCCTCCACTACACTCCAGCCAACAGGACCGGCAACTTCTGTCACTAGCTCCGTAACCATGGGCTCCACATCCCAGAATATCTTCCAGCCAGTAGCTACAAACGCTCCTCCCTCTGTTATCGGCACCAGACCCGATCACCCAGTCCCAAGACTTGGAATTCAACCTCAGCAAGCTCCCATTAGTACCAACAAGTTCTACGCCAACTTTTTCCTGGGAAGCCAAACTGCTGCAACATGGACTCATCCCTATTCGGTAGCTTGGTCCAAAGGTGGCGGTGCAACAGGCAGTTGGGGAATGTCGATTCAACATATCGATGCTGATCAGCGAGTTTTTGGACCAAATGCCACTGCGAACCCAGCCGAATTTTTCATCAATCCGATTGGTATTCAATCATTGGTTCTCTCTGCCCTGGAGCTTGGAGCAGCAACCGACATCACGATGGATACTATTACGGCCTTCTCAGCAAATGTAAATTTGCTGCCAAGTGCCGGCGCTGCACCTGCAATCACCTACCCGCTTGTCCAAGGAATGGGATTCGTCACCGGAATATATAGCGGAGGTACCCCCGTCCTGCAGACAGGAATCTTCTTCCGCTCTCTTACCAAGGCTACCACAAACCCTAAACTAAATGTCACAAAATACACTATCGTGCTCGAAGATGGCAAGAGCTGGTTTTTGTACGCCTATTCACCAGATGGCGCTGGCCTTGAATTTACCGTAGTCAACAACGGACTTGCTCAAGCCACTTCGAATTTCAATGGTGTCATCCAGATTGCAAAGAAACCACTGGCAGGTGGAGATGCTGAAGCATTATACGATGCCGCCTGTGGTGCTTACCCAACCACTGCTTCCCTGTCAGGCAGCGTGAATGGTGCTACAGGCTCATACACGTTGTCATTTCCCCAAGCAGGAATTCCAAACTCAAAACTCGTTATGTTCGCACTTCCTCACCACACTGAGTCATTTTCTCCCCAAACAGCTGCTGCAGCCACCAATGTGCAATTGAACACCACTACGAAAGGTTTAGCTACTGCAGTAGTTGCTGATTCATGGACCATGGAAGAAAATCTTCCTACCACTATGGGTTTCGCCCCCTGGAGTCCTTCTATTGGCGATGGGAATATCAATTTCTCAGCTCCATCGCTTGCTGCCATCTTGAATGTTGCTGCAAGTGAAGTTTCCCAAAACATGAGTGAGCAGACGAATCTCAACTCCATGTACTACAGTGGCAAGGCAAGTTTCCCTGCCGGATCAGATCTTAGCTGAAGCTAATTCCCACAGGCACTTGCAAAGTTCGCAGGAATCGTGTACACAATCCACGATCTACTCGGTAACAAAGCACTCGCTCAAGCAGGTCTCACCAATCTCAAAGCAGCATTTGCTCTCTTCACAAACAATGAACAGCAATTTCCCCTTGTGCACGAGACAGCATGGGGAGGCGTCGTCTCCACTGCCTCCAACGTGACCGGAAACTCAGGTGAAGATTTCGGTAACACTTACTACAACGATCATCACTTCCAGTTTGTCTCCCCCTTCCCTTTTCATCTTC
>Ga0302325_10016528_pt1 | contig 15626 bp, 13 predicted proteins | sample Palsa_T0_2_FD_201948 | JGI IMG/M metagenome (GOLD analysis project Ga0302325, IMG submission 201948) | Peat permafrost microbial communities from Stordalen Mire near Abisko, Sweden - Palsa_T0_2 | ecosystem: Environmental > Terrestrial > Soil > Palsa > Peat permafrost | place: Sweden: Abisko...
GCAAGGCAATTCACGGTGTCTCGGCGGCCTCCTCATCGGCGGCATCGCCTACGGCGTGTCCCTTCTCAACCTGGGCTCACTGTCCACGCCGTTGGAATACATCCTGCCGGGCGGCGTGCTCCTCGCCGCAGTGGCGATTGACGTGCTGTCACGGCGCGGGGCAGGCAGCGTGACCGGTGTCTGACCACGCGCGAAGGACAAGCGGAGGACAAGCGATGAGGAAGTGCCCGTGACCGCGAACCCCGGCGAGACCCCGGCAGGGACGGCCGGTGCCGGGACGACCGACCTGACCCTTGACGCCAAGGTCGCCGCGGCCGATGTCCCAGCCGCGCTCACCGCCCAGACGCTGGGCCAGTACGTCCGGGCCTCGTGGCTCAAGGTCCGCGGTGGCGACAGCGGTGTCCTGCCGGTCATCCTCGGACTCGTGGTGGTCGCCGTCGGCTTCCAGATCGCGAACTCGAAGTTCCTGTCGGCGCAGAACCTGGTCAACCTGTTCGAGCAGAGCACGATTTACATGCTGCTGGCGATGGCTGAGATCTTCGCCCTGCTGCTCGGAGAGATCGATCTGTCCGTCGGCCTGGTCATGGGGCTCGGCAGCGTCGTGGTGGCCGAGCTGGTGCAGCCGACCGGCGCGAACTGGCCGTGGTGGGCGGCGATCATCGTGACGTTGCTCGCCTGCGCCGGGGTCGGCTTCATCCAGGGAACGCTGGTGGCCCGGCTCCGGATGCCGTCGTTCATCGTCACGCTGGGCGGGCTGCTGATCCTCGAGGGCGTGGCGATCATCGTCCTGGGCGGGTCGCTGGTCGGCATCGGCAACTCCGCGTTCCCCAACGAGCTCGCCCTCTACAACATCTTCTGGGGGACGTTCAACCCGGTGGTCGGCTGGATCTTGATGGCCGCGGTGGTCGCAGGGGCCGGCACTGGGCTCTGGCTGCGGGAGGCAAGCAAGCGCCGCCACGGCCTGGAGACTCCGCCCAGCAGCCTCACCGCGCTGAAGATCGCGCTGATGGCGGTGGCGGGAATCGCGCTCGTCGCGATCTGCAACGTCAACCGGGCCCACTTCGGGACGATCGAGGGGGTCCCGTACATCATCCCGATCGTCTTGGTCGTGCTCGGCGCCTGTACGGTGCTGCTGCAGCGAACCCGCTTCGGCCGGTACGTGTACGCCATCGGCGGCAATGCAGAAGCGGCGCGCCGAGCCGGGGTCAGCCTGACCTCGGTCCGAACCTGGTGCTTCGTCCTCGCGGGCCTGATCTCCGGGATCGCCGGCGTGCTGTTCGCCTCGTGGCAGGTGTCGCTGACCACCAACATCATCAAGGCCTCCAACAGCTACGTGCTGCTGGCGGTGGCGGCGGCGGTCATCGGCGGCACCAGCCTGTTCGGCGGCCGGGGCAAGACCATCCACGGGGTCCTTGGCGGCCTCGTCATCGGCGGCATTTACAACGGCCTCTACCTGCTCGGCGTGCAGAGTCAGTGGATTGACGTCGTAGTCGCCGCGGTACTGCTCGCGGCGGCGCTCATCGATGTCCTCTCGCGCCGAGGCGCGCAGGGCCAAAAAGCGTTACCTGAGCGGAAGCTGAGCTCGACCGCCCTGAAGCGGCCTGCGCCCGCGCACTGTTGACCCCCCTCCGTCAGCAGCTCGCGGGCGCAGGCGCATCTGCGCTTAAGCGCGCGGGGCGCTTCTTGCTGTTATCAGATGGGGCCGGCCAGCGCTGAAAGTTTGGCCGCCCATCACCGGCGCAACTTTCAGCGCCGAGGCAGCGCGCCGCGCTTCTTGCTGTTATCAGATCACCGGTGACGTCGGGCGTGCCGCCGGAGGGGATAATCGAGTGTGGCTGAGGGGCAGTGCGGCTGAGGGGCAGTGTGACTGAGGGGCAGTGTGACTGAAGGGCAGCGGCGGGAGCGGCGGTCCGCCCGGGAGGGCGGGCCGCGGGTTGCCGTGCACCGGGAGGTGCGGCTCGGCGGCGCGGAGCTCGTCCCCGACTTGGATCGAACGCACGCGTGGCTTCTGTTCGTGGACGGTGTTCCGCAGAGCGGGGTGGACCTGGCGGACCCGGGGTACCTGGAGTTCGAGTACGTCCGCCGGATCGGGCACGTCATCGACCTGGCGTTCCCGCCCGGCGAGCCGGTGCGCGCGCTGCACCTGGGCGGCGGGGCGCTCACGCTCCCCCGCTACATCGCGCACACCCGGCCGGGGTCGCGGCAGCTGGTGGCGGAGGTCGACGACGCGCTGACCGACCTGGTCCGGGCCAGCCTGCCGCTGCCGGCCGGGCACCGCATCCGGGTGCGGGCGGCGGACGCCCGCGAGGTCGTCGAGTCGGTCCGGGCGGGCAGCTACGACCTGGTCATCGCCGACGCGTTCGCGGGCGCGGTGACGCCGCCGCGGCTGACTACGGCCGAGTTCGCGGCCGCGACGGCGCGCGCGCTGCGGCCGGGCGGCATCTACGCGGTCAACGTCGCCGCCGGGCCGCCGCTCGACCCGGCCAGATCGGCGGTGGCCACGGTTCGTTACTCCTACAAGGAAACGTGCATGATCGCGGAGGCGAGCGTGCTCCGGGGCCGACGGCGGGGCAACCTGGTGCTCTTCGGCAGCGACCGGCCGCTGCCGGTGGCGGGGCTGCTGCGGGCGGCGGCCGGCGACCCGTTCCCGGCGCGGGTGGTGGCCGGCGATGAGCTGCGGCGCTTCATTTCCGGGGCATCGGTGATAACGGATGCGACGGTGGCTACTAACACCACAGCGTCACGTGAAACCTCTCCGCAGCCAACAAAGTGGTAACGCGCTCGATTCGCTGCATTCACACCGCCCGAACCTTCTACCCTGGGGCTATGGACTTGCCCCCCTCCGGTTGGTACCCCGATCCTTACGGCGCGCCCGATCTCCTCCGCTGGTGGGACGGATCGACCTGGACCCACCACACGCACCCGGGCGTGGGGGCGATGGACGCCGACGGCGGCGGCGCCGCGAACGGCGGGGGCGCGGCGAACGGCGGGGGCGCGGCGAACGGCGGCCGGGCCGGAGGCGCGCACCGGGCGGCGGCTCAGCCGACGACCGTGCAGCCGACGACCGTGCAGCCGACGACCGTGCAGGCGGCCACGGGGCAGGCAGCGACGACGGGGCAGTCATCCACGGGGCAGTCATTCATGGGGCAGTCGGCCGGCGGCGGCTGGGCGACCAGGGACCGGGTGATCGGCGACTGGGCCGGCACCGACTGGCCCACCGGGGACCAGCTGGCCAATACGATGCCGCCGAAGGGGCCAAGGACCGAGCCGCAGCCGGCCCTGCCGGCCACCTCGGTCCAGTCGGCGGTGCAGGCGACCACGTTCCAGCCGGCGGTGCAGGCGACCGTTTACCAGCCGGCCGTCACCACCGTCGGGGCGGCGACCGCCGCGGGCGCGCCCGGCGTCGCGGGCACGGCCGACGGGAGCGGAACGCAGGTGCTCTTCCTCGGCGACGACGCCTGGCAGGTGCCCGGCGCGCCGGGCGGCCCGCCGACGTCCAACCGGTACGGGTACCAGCAGGCGCAGCGGCGGCGGCGGATGTGGCTGATCGGCGGGCTCATCGCGGGCACCGCCGTCGCGATCGCGATCATCGTGGTCGTCGCCACCAGTCTGGGCAGCTCGCCGACCTCCACGACCCCGGACCAGGCGGCGGCCACGACGCTCGCGTCACCGACCCCGACCGCCGCCGCGACCACGCCCGCGCCGACCGCGTCGGCCAGCGTCTCGTCGACGCCGCCCGCGTCGGTGCTCTCCGACGGGCAGTCGGGCCTGTCCTACGCGCAGCTCGCCACCCCCTGGCAGCCGTCCTGCCCGAGCGACCTGAACAGCGCGTTCGCCTGGACGGCGGGCGAGTCGGCGGTCGCCGGGCAGATCAACGGCGGGCAGACCACCTGGTACGGGGAGGCGTGCTCGGGCCCGCTCCCCGCGCAGTACAACTACTCCGGGGTGGCGGACCTGGAGAACACCGCGACCAACGTCGCCCAGACCCTCGAGAACGCGTACTACAACCCGCTCAGCCACAGCACCCAGCCCGAGCTGAGCCAGCCGATCTCGGTCAGCGGCCACCCCGGCTGGGAGATCGAGTACCTGGTCAACTACACCAACGCGACCGCTCAGGGCGCCACCTGGACCACCGAGGAGGGCGCGGTGGTGGTCGCCGACACCGGGACCGGCAACACGCCGGTGGTGTTCTTCACCTCGGTCCCCGACAACCTGGGCGAGACCAACGTGGCCTCGCTCGTCTCCTCGCTCCAGCTCACCGTGGTGCCCAACGCCAACAGCGGCTCCCCCACGGCCGCCGCCGACGACGGATCGCCGACCGCGGCCACCGGCCCCTAGGACGTCGTCTTAGGAGTTGACCGGGAAGCCCAGGTTGACGCCGCCGTGGGACGGGTCGAGCCAGCGTGAGGTCACGACCTTGCCCCGGGTGTAGAAGTGGACGCCCTCGGGGCCGTGCATGTGCGTGTCGCCGAACAGGCTGGCCTTCCAGCCGCCGAAGGAGTAGTACGCCATCGGCACCGGAATCGGCACGTTGACGCCGACCATGCCGATCTCGGCTTCGGAGACGAACCGCCTGGCGGCGCCGCCGTCGTTGGTGAAGATCGCCACGCCGTTGCCGTAGGGGCTGCTGTTGACCAAGTCGACCGCCTCGGCGTAGCTCTCGGCCCGGATCACCGAGAGCACCGGGCCGAAGATCTCGTCTTGGTAGGCGGACATCGCCGGCGTCACGTGGTCGAGCAGCGACGGGCCGAGCCAGAAGCCGTCGACGTTCTCGCCGCCGGGCTCGGCGCCGGTCACCGGGTGGGCGCGGCCGTCGATCTCCAGGGTGGCCCCCTGCGCGACGCCGCCGTCCAGGTAGGACGCGACCTTGTCCCGGTGCGCCTGGGTGACCAGCGGCCCCATCTCTGACCGCTCGTCGCGGCCGGGGCCGACGGTGAGCTTGCTGACCCGGTCCTTGATCTTCTGGACCAGCTCGTCGCCGACCGGGTCGACCGCGACCAGGGCGGAGATCGCCATGCAGCGCTCGCCCGCGCTTCCGAAGCCGGCGTTGACGGCCGCGTCGGCGGCCAGGTCGAGGTCGGCGTCGGGCAGCACGACCATGTGGTTCTTGGCGCCGCCGAGCGCCTGCACCCGCTTGCCCGCCCTGGTGCCGGTCTCGTACACGTAGCGGGCGATCGGGGTGGAGCCGACGAAGCTCACCGCGGCGATGCCGGGGTGCTCGAGGATGGCGTCCACCGCGACCTTGTCCCCGTGCACGACGTTGAACACGCCGTCGGGCAGGCCTGCCTCGGCCCAGAGCCGGGCGAGGAGGACGGACGCGGAGGGGTCCTTCTCCGACGGCTTGAGTAGGAACGCGTTGCCGGCCGCGATCGCGACCGGGAACATCCACATCGGCACCATCGCGGGGAAGTTGAACGGGGTGATCCCGGCCACGACGCCGAGCGGCTGCCTGATCGAGTAGGAGTCGACGCCGGTGGAGACGTTCTCGGAGAACCCGCCCTTGAGCAGGTGGGGGATGCCGCAGGCGAACTCGATCACCTCAAGGCCCCGGGCGACCTCGCCCGCGGCGTCCGCGGCGACCTTGCCGTGCTCGTCCGTGATCAGCTGCGCCAGCTCGGTGGTGTGGTCCTTGACCAGCTCGCGGAAGGCGAACAGGACGGTCGCGCGCTTGGACAGGGAGACGCGACCCCAGGTCTTGGCCGCTTCTTGGGCGACGCTGACCGCGTCGTCGACGTCGTGCTTGCTGGCGAAGTCGACCGTGCCGCTGATGTGGCCGGTGGCGGGGTTGTAGATGTCGCCCCGGCGCTCGGCCTCGCCGGTCCAGGGCTTGCCGCCGATCCAGTGGGTGACGTGCTTGGTCTCGGTCGCCATTATCCGGCTGCTCCCGCGTTGACGGCCCTGAGCGCGTCGACCAGCAGGCCCAGGCCCTCGCGCGCCTCGGCCTGGCTGAGCGTGAGCGGCGGGGCCATCCGGAGGGTAGCGCCGTGCAGGCCGCCCTTGCCGACGAGCAGGCCGCGCTCCTTGGTCGCCTCGAGCGCCTTGGAGGCCAGTTGTGGGCTGGGCGCGCCGGTGCCGGGGTCGGCTAGGTCGACCGCGAACATGAGCCCCTTGCCGCGCACGTCGGCCACGGTCTTGAGCTCGTTCGCCGCTTCCCTGAGGCCGCTGATGATGATCTCGCCGCAGGCCTGGGCGTTGGCCTGCAGATCGTGCGAGAGCACGTAGTCGAGGGTGGCGTTGGCGGCGGCGGTGGCGATCGGGTTGCCACCGAAGGTGGAGATGCCGTTGCCGCGGATGCCGTCGAGCAGGTCGCCCCGGCCGACCACCCCGCCGATCGCGAACCCGTTGGCCAGGCCCTTGGCGAACGTCATGAAGTCGGGGGTGACGTCGTGCGCCTGGATGCCCCAGAAGTTCTCGCCGGTGCGGCCCCAGCCGGTCTGCACCTCGTCCGAGATCAGCAGGATGCCGTGCTCGTCGAGGACTTCCTTGTACGCCTTGAACAGCCCGTCGGGCGCCATGGTGAATCCGCCGACGCCCTGGATGGGCTCGGCGATGAGCGCGCCGACGTCCTGGGGGTTGATCGCGGCTTGCAGGAGGGCGCGCAGGTCAGCGACGCAGGCGTCGATGTACTCGGCGTCGGACAGGGTACGGAACTGCGGCAGCGACTTATCGGTGCCGTGCACGTAATGGGTGCCGAACGGGTCGTTGCTTGTCGCCTTCCAGGCCGCGTTCCCGGTGATCGCGACGGTGCCGAAGGTGCGGCCGTGGTAGGAGTTCCGCATCGCGAGCACCACGTTGGCCTTGCGGGCGGTGAGCGCGGCGGCGAGCGCGGTCTCGTTGGCCTCGGAGCCGGAGTTGGTGAAGAACACCTTGGCGTTCTCGATGCCGGAGAGCTTCGCGATCTTCTCCGCCAGCTCGACCTGGCTGCGGATCAGGTAGAGGGTCGAGGTGTGGTAGATGCCTGACGCGATCTGCCGCTCGACCGCCTCGCGCACCTCGGCCACGTCGTAGCCGAGCATGTTGGTCAGGATGCCGGCGAAGAAGTCCAGGTAGCTGCGGCCCTGACTGTCGGTGACGCGGCACCCCTTGCCGCTGACGATCTCGATCGGCTCGTTGTAGTAGACGCCGACCCAGTTCGGGATGACCGCGCGCTGGCGGGCGATGAGATCAGACATGCCTCTAGTCTGCCCTCGGCCGATGGCAGGGCATAGGTGCGACCTGTTACGGATTTCCCGCGTGGGTTTTACATGTTGTAAAGTCGGTCCGGTGTTGATCACGCTCCGTGAGATTTTGTCGTTGGACGTTGTCCGACGTGGCCTCCCCGTGGTGGTGGCCGGAGCGGACCGGCTGGACGTGCCGGTGCGGTGGGTGCACGCGGTCGAGGTGACCGACGACGTGGCGCGGCTGCTGCGCGGCGGCGAGCTCATCTTGTCGACCGGGATCGCGCTGCCGGAGTCGGATCAGGCGCTGGCTTCCTACGTCGCTGAACTGGCCGCGGCCGGGGTGGCGGGGCTGGCGATCGAGCTCGGGCGGCGGTATTCGGCGGCGCTGCCGGCGGCCTTGATTTCCGCGGCTGCCTCGGCTGGGATGGTGCTGATTGAGTTCCGGGCGGAGGTGGCGTTTGTCGAGCTGACCGAAGCCGTGCACACGCGGATCTTCGAGGCGCGGGCGCAGTTGCCCGATCAGCGGCTGCGCGGGCTGCTGTACCAGCTGCGGGACGATCCGCGGGTGCGTTCCTTCGCCGACCGCGAGCTGGGGGCGTTGATCAGTTATGACGCCGTGCAAGGGACGCGGCTGGTGGAGGATCTGGGCGCGTTTCTGGAGGCCGGAGGGAACAAGGCGCTGGCGGCTTCGCGGTCGCATATGGCGCGGCCTACGTTCTATCAGCGGCTGCGGGTTATCGAGGCGGTGCTTGGGGTGTCGCTGGGTGATGCGGAGTCGCGGGCGTCGCTGCATGTGGCGCTGCTGGCGCTGCGGCCCGAGCGGCGCGAAAACGGTTAGGCAATTGCCTCCAGGGTCTCCTGGAGTGCCGTCCAGGACACGAGCGTGTCCGCCGTCTCCTGGTGCGGGGCGCGGATCTCGGACAGGAATTCCGCTGTTTCGTCCAGGCTCCAGCGCAGCCGGTACAGCGCCAGCGCATCCTGGTTGACCGCCCACCCGGTTCGCGACGAGTACCGCTCCACGTCCTCGTCGTACCGAGCCAGAAGATCACGGCCCGGCTCGGCGTACGGACCGCCCTTCCAGGGGGCGTCCAGGCTGGCCAGGGCCTGGTCGATGACCTCGCGGCTGGCCAGCTCCAACGGCCGGCTGGGCACCTGGATGCCCGTCGGGGCCGCGGTGTGCAGCGTCGCCAGCAGGTCGATGATCGCGGCGCGATCGCCGTCGTCGATTGGGTCCTCGAAGCGACTAGGCGCGGCGTCGAGGTAGGGAAACAGCGTGAGGGCATGCCGACTGTCCAAAGAGCCGACGACCTGACCAGCCCTCGTCGGCACCGGGGCGACGACGAACTCGAGCCCGGCTTCGCTCGCGAGCCAGGCCGCTGTGTGCATGGCTGCCGACAGGTCGGGGCCACGGCGCGGCCAGATCGCTGACGGTCACGAACCATCGCGCGCCCGTCTGGTCGACCGCGAGCCAGTGGTACCCGCCGAACCCGACCGGCAGGTAGGACAGTTCCCGCACTGTGAATGCCCACTGGCGAGCCAGCGCGGCGGCGCGCAATCCTGAATGACGACAGGACGGTCGCGATGTCCGCCGGGTGCCGAGCGTTCGCTGCGGATAAATTCATCCCTTCACGTCATTGATCGACATCGACATCCTCATTCGTAACAAAGGAGGGAGCGTGGATGAAGCTGGGGCAGTAGTGACGTATTTGTTGTAACGTGTCGCTTGCCAAGCCGAGTTGCGCCTCGGACTCTGGGCAAGCCACCCTGAAGGGATCAGGTTCACTCATGGCACCACTTTCGCGTCACGCGTCGCGCATACGGCTCCGAGCCGCTGTCATTCTTGGTGCGGCATTCACCGCGTCAATGATCCTGATGGGCGGCTCTGCCCAGGCGGCGCTGAGTGGCACTGGCTGGTCCGCCGCCACGCTGCCCCCCAACTTTGATCTTGTCAATGCGGCACCATTGTCGCCCGTGTCTTGCGTACACGGAACGCAGTTCTGCGTGGTAGTCGCGGGCAACGACGCTGTCTTGGGGGTGAACGGCCTCATCGGCCAGGGCGATCTGGTGACGACAGACGGCGGGGCTCATTGGACGGGCTATACCGGCCTGCCGTCCGCGTCGATGACCGTAACAGCCATCTCCTGTCCCTCTGTCAAGATCTGCTGGGTGTCTGGACCCGGGCCTTCGGATCAACCGGAGGTAGCTAATAGCGCAGACGGCGGCAAGACCTGGACGCTGACCACGCCTGCTGACTGGGCCAACGCGGCATATTCCTGGTGGCCAAACTCGATCGACTGCGTATCGACGACCACTTGCTGGCTAGCGGGGCAGACCGCAAACAGCACTCAGAACCCCGAAGTGGCCGAAACCTCCGACGGCGGGGGGACCTGGACGACTTTCTCCAACCTGCCCGCCACTCCTCCGGACGCGAATGGGGATACCTACGCTCTCAACGGGATCTCCTGTACCTCCGCTCGGGCGTGCGTCGCGGTTGGTGGCGTCAATGGCGGACCTGGGCCGGCGGCTGTCATCTCGACAACCAACGGCGGCGCTACCTGGTCGTTGTCGAGCGCCCCAGCGCTGGACGATGCTCAGGAACTCTTCTCGGTGTCATGTCTGCCGGGGCCGACGGCATTGCTTCATACGAGGTGTCACGCCGCGGGCTCGGCCCTCGAGGCGGCCGGGCCGGTCGAGCTGATGTCCGGCGACGGCGGGGCAAACTGGGGTGGCGGGCAGAGCTTTGATGTCACCGGCTGGCTTAACTCGATCTCCTGCTCCGACGCGCTGCACTGCTGGGCCGCCGGTTCCGGAACGTCAGTGGCGCTAGTCGGCACGACCAACGGCGGGGCTTCCTGGTCGACCGTGACCTCAGACACGGCGAACGAAGACGGCAGCGTCTCCTGCGCGACGGCTAGCTTCTGCGTTGCCACGACCGACGGATCGCTCTGGGTCACCTCCACCGACGGCGGTCTCGGCGCTGCGTCAGCAACCCAGCCGCTGGGGACCAGCGGCTAACGTGGCCTGCGCTCCAGCCTGTGAGCCCACGACCCGTCAGTGGTCGCGGGCTCACAGGCTGTTCTTTCAACGGTAAATGAGGACGACCCCAGTCAGGTACTTCATTGCGCCCTCTCCTCCTCGCAGCATGTCGCCCGCCGGAGCTGGCCGAGCAGGTTCCGAGTGGCCCCTCCGATTACGCCGCCTGCCCGAGTCGGTCAGGCTTCGACGAGGTCATGCGCTGCCACGTCGACCTGGGCGAGCTTGGCGCGGAACTTGGCGCCAGTGTTCAGCTTGCTTTGTGCTTGCTGCAGCACTTGCTCCAGGAACGTCGTCGCGACCTCGAACAGCTCACCCTTTTCTTCAGACACAGCCCAACTAGTGATGCGGAGGTCATGAGCGAGGGCGAGCACCAGCTGACGGCCGTTGAACTTGTCTTGAACGAACTCGCGCAGCTCGATGCCCGAGGCGAAAGACAGGTTGGCGAACTCTTCGGCCTCGCCCGGCGCGAGATCGGCCATTTACCAAAGCATTCGAATACAGCAAGACAAAGCAACAACGAAAAATACCCACAAAACGATTGGGCCTGATGCACCTTTAAATTTTAGTATTCCGAAAACTCCATTTCAATTCTTTCGAATCTGGCTTCTTTTCCCGACATTTGCGCTATGTCCGTTCGGGTATATCGGGGCACATCAGCGCGAGACCTGCGCGCAGACGCTGAGAACTGCCGAGATCTCAGCAGCAGGTCGGACGTTACCGGGCGAGCGGCGGGAACCACGAATCCCTTCGATGGAAGGACGTTTATCTCCCCGAAGGGATTCGTGGTTCCAGTTTCCGGGCTAGCTGTACGGCTGGCGGCCGGTGATGCCCCAGACCAGCTGGTCGATCGGGTCAGGTTCGGTCACCCCGAGGTCTACCCAGGTGTGCCCCTGCAGGAAGACCGGCAGGTCGGCCTGGCTGGTGCCTGGCAGCAGGGCAGGGACGATGACACAGTTCCGGCTGACTGACTGCTGAATGAGCAGCGCTTCTATTTCCTTGTCCTGCCAGTGACTACGCTGGGTGCCGATGATCACCGCCGCCGCAGGGATACCCGCGATGACTTCCTCTAGCTCCCGCAGCCAGGGAAGCCCGGGGCGAAGCTGACGCTCGTCCATCCATGGCCGCAGCCCACGGTCTCGGAGCCGTTGGGCGATGCCACGGACAGCATCCTTGTCGCGCCTGTTGTATGACAGGAAGACGTCGTGCTTCGCGACCTCTTCTTTTACTCGCTTTACCCGCGGCGCCGCTTCCTTGACCCGGGGCCCCGGTACGGCGCCCGCCACCGCCCGCCCGCGGGGCGCCGGGGCGCCCGTCGGCCCGGTGGAACGCCCCGCGGCGTTGGCGAAACCGGTGGCTACGATCATTCCCGCGTACCCGTCGCGCACCCGGTGCTTCGCCTGGAGCGGTTGCACGCTCAGGTCGGTCGCACCGAGCTCTGCGAGGTGCCGCCGGATGACATCCACACTAACCGGCAGCGCGGGGAAGCGGGTACGACCGACCGGATATCCGGCTGAGCCCGCCATGAAGGCCATCGCGAACGGGGCCCCCGTTTTCAGCGCGCCCACGAAACACGCGACCGCAGTGCGAAACTCCTCGGGGTCCTTGGTGATGGACTCCGGCACGAAGAACATCGTGCCGAGGTCCCACCGCGCCCTAGGCAGCTCGAAGACGCTGCGCTGCTCGATCCCCCCCGAGCCAGGCTCGCTGGCGCACGCCTGGCGTACCAGGCTGCGTGGAGTGTCGACCGCACGGTAGCCGTCCACCTCGCGCATCTCCCCCCAGAAGGGCTGCCACGTCCACGGGGAGGTGTCATTGGCGAGTTGTTCACGAAGCCACTCGACTTTGCTGGCGGAGAAGTCGGTCAGCAGGAGCCGCTCCGTCCACGGAAGCATCAACAGGGCCGGATAGAGATTCGTCCCCGAGCCGACATCGATGGCCCGCTGAGCGAGCGGACGGTCCGCGAACGCAGATTTGAAGAAATGACTCACCCGGCGGATAATTTCCTGATCTTCCGCCTGCAGTGCACTGTAGTTCCGGCGCCAGTAGTCGTGAGACGAAAACGTGCTCCATGGTGCGTCGGCGCCGTTCAGTGCATGCGTAGCAACGCTCGCCCCAACATGTCGCGCGCCGGAGCCGACCGGGCAGGTTGAGATGTAGTCCGCCTCGAGACGCGAACAATGAATATCCTCCCGTATATCAAACTGCGGGCGGAGTTGGGCGCTTTCCATCGCCGCAGGGCTATGTCCGCCTGGGACAGCACCCGGAGTTGACGGCCGTGTGTGAGAAGACGACACGCGCGGGAGTTTTGGCCGACAGGACCTCGGACGCGGGGCCGGTGACTGCGGAGACCACCGTACGTTCAGAATGATGGATTTGATCTTTCGGCACCATCCGCCCGGTCGCGCTCATACGCTGAGGAAGGCGCCGACCATCTCGGTGACGAAGGCATGGTCGTCCGCCTGGGGCAGGCCGGACACGGTGACCGTGCCGACAACGCCCACATCCCTGATGCGGATCGGGAAGGCGCCGCCGTGCGCCGCGAACAGCCGCGGCTCGACGCCCAGGGCCTCGTCCAGCGCGGTCCCGCGTGCTGCGAGGCGCCGGCCCACGAGGTAGGAAGCCGCGGCGAAACGATTGACGACATTGACCTTGCGCTCGATCCACGAGTCGTTCTCGGCCGTGGTGCCCGGCAGCGCGACGTGGAACAGCAGCTGGCCGTGGCGCCGGATGTCGATCGTGATCGGCAGTGCCCGCTCGGTCGCGGCCGCCACCATCGCGCTGCCTAGTAGCCACGCGTCGGCGTTGCTGAAACGGGTGAAGACCAGCCGTTCTTCCTGGGCCTCGAGCGAGGCGATGAGCGCCTGCTGGTCGTTGTTCATGCGCTCCGCCTAGCCTGCGCAGCCACCGCGTCCATCGTCTCCATGATCATGATGGTCTCACCCAGCGACATCAGGCCGTCCGCTCACCACGCAGACCAGGAGGCGGTTTTTGCCGTGTGGGCTTTGGCCATGACGTAGTTGATGTAGGAGCGGGCGTCGCCGCGCGTTGTCACCGCCGCGTGTCTGGCCAGCGCCTCGTCTCGTTCTTGCGCGGTCGTGGACAGTTCAAGGTCGGTCTTCAGCATGATGTGCAGGAAGCCAGGCAGGCTCCCCGACTCGGGAATGGGTTCGCTGAGCCTGGCTTGCGCCGTTTGCGGGTCGATCGCCGCGCGGGGCGCCGGCCGGGCCGGATTGTTCAGTACGGCGGGCGCGTCGGTGCGTGGTCGCGTTTCGGTGAACAGGGCCGTCACATCATTCGCGGCCGCGTCGCGCGCGGTGAGGGCCGACAGCCCGAATAGCCGCTCGATGGTGGCGGGGACGGATGAGTGGTCGTAGACCGTGTGGTCGACGGTGTGCGCTGCGATCCACGGCGAGACCACCACGGCCGGGACCCGGACCCCGAGCTGGCCGAAGGTGAAGCCCCATTGGTTGTAGGTACCGGGGCTGCCGTCGTCGGGCGGGGTGGCCGCAGGCGGGGCGACCGAGTCGTAGAAGCCGCCGTGCTCGTCGTAGGTGATGATCAGCAGGCTGGTGTCCCATACCGGTGAGTTGCGGATGGCCTCGTACACCGCCTTGATAAGCCCTTCGCCACCGTAGACGTCGTCCATCGGATGCTGGGAGGAACCGCCCCGGTAGCTGCTGGTGATGTCGCCGTAGTTCGGCTCGATGAACGTGTACTGACAGGTGTAGGGGCGCTGCAGGTCGGCCGCGAAGTGGGTGAGGGAGTTGGTGTCGAGCAGGGTGACGCCCTTCAGCGCCGATACCTGCGGGATCGCGCCGAAGACAGAGCCGTCCTGCGGGTCGTCGCTGTAGGCGTCCGTGTCGTCGTTGTAGATCCGCCAGGAGAGCCCGGCCCGGGACACCGCGTCGAAGACGCTGCCGCGGGCGTAGGCGAAGCCGAACCCGGGAGTTTCCCATCCGACCATCTGCGTCTGCGTAGGGCTGTGGTCCAGGCCAGCCGACGAGGCACCATGGACGAAAAACCGGTTGGGCCAGGTCGGCCCGGGCAGCGACGAGAACCAGTGGTCGCAGATCGCGAACTCGGTGGCCAGCTGGTAGAGGACGCATAGCTGAGCTTTGGAATCGAAACCGAGCATGATCTTGCCGATATCGGCGCTTGCGGGCGGCGTTCCCTCTGTTGTGGTGGTGGCGTAATTGGCGGGTCACGCAGTCCGCACCCCACTGCAGGAAGGCGTGCAGCACCACCTCGGTGTCCGAGCGCGTCCGGAACTCGTGCCCGAGGGCCGTCAGCTCGCCGCGGAGCTCGGTGAAGTTATAGGCCTCGCCGCTGTAGGTCAGCACGACCTCATCCGAGCCGCCGACGCCGGCCCGCATCGGCTGCTCGCCGCCCTCCAAGTCGATGACCGACAGCCTCCGGTGCCCGATGGCCGCGTGCTCGGAGCACCATACCCCGCCCGCGTCCGGCCCTCGGTTTGCCATCGTCGATGTCATCGCCTCGATCACGGGGCGCTCCGCCGTCAGGTCACGCCCGAAGTCCACCCATCCAGTGATCCCGCACACGATCCTCGTCTCCCTTCCCGCTGCTGGGCGGCCATGTGCCACGAGCGTATGACGGGTGGGTTAAGCACCCATTAGGCGCCGATTGAGCCGGAAAAGGCGGTTGCCGACCTGGCGCCGACCGGCAGGACCGAAATCCTCGGTGCGAACGGTCCGTGGCTCCGCCCGGATCCGCCCATTGCCGCCGGAAGGGCCCGCCGCCCGACTGGGGATGCTCGTGATGCGCGCCACGCTCCCGTGACACGAGATCACAACGCTCAACCCAGCTCACCGTCATGATCACGAAAACTTTTTTCCTGACGTAAGAAATTCGTGCTATACGCACGAAAAGTATTCGCGATAACAAAAGTCTTCGCGATCACCGGCGGCCAAGCCCGACGAAACGGCGCGGCCCGGCGCGCGCGGGGCGGCGCCGCGCGCCGCGCACGGCACCCCGGGGCGGGAGCGCGAAACGAGAAGGCCGCCGGCGGTGTTGCGCGGGAGTGCGGGCCGGCGGTGCCTAGTCAAGGAAGCGGAGGAACTCCTGATGGGGCTTGGCCGCGATCGTCACAGGGCTGCGGCCGCCGCGGCGAGCAGGGCGAGGAGGTCGGAGCCGTACGTTTGAATCAGCCATTCAAGGAAGGGGAGACCGAGGCTGGCGAGCCACGGGTACTGCTGCTGTAGTTGCTGGGCCGAGGCGGAGTTGGCCGCGGGCCCGCAGCCGGCCAGCAGCAGCGCGCCGAGAATGGCCGCGGCAATCACGAACACGACACGCACCCGGCGGGGCCGAGTCACCGGATTTGTCTTTCTCATCTGTTTCACCTCTATTCTTCGGGCGTTTCGCGGATTCTTCGAGCGTTTCGTGCCTGCCCCGGTCGTGGGGCGCGTGGCGTGG
>Ga0302325_10016529_pt1 | contig 15626 bp, 8 predicted proteins | sample Palsa_T0_2_FD_201948 | JGI IMG/M metagenome (GOLD analysis project Ga0302325, IMG submission 201948) | Peat permafrost microbial communities from Stordalen Mire near Abisko, Sweden - Palsa_T0_2 | ecosystem: Environmental > Terrestrial > Soil > Palsa > Peat permafrost | place: Sweden: Abisko...
GATCGCGAATCTGGCCGATGAAATCAAGATCGGTGGTCGATTTCGGCGAGAGATCCAACGCGGCCCCTGCTATACGTACAGTAATCGGCACGAAATATTTGTCGCGCCCGGTTTGGAAATAATCCACCTCCATCGCAAGCGGAAGTTGGGTGAAAGGATCGTCGAGCGTTAAGGCGTCCTCGAGCTGCCGTTCCTTGTCGCTCGCATTCATCTTGCCCCACACCTTGGCCGCATAATAGCCTTTGCGGTAGTCGAGCTTGGCTGATTCGGGCAGCGACGCGATCTTCACGCTAACGTGACGATACTTGCCATCCGCCGCCGGATTCGCACTGTAATAGCCCAGGACATAATAGCTGTTGAAGTCGGTCTGCACCGCCTTAATGCCCAGCGTCAGGTCGTTGCTATCCAGGAGAGCCTTGCCTCCAGTGTCGGCGGCGAGCGTGTAAATGGTGTCCTGCGTATCGTGAAACGATGTACGGTTGGTGGTATAGGTGTTGCCGGTGAACACTCCGGTGCCCTTCGGTGAAGCCTGTGTCGCGTCTCCGGCCGGAGCCATGGCCACCAATCCGCGCGCGTCGATCGGATAGAAAGCCACGTTCGCGCGCACGGCGGAGTTCACGGTAGCGCGAAGCTGCGACTGATTATCGACTCCCGTTTTTCCCACGCCGCTCGAAAAATAGACCAGCGCCTTTTTCTCCGGATACGCCGCCAATTTGCGCGTGGCGTCTTCGAGGGCGCTCAGCTTGAGATCGGTATTGAAAATATTGAACTCCGTGTCATCGGCGGTGAACTCGCCACTGGTATCGGTGGAATCGGCGCCAGTTGCCGCCATGGCCGCCAGTTCGCTGGAATCGCCCACGCGCAGGGCTTGAATTGCGGTTATCAGCGTCTCACGATCGTTGGTAAAATCCTGCACCACCCGCAGCTCGTTGGTGAGCGTCATGATCGACACCGTGTCGGACGTGGTCATCTGCGTGTCGATGAACCTGATGGCCGCGTCGCGGGCGCGGATCTGCTCGGCGGGCTGCATGGAAGAAAGATCGAAAAACATCGCAATCAGCCGACGGTCTTTCAGGTCGTCCGCCTTCAAGGCGGGTGGAGGCTCCTTCGCCGGGGGTGTTGGCTTAGCTTCCGCAGCGAGGCCGCGAGTCTTTAAGGTAGGCGCCGGTGCTTCGAGCGCGGGCAAAGTCTGACCATTCAGGCGCTCCACTTCGAATACCGAGATCTGTTGCGGCTTCCCATCTTCGAGCAGCGTGAACTGATCTTTTTTCAGATCTTCGATGGCCTTGCCGCTTTTATCTTTCACCGCAACGTTGATGATCACCAGGTTGGTATTGGTTTTGAAATTCGGCGATGGCTCATCTTGCGCCAGCAGTCCGGCGCAAACCAGCGCTACTGAAACGATCCGAGACGCGCAGTTGGACGTGTTAGCCATCCTAAAAACGGAACCTGATATTTACATCCGCCGTACGCATCGCGCCAGCCGTAATCGGCAGACCGTACTGGGTGGAACCAACCACTGTGTTCACGTTGGTGATGTTGACGTGATTCAAGGTATTGGTGGTTTCGAAGCGCAGCTCGATACGCTTGCGGCTGCCCTCGCCGCCAATTGTAAAGTAGCGGCCAAAGGCAGTGTTCAAAGACCACGACCACGGCCCCGGGATGGTGTTGCGTCCGGCATCGCCAAGTTCGCCCGGCGGCGGCAACGTGAAGGCCGCCAAATTGAAGTAGCCGCTCCCGTCCTCCACGGGTGAACCGGTTGCCTCTGCGCGCCCGCTGCCGATGACCCCGGTACCCGCGACGTTCGACTGGTTCCCCAATATCCGCGGCGTCAGCGGCGTTCCACTTTCGATGAGCCCCGATCCACTCAGTGTCCAATTGCGTTTCCACCAACTGGCCTGCGCCGGAGTGCTGAGGACATAGTTCAAGTTCAGAACGTTGGCCCGGTTAAAACTCGACAGGCCGCGCTCCGCGCTTAAATCGAACGCGTTTTGCGCGACGACGTTACCCACTCCGCCAAAGGTAGAACTATCGTCAATGGATTTCGAAAAGGTGTAAAGAACGTTGAAAGACATGTTGCGCGCGAAACGCCGCATCAGCCGAACCTGCGCGGCGTGATAAATCGAATTGCCCCACGAGCTGTCGTAGATGAATTGTTGCGCGTTATTAATGGTCAGATTCTGCTGCGAGGTCAGCGGCGACGATCCGGGCGCCGCGCGATTCGGCACGGTTTGCGTGTCCAAGTCCGTGCCCTTGGTTCCCAGGTAGTTCAATTCGAAGAAAAACGAGCGGCTCAAGTTCTGCTGCACGCTCACGCTCCAGCTTTGAGCGTAGCCGACCTGGTAGTTCTTTTGGACCGCGTACGTGTTCGCGATGGTGGTGTTGGCCGGTGCCGTTGCGAGCCCGTTCTGGAGCGTCAAGACGTCCGTGGTGCTGGTGGTCAATCGCTCTGTTACGGCGAATGGCGGCTGTTCGGAAAGTTCGGTGGCCAGCTGATTGAGCGCGGTCGGATTGTAATAAATCCCATAGCCCAAGCGCACCACCGTGGAATGCTTGGCGCTAGGCTTCCAGGCCAGGCCAGCGCGAGGAGCAAAATCGTGCCGATCGGGCTGGATCAGGCTGTCCGGAAATTGGCCGGAATAGGGTCCGGTACCGCCTGCAAGCACCGGGGCAACCGCCGTGAAATCAGGTGCAATGTCGAGATCCACAAGATGCCCGTATTTTTCCGAGAGCGGCGAATAGTACTCGTAGCGCAGGCAGTACATCAAGGTCAGGCTCGAGTTCACGCGCCAATCGTCGTTCGCATAGAAGTCATAGGCGTTCTGGCGGAAGTAGGTGCTCGACCCTCCGAATTGAACTGAACTGGCTGCGGGAAGACCGAGCAAATAATCCGCGAAATCCAAGCCTGTGTTAGGCAAAGGCTGGCCGGCCGAATTAAAGGCGCTGGTCGCAATGCCGTCAAAGGTGAAGGTCCCGCGCGCATTTTGGTCGGTGACGGTATTGCGGTCCTGGCGCTTGAAGTCCCCGCCGAATGTCATGGTGTGATTGTGTTTGACCCAGCTATAGGCTTCGCTCTCCGTGAAGGATTGGACTACCGAGTCCGACGGCAGCGCATCGGCGAGGCTGGCGAAGTTAGTGAACGTGAGCGTCGGCGGCCCATAATTTATGGATTCCTGCGACGTTCCCTGGATGCCAAGTTCGGCGGCCACGTCCGTCCCGTAGGAAAAATAGGAGTTTTGCGTAATGCGATTGCGGTTGAACGTGATCTGCGCCGTGTTGAGGGCGTTTGGGCCAACGTTGTGCACCCAACTCAAATTCGTATTGTCGCCTAAGCCATTGCCGGGATCCAGAAATCCGAACAGTTGAGCAGTGTCGCTCTTGCGCCGCTGGATGCCCTCGGTCAACGCCAGCCGGTCGTTCTTTCCCAGGTTCTGGTTCAAACGAACACTGATGTTGTCGGTATCCGCCGGAACAGCCGCCACAAACTCATAGTTATTTACCGTGCCCGGAAGATTCGGAACAGGGATGTACTTGAGCAAGCCCGCCGCGGCTGAGTTGATGAGACTAGTGGGGATCATGTTATTCGCGAAAGGCGTGTTGCTTCCCGGCATATAAATGGTCGGAACCACTCCATTGACCACCGTATCCGAAAAATTTCCCATGCGTTCGGCGACGGTCGGCACCGAACCCACGTTATAGGACACGGTTTGGCCGCGCGTGGAGTAGTAGCTCACGGTGAAGAAGGTGGAGTCGCCTTTCAGCAAATGCGGAATACGCAGCGGGCCACCCAGCACCCCGCTCCAGCGATAATTGTTAAAGTTCGGCTGCGGCTCCGGTTGTCCGCTCAACGAGAACTGCTTGGCGTCGGTGGCAGCGCCCTGCCACTGAATGGACAGGTTGCCATGTATACCCTGACGCCCTCGATTTCTGCGATTACCGATGAGCCGCCCATTGCCGTTACCTCCGGGGCGATTGCGTCCGCCTGGCCCACCAAATCCACCACCGCCGCGTCCGCCCCCTCCAAATCCACCTCCGCCCGGGCCGCCGCCAGGACCGCCGGCGCCAAAACCAGGACCTCCACCACCAGGTACTCCTGGGGCCGCTGGCGCGCCTGGGACGCTGCCCGGCTGCCCCTGGACACCTAAGCCCGCAAGCCCGCCCAATCCATTGGGATTGCCCTGCATGCCCATAGGAGGAGGTCCACGCAGGCCAAAATCATCCTGGCCATTTTGCAAGCCAGTGCTTAGCGTTCCGTTCACCAGGAAAGCTTCGTTGGCGTTGGCCGAATTTCCGGCGGCGATGTCGGGTGGCGGAGCGGCGGCAAGTTGATCGACCTCGTTTTCGGTAGTAGCGCGGAAGCCGCCCTGCTGCGCGCCCTGTGGGCCTCGCGGCCGGTCCGCCGTCTCTCTTGGCCGGGCCTGCAGATCGAGGCTCCAGTCCATAGGCACAGCGCCGGGACCAATCTGCACTTCTTTGTGAGCGGTCTGGAACCCAAACATCTGGACTTCGACGGTATAGGTCCCCGGCGCAAGATCGGGCAATTCGTACTTGCCACTCTCATCGGTAGTAGTCACCGCGCGATGGCCGCCTTGAGTAGCGATCACCGTTGCGCCCGGCAGCGGCTGCCCCCCGAACTTCACTGTGCCAGTGGATGTGACGCCGATCTGCGCGCAAAGCAACGGACCGAGTAGCGCAAGAAAAGACAGCCGGAGCACTAAGTAAAGGATCGCATTTTAAAGCTCCGCCGTTACGAAAATCGGTGTAAAAGAGGGTAAATGCGCAAGCCCAATAGGGCCTAGCGGGCTTTCAACAACACCACGGTAATGTTGTCCGGGCCGCCCGCTTGTTTAGCTGCATCAATCAGGCGTTCGCACTTTGCCTGGAGGGATCCATTGCCCGACAACTGATCCGCAATCACGCCGGCTTCGATGACCCCGTGCAGCCCGTCGCTGGAAAGCAGGATCAGCTCGCCGCTATGCGGCCGCAATGTATAGCTGTGCACGCGCACTTCCGGACTTACGCCGATCGCCATGGTTAATACATGACGCATGGGGTGAGTCTTCAGGCTGGCTTCGTCAATTCCCAGGCGGCGGCCCACCTCGTTCACCCAGGTTTGATCTTCCGTTATGCCCTTTAGCTCTCGGCCGTCATACACATATGCGCGGCTATCGCCTACGCTGGCAATCAACAAATCCGGCCCGCACTCGAGTGCCACCACCAAGGTAGTGCCCATGCCTTCCAGAGCGGGATCGTTCGCGGCGGCCGTCATAACGCGCAGATTCGCTTCCCGAAACGCCTGGAAGAGAATTTCGGCGTCTGGCTCGCCCGCGTTTTGAAGGAACGATGCCACCGTCTCCACGGCAAGTTTCGAGGCGTGTTCCCCTGCCTGCGCTCCTCCCATTCCGTCCGCCACAATATAGGCGCCGGTGGGGGAGATCAGATAGAAATCTTCGTTGTTTTGGCGGACACAGCCTGGGTCCGATAGACCGAACGCTTCCAGCATGAGCTTGTTGGATTATACCCGTTCCCGAAATTACCCTGCGGAACTCATGGTTTGTCGGAGGGCTTGTCAGGCTGCAACACAGCCTTCAACTGCCAGTACGCGCTTTCTTCGTAGTTGGTCTTTAAGCGCTCCAAGCCTTCGGTCTGCGAATCGCCGGGGCGCGGACCACTCTGTTTTTCGCAGCGCGCCAGCAGCAGCGCGGCGGCTGCATCGGCCGGATCGCGTTCCAGCGCCGCGTGGAAGCGTTCGGCTGCGGCGGAAAAGTCGCCCGCGCGCCACAGCGCGTAGCCCAAATTGAATTGGTACACCGGATCGCTCCGGTCGCCATCTAAAGCTTTGCGAAAATCATCCACGGACGACGGGAGATGATTAGAACGGGACTCGGCCGCGGCCAAATTGTTGTACACCTCGCTCAGTGGAACTACCCGAGCCACTTCTCGGAAGGCCGCCGCGGCGCCGCTAAAGTCACCGCTCTGGTAGCGGCACAGGCCCAGAAAGAAATTGGCCTCGTGATAGTGAGCGTCACCCGGTCCTACCTTTTGGAACCATTCGGCAGCCGATTTGTACTCTTTCTTGTTCCACAGCAGCCGGCCGAGTTGAAAGTCCGGCAGCGAATAATGGCTGTCCAATCTTGCAGCCTGCGTGAAGAAACGATGTTTGTCGTCGGCGTTGGTTGCCAGCAGCCCGCGCGTGTAGTTTTCCACGGCATCCACCCGCACGGCAGGATGCCGGTCGCGAAACTCGGCCTCCGATGGCGCGCCTGCCGGTTTGAGAAACCGCAGCGTCTGCCACGCCAGATGTTCCTGCAGCGCCGCCAGATCTTCGAGCGCCCCCACTTCTTGAAATTCAGGGCCTTCCTTAACGCGCTTCAAATCCAGCACGCGCGCGGTGATTAGCAGTGAAGCGCCATTCTTGGCGAAACCGGGAGCGGCCTTGACGTCGTATTGGCCAAAAACCACCTGCTCGGCGTCCAGCTCTTCCCCAATTTTAACGACCGACGCCTTGGTAAGCAGCGAATAGGGGCGCAGCGACAGGCGGCTATAGGCTTCGACACGGCCGTCCCGATCGAGGGCAATCAACCCTTCCGAAGAAAGCCCCTCGCGCACCGATTCAGCCAGGCTTTCGCCCATCCAATCGAGATTAGGATCTTTCGACAGGTTGAAGAACGGCAAAACCAGATAGGTGACGGCCTGCGCCGATGGAAGGATCAAACCGAGACAAACCGAGGCCCACAAAACACTGCGCACCTGCCTATTTTACCGCGCCCCTGATATCGGCACGCGCAGTGAGGTAAGTTGCGTAGTAAGGGGCCCCGGCCAAATACTTAATTCGTCGCGTTGCCGGACTTTTCGAAGACTACCCGCTTGCTCGTGCCGCCCAGCCGGATCTCTTCCACCTGATTGCCGCTGATCCGCACCGAGCTGCGCGAAAACTTCTCACTTTCATTCTCCACTTTCACCGGCGTTTCGGTCATTACCTTGCCCTGCTTGATAACCGCCATGCCGTTGTCTTTCAACTCCAGCTTGTAGTCGCCCGCCTTGAGTTGCGTGCCATTGACGGTGACGGGCTCATAGAAGGTCACCGAGTAACTGCTGGCCGCGCTGGCCACCGCGAGAGCGGCGGTAGCAAATCCGAGTAGAACATTCTTAACCATGATTGTAACTCCTCAACTGAACTTGTCTAACTTCACGTAGTAATACGCAGCAGTCTCCGATACGTTCCGAAGAATGCAGAAAAAATGTTCAATTACTAAGGAATTTCAAAAAATGTTCAATTGCGGATACTAGTACGCTCCCGCTCCAAAATCGCGAGCGCTTCTGCATGCATGCGCGCATCGTCTCCAAAACCCGCGAGCCAGTGAACACCTTGTTCTTTGCGAAACCAGGTGAGCTGGCGTTTGGCGTAACGGCGTGTTTCGATCTGCGTGGATTCGAGCGCCTGCTCAATCGTCAGGCTTCCTTCCAGCACCTGCAGCGCCTGTTTATAGCCAAGCGACTCGAATGGCTTGGCCCCACGCGATACGCCGGCCATGAGGAGATGGCGTACTTCGTCCAACAGGCCGCGCTCAAAGATTGCGCTGGTGCGAGTATTCAATTTGGCGTAAAGCTCCTCGCGCGGCGGATCCAAGCCGAGCTTAATGGGACGAAAGCCAAGGAGCGGTGCGCGTCCGCGTTCGAACAACGAAGACAAAGGCCGGCCTTCGATCAACCGGACCTCGAGCGCGCGCAGGGTCTTGTTCTTGTCATTGGCATGAATGCGCGCGGCCGCGGTGGGATCAAGACGTTTCAATATGCGATGCAAGCTTCCGGCGCGGCGCTGCTCGCGTAGCTCGAGACGGGTGCGCAGCGCTTGGTCGCGCGAAGGTCCGGGAAATAATCCGTCCAGCAGCGCGCGCAAATAGAACCCGGTTCCGCCGGCCAGAACGGGAATGCGGCCGCGTCCTGAAATTTCATGGAGCGCGGCCCCGGCCATTGGCGCGTAATCACCGGCGGTAAAAAGTTGAGACGGATCGATCACGTCGATCAGATGATGGGGAATGCCGCGCCGTTCCGGGGCCGGGACCTTGGCCGTCCCAATGTCGAAGCCGCGATAAACTTGCAGCGAATCGCAGTTGACGATTTCGCCGTCCACCGCCTCCGCGATACGCATCGCCAGATCGCTCTTGCCTGAGCCGGTAGGTCCCACGACGATCGGAAGTGGGATGACGGACCTGACGTTCACGCTCGTGAGCATGATAGCGCGGCGCCAGGTGGTAAAACTTACCGTCAGTTTTGGAGCTCTCGTTCCATAATCGAACCATCTGGAATGGAGCAGGAATTGCATGAGGCGTTAGCGGACTCCACATGCATCTTCACGATCACGACGAGAATAGCGCGCCGAACCAAGTCGAAACTAAGAAGCCAACCGATCCAAATGCGCACCTGGCACACGGCGTCGACGGAGCCCAACCGCCGCTCGAAGCACAGGGCGCGCACGCTGGCGATCGGGACGAGACCGCGGCCGGCTGGGTGGCTATCTACGAGACCGGCAAATTCGGTCTCAAAGAAATGGGCGTGAAGCGTAGCTTTGAGACGCTCCTGAGGGTCAACCAGAAAGACGGGTTCGACTGTCCGAGCTGCGCCTGGCCCGATCCCGATGGCGAACGGAAGGCGGCCGAATTTTGCGAGAACGGCGCCAAGGCGGTTGCCTGGGAGGCAACTACAAAGAGACTTACCCCGGAGGTCTTCCAGCGCTATCCCATTTCAGAGCTATTGAAGAAGCCGGACGTATGGCTGGAGGAGCTGGGGCGGATCACGCACCCTATGATCCGAGCCAGCGGTTCCGATTATTACCAACCCATCTCATGGGAGGATGCTTTTGCATTGATAGGCCGGGAGCTGAATGGCCTGGCGTCCCCAGACGAAGCATCGTTCTATACCTCGGGACGGGCCAGCAATGAGGTCGCGTTCCTATACGGACTGTTCGCGCGGCAATTCGGCACGAACAATCTTCCCGACTGCTCTAATATGTGTCACGAATCTAGCGGCACGGGCATGACTGAATCGATCGGCTTCGGCAAGGCCACTGTTCGGATCGAAGATTTCTCGTACGCCGATTCCATATTCGTGATTGGTCAGAATCCCGGCACCTGCCATCCCCGCATGCTTACCGAGCTACAGAAGGCCGCGCGCAATGGTTGTAAGATCGTCAGCGTCAATCCGCTAAAGGAAACCGGCCTGATTCGCTTTAAGAATCCCCAGGAGCCGTTCCACATGTTCGGTCCGGCTACCGATTTGGCGTGCCTTTTTCTGCCGGTTCGTATTAACGGGGACGTAGCGTTGCTCAAGGGCATCATGAAAGAAATGCTGGAGGAGGACGATCGCACGGGACGAATCCTCGCGCACGATTTCATCGAGCATCACACCGAGAACTTCGATGAATTCGCGCGCGACCTTCGCGCCGAAAGCTGGGAGCACATACATGAAAGCAGCGGTTTAACGCGCGATTTAATCCGGCAAGCGGCTCACATAGCGATGGCATCCCAGCGCATGATCTGTTGCTGGGCCATGGGAATCACGCAGCACCGCAACGGCGTCGCGAACGTGCAGACCATTGTGAATTTCAACTTGCTCAGAGGACAGATTGGCAGACGGGGCGCTGGTCTTTGTCCCGTTCGCGGGCACAGTAACGTGCAAGGCGACCGGACAGTTGGAATCTGGGAAAAAATGAGTCCGGAATTTCTCGCCGCTCTTGGCAAGGAGTTTCATTTCTCACCCCCCGAAAAGCACGGTCTCGATAGTGTGTGCAGCATCGAAGCGATGCATAAAGGCGATGTCAAAGTCTTTGTCGGCCTGGCTGGCAATTTTCTGGCGGCCACCCCGGATACAAACTATGTGTCCGAGGCTATGCAACGCTGCCGTCTAACGGTCCAGATATCGACCAAACTAAACCGGGGTCATTTAATTACGGGCGATCAAGCCTTGATCTTGCCGTGCCTGGGCCGCACCGAGCAGGATTTGCAAAAGTCCGGACTGCAATTTGTGAGTGTCGAAGACACTACCGGAGTGGTGCACCAATCGCATGGATCGCTGCCGCCGGCATCGCTGGATCTGCGCAGTGAACCTGCCATCGTCGCGGGGATGGCTATGGCGACCTTGCACGGGAAGACATCGGTCGACTGGCAAAGTTTGGCGGATGACTACGATCGAATCCGCGAGCATATTGAACATGTCGTGCCGGGCTTTACCCAATACAATACCCGCGTGCGACAGCCGGGCGGGTTCTATTTGCCCAATCCGCCTTACCAGGGACAGTTTAAAACGAAGTCGAAGCGCGCGAAGTTTACGGTTCATCCCATCCCGGTGCACGAACTTAACGACGGCAGGCTCCTGTTGATGACCATTCGTAGTCACGATCAATTCAATACTACGATTTACGCCGAGAACGACCGGTATCGGGGCGTGTCCAAAGGCCGCCGGGTAGTTTTCATGAACGCGGACGATCTGCGCCGCCTCGGCCTCAAGAAAGACCAGTGGGTCGATTTAATCAGTCATTATGAGTCGGAAAAACGCCGCGCGGAACGCTTCAAGGTGATTCCGTACGAGATTCCGGCTGGCTGTGCCGCGGCTTATTATCCCGAGACCAACGTGCTGGTTCCGATTCGCGATGTGGCGGACCAGAGCAATCAGCCGGCCTCCAAGTCGATTGTGATCACCGTCGAGCCAAGCGCCGCAGCCCCGCCGGGGGTTGTTATGGCTCAAGCGGAGCCCGAGGTTCACTCCCTGGCTCAATAGGGCTAGCCCGCGACTGGTTTAAGGGTTCGGGGTTATACTAAGAGCGAGTCCGTCTTTCCTGGAATCTAAGCCCAGGTAAGGAAAGAGAGCCTTTTTCGATGATTCCAACTCGCCGGTTGGTAACCCTTCCCGGTCTACTTCTGGTGGCTTCTGCTGCCTTTGCCCAAAGCGCCCCTCCGGCCGTGCAACCGGCAGGACAATCTGCCGCGAAAAGTACCGGACAGGCGGATAAAGCAGCCGCTTATTACAACTATTCGCTTGGACATCTGTACTCGGAATTAGCGGCCGCCTACGGCAATCGCGGCGAATATTTCAACAAGGCGGCGGACAGTTATCGGGCTGCATTAAAAGCCGATCCCGGCGCCACGTTCATCTCCGAGGAACTTTCCGATCTGTACATCCAGTCCGGCCGGCTGCGAGAAGCAGTGCTGGACGCCGAGGAAGCTCTCAAGCAGAACCCCAACGATTTGAACTCGCGGCGGCTTCTTGCGCGAATCTATACCCATTTGATCGGCGATGCGCAAAACAACCAGATCGATCCCGACATGGTGAAGAAGGCCGTTGAGCAATATCAGAAGATCACCGAGACGGATCCCAAAGACGTTGAAAGCTGGATCATGCTGGGCCGCCTTCAGAAGGCCCTGCAGAACTCCACCGAGGCGATGGCGGCGTACAAAAAAGCGCTGGAGTTGGACGCCGGTAATGAAGACGCGATGACCGGCCTGGCCACTGTATATGCCGACTTGGGCGACAACAAGGCCGCAGCCGACATGTTGCAAAAAGTCGCCGACAAGGATCCCAATCCGCGCAGCCTTACCAGCCTCGCCAGCGTGTACGAGCAGCTGAAGGATTATTCGCTAGCAGCCGAAATGCTGAGACGCGCACTCGACCAGCAGCCGGGAAACTCAGATTTGAAGAAGGGTCTCGCCGAAGACCTCCTGCTCTCTGAACAGCTCGACGATTCCCTGAAACTGTATCAGGAAGCCGCCGCCGAAGATCCAAAGGACGCACACTCGCTGCTTCGAATCTCGCAGATTTACAGGCAAAAGCATGATTTCGTCAAGGCTCGGGAAGCCGCTGACAAAGCCAAGGAAGTTGCGCCCGACGATTTGGAAGTGCAGTTTAACGATGTCAACCTGCTGGAAGCGGAAGGCAAAATTCCGGACGCTATAAAGACATTGAAAGCCATTCTGGACGCCACCACGAAGAAGACTTATAGCGCTTCGGAAAAGAGCAGTCGCAGCTTCCTGCTGCAGACCCTGGCTGAGTTACACCGCACTCTCGAACAGTACAGCGCCGCCATTGAGGTTTTCCACCAACTGGCCGAACTCGATCCGGACACCGCACCGCGCATTGAGGCTGAAGTCATCGAGACCTACCGGGAAGCGAAGGACTATCCCAAGGCGGAAGCTGAAGCGGACACGGCGGTCAAGAAGTATCCGAACGACCGCTATGTGACAACCGCGCGTGCCTCCGTCCTTTCCGATCTCGGTAAGACCGATCAGGCGGTGGCGGAAACTCGCAAGCTGCTGGGCGGCAAGAACGATCGCGAGGTTTATTTAAGCCTGGCGGACATTTATGAGAAGTCCAAGAATTTCACCGAGATGGGCAAAGCAATCGACGCCGCCGAGAAGCTCTCGGAATCGAGCGAAGAGAAACAGAACGCGGCTTTCCGGCGCGGCGCAATGTATGAACGGATGAAGAACTTTCCGGCTGCTGAAGCCGAGTTTCAAAAGGTGCTGGCGGTCAATCCGGAAAACGACGCTGCTCTGAATTATCTGGGTTACATGCTTGCGGATCGCAACGTTCGCCTGGACGAAGCACGGGACATGATTTTGAAGGCCCTGCAGCGGGAGCCTAACAGCGGTGCATATCTCGACAGCATGGGATGGGTGTATTTTCGGCTGAACAAACTTCCGGAAGCCGAGGACAAGCTGCGGGAGGCCCTGCAATATATGTCCAGGGATCCCACCGTCCACGATCATCTCGCCGAGGTTTACTTCCGCGAGGGGAAAATCCGGGAAGCTATCGCGCAATGGCAAAGTTCGTTGCGAGAGTACCAGGCGGGCCCGCCCAGCGACATGGACCACGCCGAAGTGGCCAAAGTGCAGAAAAAGCTGGAAGACGCTAAAGTCCGCCTGGCTCGCGAATCAGGCGCCAAGCAGCAGCCGTAGTTAACAACACTGGCAGTAGAACTATGCCCCGATGTAGCGCGCGTACAAACTGCGTGCGAGGCCTACGTCGGTGGTTCCCTTGATGATGGCGCGGCCGTCGGCAAAGATCGTTAATAAATAGGGCGGAGCTTCGAAACGGAGTGCGAATTCGTTGGACCGCACCGTGCCGAGAGGCGCAAGTCTGAGCGCCAGATCGCGTAATTCCAGTGGCCGCGCCCGCTCATGGATCTGTACGGCATTTTGCCCGCATAGACTCACCGGCGCACGGCGCTCGCCAGACAGATAGGGGAACTGCCGCCGCCCACACGCCGGACAATCCACCGCCGGCCCAGGCTGCGCCACCTGCCGGATCTCGCCGCTCCACACGTCCACGGTAGTTATCTTGCGCGTGGGCCGAGCGCCGCACAAAATTTTGATCGCTTCCGCTACCTGCAAGCTCGCGATCAACGCTGTTACCGGACCCAATACACCCGCTGTCTCGCAGGTGGCTTGCGCGCCCGCCGGAGGATCGGGATAGATGCACCGCAGGCACGCGCTCTCGCCCGGCATGACGGGCATGGTGATCCCGTAGCTGCCCACGGCCGCTCCGTAAATCCACGGCCGCCTGTCCCGAACCGCTAAATCATTGATCAAATATCTTGTTTCGAAGTTATCCGTCCCATCCAGTATCAGATCCACATCGCTCAAGAGGTCTTCTACGTTAGAAGAGGTTAAATCCGCCGCCACGGGCTCCACGGTGACATCCGAATTGAGTTTTGCGATCCTGCCCGCCGCCGCTACCGCTTTGGGCAAGCTTTCCTCAACGTCCGATTCATCGAACAGCCACTGCCTTTGGAGATTGCTGAGTTCTACATAATCTCGATCGATGATTCGCAGGTAGCCCACACCGGCTCGAGCCAGAGCCCCCGCCTGAAAGCTTCCCAAAGCGCCGCAACCAGCCACCGCCACGCGCGCGTCCAATATACGTTGCTGGCCCGGCTCTCCGATGCCTGCAAACAGGATCTGCCGCGAATAACGCTCGCGGTCCCGCGGGCTCATAGAGTTGCCCTCATACACCCAGATGGTACCAGCAGTTGCGCTAAGATGGTCCCTTGTGTTGACCCGGCTGGGTTGGTGGATGAGTGTGTCCATGCTTGCCGCCCTCTGCACCGTGTCACGAGCAGCGGCGGTCAATTCGTACGAGGGCAAGCCGATCGCCAGTGTGAAATTCGACCCCGAACGGCAGCCCTTGACCTTCGATCATCTCCTGGCCATGCTTCCGCTTCGGGTGGGGCAGCCATTGCGGGGCTCCGATCTGCGCGACTCCATCCAGCGCTTGTATCAAACTGGAGAATATACGGACGTCGCTGTGGATGCCACGCTCGAGGCGGACGGCGTCGTTCTGACATTCATCACCAAGCCGGCCTTTTTCATCGGCTATATCGACGTGGAGGGCGTGCCTGAGCCGCCGAATGAGGGACAGCTTCTGGTAGCTACCAAGCTTGCGCTGGGAGCACCGTACGTGCCTGACCAGACCACCGCGGCGGTGAGCCGTATCGTCGATCTCCTGAAGCGGAACGGCTTTTACAACGCCGGGATTGAGCCCGCCACGGCGACGCGTCCGGCCACGCAACAGGTCGAAATCGATTTCGATGCCGAGGCTGGGAAGCGGGCGAAATTTCATGGACTGATGGTCTCTGGCGACACCTTGCGCCCCGACGAGAATCTCATCAATTCCAGCGGCTGGAAGCGGTTTCGCGGCTGGCTCGGTTGGCAACCTCTGACGGAAACACGCTTGCAGAACGGGCTGGACAACATCCGCTCGTGGTATCCCAAGCACGATCATCTGCTGGCTCAGGTGACGCTGGTGAAACTGGACTTTCATCCCGATACGAATACCGTTACGCCAATCCTTAAAATCGATAGCGGGCCTCCGGTGCTGGTGCAACTGCGGGGCGCCAAGCTTTCCTCGGGCAAGCTACGCAACCTGTTGCCGATCTACGAAGAGCGGTCCATTGACCGCGACCTGCTGGAAGAAGGCTCGCGCGATTTGGTCTCGTACTTTCAGACCCAGGGATATTTTGACGCTACAGCAAGCTACCAGGCAGCATCGCCTCCGAACGGCGAGCACCTGATCGACTACTACGTCAGTACCGGCGTGCGCCACAAGATCGCCAAAGTCCAAGTGCAGGGCAACCATTATTTCGACAATTCCACCATCCGCGAACGCATGTCCGTCATGGCCGCGACTTTCATCCGCTACCGGCACGGCAGCTACAGCCGCAACGAGCTGGATCGCGATCTGGAGGCCATTCGCGAACTGTACCGCAGCAATGGGTTTCGCGACGTCCTGGTCACCTCGCGGGTGCTGGACGACTACAACGGACAAACGGCTCATCTGGCGATCTTCATCGACATCGCCGAAGGACCGCAGTGGTTTGTCGCACGGCTGTCGTTCGAGGGCGTTTCCGACGATTTTCGGGCTGCTCTGCTCCTGATCTTGCACTCTACCGTCGGCCAGCCCTACAGCGATTTGAATATCGCCAGCGATCGCGATAGCATCCTGGACTATTACTTCAATAGCGGTTACCCGCAGGCCAAGTTCGAGTTCATGTCCATGCCGGCCCCCGAAGCTAATCAGATGAACCTCACCTTCATAGTGACCCCAGGACCGCGCGTCTATGTGCGCGACGTTTT
>Ga0302325_10016530_pt1 | contig 15626 bp, 15 predicted proteins | sample Palsa_T0_2_FD_201948 | JGI IMG/M metagenome (GOLD analysis project Ga0302325, IMG submission 201948) | Peat permafrost microbial communities from Stordalen Mire near Abisko, Sweden - Palsa_T0_2 | ecosystem: Environmental > Terrestrial > Soil > Palsa > Peat permafrost | place: Sweden: Abisko...
CAGGCGGCCTGGTCGGCGTCCTGCGCCGACCAGGCTTGAGCCTCGCTGTGGTGTCGGTGACCGCGCGAGCCGCGGCGCCCGCCCCCGGCGAACGGGGGCGGAGCTCCTGGCTCGGCGGCTAGGAAGGACGCGAACCAGGCATAGAACTCGGGCACGCGTTCTTCAGGCACCGCCACGGTGACCTGCTTGTCGGCCATCAGACCTCGGTCGGAGCCGGTGTCGGCTCGCTTCGCTCCGTGGTCTCGCGGCGCCCGGCACAGCGACCCCCGTGCCCATGTCCGTGCCCATGCCGGCCGCCGTGCGGTCCGCCATGGCGCCTGCCCCGGCCGCGGCCCTCAGAGCCGGCCAGGAATCGGGCGAAGAACGCATGGAACTCGGCCAGGCGATCCTCCGGGACATCAACTGTGACCGGCTTGTACTGCGTAGTGGAAGAGGTTTCCCTATCCATATTCTTACTCCTATCGGTTGCTTACGCCAGCAAGCATACCAGAAGTAAATACTTAAGTAAAGGGACTGGCGGACAGGACCGGCGGCATTCTCTAGTGTGCCGTTGCAGTGGATATGACGAGCGGCACGAATCTAACCCACGATTCTGAGCTCGCGTCGCGTTGCCCGATGGTTGTCGCGCGGCGGTGGGATCAGCTCGGCGGTCGTCTCGGCGCGATCGTCAACGCGCGCTCGATTGCCGAGCGGCTTGGCCTCGAGTTCCGCTTTGTCTGGCCGCGCGGCATCGACCTCGAGTTGGACGATCCGGAGCAGATTTTCAGTCCCGCGTTCCTCGACGCGTTCGAGATTCGGCCGTCGGAGCTCAACGGCCGACCATTCGTGAAGCACTGGGAGATCCTCGAGGGGACCGACTCCGATGCTCGAAGTGCGCTCACGACGGCGGACAGCGAGGTCTTTGTCGAGGTACATGAGATCTTTGACGTCGTTCGCTTTGCCATCGAGAGCATTCCAGCCGCGCGAGACCGGTTCAGGCGCTGCTTCGACGAGATCGACTGGAGTGACGACGTTCGACGACTGATCGATTGGTGTTCTGCTTGGCCGCTAGGTGCCGACATCGCGGCGATTCACGTCAGGGCGGGAGACATCGTCGATGGGCGTTGGCGACACGTCCTGTGCCACGAGAAGTACGTGCCCACGCCGTTCATCTACGAGGCCATCGAGCGACTCAGTGAGGGTGCGACGAAGCAGGTGCTCGTGCTCTCGGACAATGCTCCCTACCTCGCGTGGCTGGCGGAGCGATTCCCTACCGTCATCACGGCGGCCGAGACCGTTCCCGGCTACGGAAGTCTGACGAGCATGCAGCAGGCGCTCGCCGACATCCTGATGCTCTCGCGCTGTGAACCCGTTGTCGGCCCGCCGAGCAGCGCGTTCAGTCGGCTCGCGGCAAACCTCGGTCCGGGGAGCCTGGTTCGCGCCGACCGCTTGGTTGCGCCGGGACAGGAACGCAACGTGTTGCGGTCTGGCATCGCCGTCCGTCGAAAGGGCGTCGCCAAGCCCACCTTCTCGGACGCTCTGACTGCGCGTGATATTTGCTGGTATCTCGACGTTTTCGGCGACACGTTGACGCTGCGCGAGCAAGTAGAGCTTGCTCGTCGGGCCTTCGAGCTCGACCCGGAGTTCACCGGAGCACTCACCCGGTTCGCTCGTGTTGGGAGTTTGGCCGGCGACTCGCGAGCCGCTCGCGAGACGTCAGCTCGGACCATACGGATCGCCGAAGCCGCGGAGCGTCACGACGATCCTCTGATGGAGTCGCTCGCCACCGAGGTCGCGAGCAACTGCTTCGCGGCGATACGACGACCGCTCGACAGACGGCTGCCGCTATGGCTTCAGAATCGCGACGGGCGCGGAGAGCGGCGGTATATGCAGTTGCTTCTGGAAGAGATCAAGCAATCGTTCGATCGTTGCCTTGAGTTACATCCCTTCTGGTCTGCCAGGCAGGAGACACTCGAAAGCCTCGGATCCTTGATCGCGATGGCTGAGCACCTGTCTGACGAGACCCTGAGCGTGCGCAAGCGAGCAGCGCGTAGCCTCGCGGCCGCCGCGTACGACGACGTTGACATGCGAGAGGTCCGCCCCGACGGCCTCGAACAGCACCGGGCGCTGGCCATGTTCGACCCGCTTACGCGCGACCTCGACCGAATGGCGCTCCACCTCTACGACGCGCTTCAGCGCGCAGGCGTAGCGGTCGACCCGCCTCGCCTTGCGGTAGCGCGACTCGCTGGCGCCGGCAGGGATGACGGTTAGGCGCTGGCTCCTCTCCGGCCCGTAAGGTTCCAGCCGATGTACTACGCGGTTCGGCTCGAACGCGGTGGTCCGTGGGATTGGTCCCGCGACCTGCGCGAACAGGACGGCTGGGACGAGCACGCACGTTTCATGGACGCTCTCGTCGATGAGGGATTCATAGTCCTCGGCGGGCCGCTCGCCGGCGAGCGCGAGATCCTGCACGCGATATCCGCGCCCTCCGAGCAAGTGGTTCGGGAGCGATTGGCGCAAGACAACTGGGCTCGGAGCGGACTGCTCACCGTCAAGTCGATCGAGCGCTGGACGATCTTGCTCGACGGCCGCTCGTTCCGCTAGCGGCGCCAGAAGGCGAGCCGCTGCACCGACGCCTTGAGGATGTGGCCCCAGGTGATCTGCGCGGCCGCGCGCTCTGAGATCGCCTCGAACGGGCTGAAGCGCATCTCGGCGCCGGTACCGAGCTTGATCGAGCCATCGTCCTGCCGGGTGCCGTCGACGTATATCCAGCCGCGCTCGATGCGGAAGTTCCCGCTCATGGCGTGAGCGTACACAAGACCCGTGGCGCGCTCGGCCCGAACAAGCGCCGGCGAGCGCTCAGGTGCGACGATCGTCCGGCGGGCCGATCGCGGCGAAGGACGTTGAGAGGAGCCGTCGGCCGGTGCGATACGGTTTCGGCTTGCTCGTTGAGCTGCGTCCTGGGTAGCTGCGCTTGTTTGTCACGGTCGTGAACGCGTGTGTGCGTGAGGGCCGCGGCGGCAGCCCGACCGCCGTCCTGGATGAAGCGTCGCTCAGCGACATTGATCGCCGTGGCGTGCCGGGTCTGGTGGGCGCGTCGCACGCGGTGTTCGTCTCTGTAGAAGATGGGGGACACGACCTTCCGCTGGTTTCGCTGCGCTTCTTTACCGCCGAAGGAGAACTGCCCGCGTGCGGCCACGGAACGGTGGCCGCTCTGGCGATCCTCGCCCAACGCGCCGGCAGCGATGAGTATGAGGCCACTCTTCGCGCGTCGGGACGCACTTTCGCGGGTCGCTGTGTCAGGAAAGGAGACGAGGTGCAGGCTGCTTTTGATCCGGGCACCATCGACCTGCGCGAGCCGACCTTCAACGAACGCGATCTCATCCTGCCCGCTCTGGGCGTCACCTCAGACATGCTCGCTCCCGGTATGTGCGTTGGCTCACTGGGGAGACCCCGGGTGCTCGTCCCCATCTCCACACGGTCTGGCCTCCTCGCGGTGACCCCTGACCTGCCCCGGCTACGCGGCGCCTGTGACCGACTCGGCCTCCTGGGTTGCTATGTCCACACGGTGCCGACGGCTGCCGGCCGCGTCGCGGCGCGCATGTTCGCCCCGTCGATCGGTGTGGCAGAGGACATCGCGAATGCGAACAGCACTGCCTGCCTGGCGGCTCAGCTCGCTGGCGCGGGCAGGACGGAGATCACGGTCGACATGGGCGACTCCCTGGGACAGCCCTCCACCATCACCGCCACCACAGGACACAGCCCGTCAGGTGCGGTGATCCGCGTCGGTGGTCACGCGGTAATCACACGAACCCACCACCTACCTAGCCTGCGTTCCGCTCGCCGCTAATCCACGGCCGTGTGTCAGCGCTTGAGGGAGCGCATCACCGAGGCGAGCTCGGCTTGGAGCTTGGCGATCTCCTTGCTCTGTTGGTCAGCAGCCTCGCTGGCGACGCTCGGGGCCGTGCCGGTGCTGCCGAGTTCGCCGCTTCCGTTGATCGTCACGTACTGATTGGTCCCCGAGGGCGTTTTGCCGTTCACGCCCTGGATGAACGCGGCGCCCTGATCCCCGTTGGTCCCGATCCGGATCACGCCGTCCGTGGTGCCGTTGCCGTCGGTGGACACGCCCCCGTTGCCTATGTCGATGTCGTAGCTGTCGCTACCAGTCAGCGCGGAGCCTGCATTCGTTCCGATCGCGATGTTGTCGCTTCCAGAGGTGAAGGAACCGTCCTGGTCGTTGCCGAGCGCGTTATATCCCAATGCCGAGTCGTTACTTCCGGTGTCGATCGCGCTTCCTGCAAGCGCGCCGAACGCCGAATCCCATTGCGCGTCGTTCTCCTGGTACAGCGCCAGGTTGCCGACCGCTACGTTGTCGTTTCCGCTGCCGTTCTCTAGTAACGCTTGGACCCCGACCGCATCGTTGTCCGAGCCGCCCAACGACGCATACAACGCGTCGAGCCCGAACGCATCGTTGTTGCTGCCGGAGGCTTCGTTGAGCGCGTTGGCCCCGAACGCACTGTTCTGGCCGCCGGAGGTGGAGGCGTCGGAGAGCGCCCCCTCCCCCCCGATCGCAGTGTCGTCGTTCTGATCCTCGTAGATGCCCGGGCCGCAGCTGATCACGGCCGACGCCGACAGGCCCGTGAGCGCGGAGCCGTTCCGGCACGCGGCCGCCCCATTGTTGCCGCCGGTCACGTCCAGCCTCGGGCCCGGGTAGCTGCCGGCCAGCGCGCCGCCGGCAGAACCGAGGTTGCTCGCGGCCGCACCCGACGCGAGATCACCAGAGCCGACCTTCCCGGCAGCGATCGTCGGATCCGGATAGCTGCCGCTCAACGCCCCGCCTGCCGGCCCTGACGGCGGACCGCCCGTCCCAAGCGCCGCGCACGTCGGCGCTGCGGTCGCGCTCAACTGTGTGACTGCCTCACCCGACGTGCACGCGGTGGTGATGTTCGTCAGGAACGTCGGGCTCAAACTGAACGTTGTGCCCGACAGGATCAGATCGCTCCCGGCACTGTAGGTCGGGCCTGGCAAACCTGCCGCGCCCATCGCGCCCGTCTGCCCAACAGACCCCTGACCGCCCGTCGCGCCCTTCGGACCGGGCGCGCCGGTGAACCCCCGCCGACCACGCAAGCCCCGCGGACCGCGATCACTCCTGGAAATCCTCGCTGCCGGCGAGGAAGCCGAAGCCCTGGTCGCGAGCGGCACGACATCCAATCCCACCGCCTGCTCCCCGGCAACGCAGCGCGCCGCGATTCGCACCAGCCCACCCGGCGTGATGCACGCATGGATCAGTGATACCGAACCCGCCGGCGACGCAGCATCAGCGACCCCGCCACCGACCGCCCCACACCCCAGCAACGTCACCGCCGCGAGCGCCACCAGCCGCGCCCCGCGAATACCCGCACGAACCTTCGACCCCATCACGAACCCCTTTCTACGACCGCTCACCGCGACCACCACGCCGCGGCCTGGCTACGCCAAGCCCGTTCAAACTGGCACGTGTCCCCCCGGTCAAATCTAAAACTGACGTTTGGGGGATACCGCTCGCGGCAAGAGCCGCTGCGACGAGGGACCGCGCGCCGGCATCCTTACGATCCCAGAGACTACGACACGCGGCCGAAAGCGCCACGCGACCAGTCCGGTCCGTCGCGGCGGGCGGGCTACTCGAAGCCGAACTCGACCGAGTGGGGGCCCTTTACGCAGCGCGCCGCTCCGCCCCCGGCCTGCACGTTGACGGGCCGGCATTCGAAGCCGTCGATCCGGTGCGGCAGGTTCACGCGGAGGCTCAGCAGCGCGTAGCCGAGCTTGCGCATCGTGCGGCAGTCGATGTCGTTGCGCTTGAGGATCAGCACAGCGCCGTGGCCGCTGGTGAACTGGCGGTAGCGGCCACCGCACTCCTTGGCCGCGGCCATCGAGGGCACCGCCAGCAGGCCGCGCTGGCGGCGAGGGGTGCCAGAACTCCAAACAGATGCCTCACGGCGCTCATCCTACGTGTTCGTGAACCGGCCTGGCGAAACCGCCAGGCCGGTTTTCCGCTGGATCTGTCCGCAGGCTTGACCAGCCGGTTTGGCGGGATGATGTCGATCAAGCCGTCTGATCCTCGGACCTGATGAACGGAGCATTGATGCGCTATCGCAAACTTGGCAGCTCAGATCTGGAAGTCTCGGAGATCTCGCTGGGGTCGTGGCTGACCTACGCGGGCGGCGTCGAGGCCGAGCAGACGCGCGCCTGCACCGAGGCCGCGTTCGCGGCCGGCATCAACTTCTTTGACACCGCCAACGTGTACGGCCGCGGTGCCGCCGAGACGGCCTGGGGCGAGATCCTCTCCGCCCACCCACGCGACAGCTACATTCTGGCGACCAAGGTCTGGGGGCAGATGTCGGATGACCCGACCGATCGAGGTCTCTCCGTGACGCAGATCGCCAAGCAGATCGACGCCTCGCTGGAGCGCCTACAGACCGACTACGTCGATCTCTACCAGGCCCACCGCTTCGACGTGGATGTCCCGATCGAGGAAACGGTCGAGGCGCTAGCGCAGGTGGTGAAAGACGGGAAGGCGCGCTATCTGGGCTTCAGCGAATGGACCCCGGAGCAGATCGAGGCGGCGATCGAGATTGCCGGTCCCGACCTGTTCGTGTCCTCGCAGCCTCAGTACTCGATGCTCTGGCAGGCGCCCGAGGACGAGATCTTTCCGCTCTGCACGCGCAACGACATCTCCCAGATCGTCTGGTCCCCGCTCGCCCAAGGCGTGCTGACAGGCAAATACAAGCCCGGTCAGCAGCATCCCAGCGATTCACGTGCGGCCAACGAGACGATGAACATCGCCATGAGCATCGTGATGAACGACGCCACGCTGGGCGCTGTCCAGCGACTGGTGCCGATCGCCGACGGCGCCGGTCTCACGCTCCCTGAGATGGCGCTGGCCTGGGTGCTGCGCCGCAGCGAGCTTGCCTCTGCGATCACGGGCGCCTCCCGTCCCGAACAGGTCCAGGCCAACGCGGCGGCCTCCGGAATCGAACTCTCGAGCGATGTGCTCGACGCGGTCGACGCGGCGCTGGGCGACGCGCCCGTCAAGGGCCAAACTCTGGCTGTGCTCGCAACCGCGGGCGTCAAGCACCGGGCCTGAGCACACCGAAGCACGGGTGGAGGCGGCTGCTACCGTCGCTGGTCTACGCCGATGGCCATCGCTTCTTCACCTCTCCGGCGTGACGAGCTCCGTGCTTTCCTGCGCTCGCGTCGGGCGCGCGTTTCGCCCGCGGAGGTGGGCTTGCCTGATGATGGCGCCCGCCGCCGGACGCCGGGCCTGCGGCGCGAGGAGCTGGCCGCGCTCGCCGGCGTTGGGGTGTCCTGGTACACGTGGCTCGAGCAGGGGCGCGACATCCACCCCTCGCCGGAGGTGCTCGACGCCCTGGCGCGGGCGCTGCGCCTGGACGCCGCCGAACGGGCGACGCTGTTCGCCCTGGCACGGACCGAGCTGCCGCTGCCCGCTAGCTCCGGCGTTGTCCCGGGTGAGGATCCAGACGACGGTCGCGCGTTGCTCGTGTCTCTGGTCGAAGGGCTGCATCCGACGCCGGCGTACCTGCTTGGGCCGATGACCCAGATCCTGGCTTGGAATCCGGCGGCGTCGGCGTTGTTCGGCTCGCCCGATCATCTCTCGCCCGAGCGCCGCTCGCTGTTGTGGATGCTGCTCGTCGATCCAGGCGACGCGCCATACAACGCGGGCCGGGAAGGCACCGCTCGCAACATGGTGGCCCGCTTCCGCAGCGAGTACGCCCAGCACGCGGGCGAGCCCGCCTACGAGCAGTTCATCGCGGAGCTGCACGAGCGCAGCCCGCGGTTTGTCGAGTGGTGGGGCGAGCACGAGGTCAACGACACTCAGCGCGGCACCAAGACGATCGAGCACCCGACGCTCGGGATGCTGCGTCTGCACCACGCGCAGACGGTGCCGACCGGGGCGCCTGACCTCCGGCTCACCATTTACGCGCCCGCAGACGCAGCTACCCGCGTCGCGCTCGCGAAGCTCGCGACTGCCTGACCTAGTGCTCAGCGGCAGCCAGCGGGTCACCGAGCCGTGTGGCGCCCTCGAGCCGCTGCATGTCCTCTTCGTCGAGCTCGATGTCGCCGGCGGCGATGTTCTCCTCGAGGTGTTGGATCGAGCTGGTACCGGGGATCAGCAGGATCCGCTCGGACCGGTGCAGCAGCCACGCCAGCGCGATCTGCGACGGGGTGGCCCGCCGCCGGGCGGCGACCTCCGCGATCACCGGGTCGGCCGCCAGCTGCTTCGGGCCGCCTGCGAAGCCCGAGCCCAGCGGAAAGAACGGCACGAAAGCGAGCCCGCGCTCCTCGCACAGCGCCAGCTCGTCTTCTTGGGCGCGATTGACGACGCTGTAGGCATTCTGCACGCAAGCGATATCGACGAGATCAAGCGCCCGGCGGACGGTGTCGGCGGAGGCATTGGAGATCCCGATCAGGTCGAGCTTGCCCTCCCGGCGGAGATCCTCTAATGCCCCTAGCTGCTCGGCCAGCCGACCCTCGGCGTCGTGCTCGTCGAACAGGCGCAGGTTGACGAGATCGATCCGCTCGAGGTCCAGCGTGCGAAGGTTCTCCTCGACGCCGACGCGCAGCTCGGCCGGCGCCTGCGCCGGCAACCAGCCGCCGGTATCGTCACGGCGGCCGCCGACCTTGGTGACGAGCTTCAGGTCCTCGGGATACGGATACAGCGCCTCCCGGATCAGCTCATTGACGACGTTCGGACCGTAGAACTGCGAGGTGTCGATGTGGTCGACGCCCAGTTCGACCGCGCGGCGCAGCACCGCGCGGGCACCTTCGGGGTCGCTCGGGGGCCCGAACACGCCGGGTCCTGCGAGCTGCATCGCACCGAAGCCGATGCGGTTGACGGGCTTGTCGCCCAGAAACGATGTCTTATTCATGGTGCATAGCCTGCACTCTCCGGCGCGCGCCCACAAGGAGTCTGGTGATCGTGTGACCGCCACCACCAGGCTGGCTCTAGCCGGGGCCGGCCGGCTCGGCCGCGGCCCGCTCGCCATGGCGGCAGAAGCCGAACCGCAGTCCTTCGCACCCCACACATCCGACACAGCCGACGCAATTGGTGCATCCGACACAGCCCAGGCACCAAGCGCAGCCGGCGCAGGCAACTGATAACGCCGTCATCGCGCAGCCCGCGACTGCTGCGCTAAGCACAGTCCCGGCGCTGCCCGCCGTGGCCACCGAGGCGATCGTCATTGCGCTACCGGCCGACGCCACACTCCACGCGGTGGCAGCGCTGCCGGCCGTGGCCACGCTTCTCCTGGTCCCTACGGCGACGGCCGTGAAGAGGCTGTCGCTCGTTGCCACCGACGCGACCGTGACCCGGCTCGAGCGGGTGAGCAGGCTGGAGAGGGGATCGCGGAACTCCGGCGGTAGCCGTGGGCGCTTCACAGCACGGATCATCGCCGATCCCAGGCAGTCGGCTATCGGCGCTGTCTCTCCGAGCGCTCGATGATCAGCCGCTCCACGCGCTCAAGGATCCGTTGGCGGAGCTGATCGCGGTCGCGGGTGGTTCGCATCGCGGTCCGGAGCTGGGCTTCTTCGACGTGCCCCGAGCCGGTCCCCAGGGTGACCTCGATCGCGGCCACGTTGTTCGCGAGATTGGGGTCCTTGACCTGGGTGGAGGCGCTGGCGGCGCCGATAGCCACGGTCTCGTTCGTCTTCGCCGACACCTTGAACGTGACCGTGTAGCTCACGCTCGCACCGGACGCGAGCGTTGCATCGGTCCAATAGATGACTCCGTTGGTGCTCGTGCCGCCGCCGGTGCTCGTCACCGTTACGCCCTTGGGCACGGTCAGGCCGGTGAGCACGCTCGTCGCGGGTGCCGGACCGGCGTTAGCCACCTTCACGGTCTCGGTGAAGGAGGCGCCGTCGGCGGCCTTGGTCGCCCCAGTAATCGTGACAACGAGGTCGGCGGTGTTGGTCACCACGGTGTAGGTGACCATCTGGGTGGTCGATTGGCCGTCCGTGCTCGACGCGGTCACGCTGAAGGACTGAAGACCGGTCGTGGAGGTGCTGATCGCCGCGCCATTAGCGACCGTACCGGAGCATCCGGCCGTGCCGGCCTCGAGCCCGGGGCCGTCGGTCCCCTCGGCGCAGCTGTAGCTGGCATAGACCTTTTGTCCCTGGACGTAGGTGGCGGCCGCCGCCGGGGTGGTGATCGTGACTCGCGGCGCACCGGCGACCGTGTAGGTGATCTTCGCCTGATAGGTCTGGCCGTCCTGGCTCGTGGCCGTGACCGTGTACGTGTAGTTCCCGGGAGCGCTCGTATTCAGCGCCCCGGGGCTGGTGGCGCCGTTCGAGTCCGTGCACGTGCTGATCCCGGGCCCGTCCGTTCCCTCGCCGCAGCTGAAGCTGGTGGCGACCGACTGGCCGACCGCGTAGGTCCCCCCGGACCCGGGCGAGGTGATCATCGCGGTCGGCGGCGCGGCCACCGTGTAGGTGATCGGCGTCGAGCCGCTGAACGTATCCTGGCTCGTGGCCGTGACCGTGTAGGTGAACGTTCCCAGGCTCGCGGTGTCGAGGGTGCCGCTCCCGCCCGACAGCGTGTCGGTTCCGTTCGAGTCATCGCATGAGGCCAGGCCGGGGCCGCCGGTCCCCTCCGTGCATCCGAAGGAGGTGCTCACGCTCTGGTTGAGCGCGTAGGTCTGGTTGCTGCCCGGTGAGGAGATCGCCGCCGTCGGCGGGTTCGCGACGACCTGTGTGAGGGGGCTGGAGCTCGACGTGGCGTGGGTGTTGTCGCCCGAGTAGGAGGCTGAGATCGAATGATCACCCGCCGACAGCGAGCTCGTGGACAGGCTCGCCTGCCCGCCGCTGTTCAGGGTCACCGGTCCCCCACCGAGCACCGTCGACCCGTCGCTGAAGGTGACCGAGCCGGTCGGCGTCGTCGAGCCACCGGTGACGGTTGCCGTGAAGGTCACCGGCTGACCCGTCTCGACCGGATTGGCCGAGGAGGCCACGGTCGTCGCAGTCTGAGAGAGAACGGGAGCGGGCGCGGCGAAGGCCGAGACGCCGTCCGGGGTCCCGAGGCCCGTCGGTCCGTCGTACCCAATCCCGGCCGTACAGAGGTAGGCGGGCGAGCAGGTTCCGTCGCTGCCCGAAGTCACGTCGTAGAGCGCGGTCGGGTCGGCGTAGAGATAGGACGCCGGATCGCTGCCGGGAGCCGGGGTGCCCGCCAGCGCGTAGACGGAGGCGATGATCGGGGACGAGGCACTCGTGCCACCGACCTCGAGCCAGCCGCCCTCGCTGTATGAGTCATAGACGGCTACGCCCGTGTTCGGATCGGCGACCGCCGCCACGTCGTTATCGGTTCGCTTCGAGCAGCCGGTGTCTGTCTGCCAGCTCGGCTTGGGGTCATAGACTGAGCAGCCGGATCCCGTGCCCTCCCCGCCGGCCGAGCTCCCCCAGGCGGTTTCCGACCAGCCGCGAGGGCTCGAGGACCCGTTCAGCGATGTGCCGCCTACCGCGATCACATACGATGAGGCAGCCGGGTAGCTGACGCCGTAGCCGTCGTCGCCGGCCGAGGCCGTGACGGCCACGCCGGGATGATCGTAGTACTCGCTGTCGTAGGTCGAGTCCTCCGGATCCTCAGAGCCGCCGTAGCTGTTGGAGACGTAGTCGGCGCCCGCCGCCACGGCCGCGTTTACCGCGTCGCCGAGGTCGTCGTTGTCGGGGCTATTGGCTTCGACGAGGATCACCTTGCAGTTGGGACAGATGGCGCTCACCATGTCCATATCGAGGCTCTCCTCGACGTCCCAGCCGGTGTCCCCGGCGTTACTCGGAAGGGGACTCGTGGCGCCATTCTGGTTGAGGATCTTGAAGCAGCCGCTCCCGCACGCGGGCAGGCCCCAAGCACTGCGATAGGTCGCGAAGTCGCTGGCGGCGTCCGGATCGTTATAGGAGTCGACGACCGCGACCGTCGCGCCGCCACCGGCACTCGCGGCGGCAGCCGCCAGGTCGTAGGCGCTCTGAAGCTGGGCGGGACCGTAACCGTCGCCGGTTGGCGCCCCGGCCATTGGGCCCATCGCTCCCTGCGCCTCCACCTGGCTTTCGCTGATGGGCTTAATGTCGGTGCGGAGCAGCGCCATGCACTGGAACTCGCCCGCCGTGGGCAGCGAACACACACGCCGGTAGGAAGCGGCGGCGCTCGCGGCCGAGACACCGGCAAGGCCCGTCACCATCAGAGCAAGTACGGTCACACGTCGAACGACGCGGCCAAGTCGGCAGCACCCCACAGGAAACCCCCTATCACCCTACGATCCACCGGTCCGGGAGCAACCCTATAACAGAGCCCAGGCAAAAATCAACAACGAATCCGAATGTGAAAGTCACATGTCGGATCAGCCAGTCGCGGTGCGCTTTGCCTTCGCGGGATCGTCGAACGGCAGCGCGTGGGCGATCGCGCTGGCCTCGATGCTTCCCGTAACCTGAAGTTGGGTGCCTTGAACAGCGGCGGGCACGGCGAGCCGGGCGATCGCCATCGATTGGTGGCTGAGGCGCGAGTACATCGCGCAGGTGATGACCCCGACCTGCTCTCCCTCGGCGCGAAGGACGTCCCCTTCGGCGCCCGCTTGGTCGCCTTCCAGCAGCACACCGAAGATCTTGAACCGCTCCCGGCCCTTGAGGCGAGCGTGCTCCTCGGCGCCCCGAAACCCGGTCTTGCCGGCGGTCACGGTGAAGTCGAGCCCGAGCTCCCAGAGGGTGTCTCCGGGCGGCTCGTCGGCAAACGGGTACAACTCGGAGTTGTCGTACGGGAAGAAGAGCAAATAGCTTTCGACCCGCAGCCAATCGAGCGTCGTGAAGGCGCAGGGCACGATCCCGAGGTCGGCCCCTTCGCTGAGGATCGTGTCCCATATCGCCGGCGCATCCTCGGCCTTGCAGAAGATCTCGTAACCGCGTTCCCCGGTGTAACCCGTGCGTGAGAGCATGATCGGGCGGCCGAACAGCGTCGCCGGCGTGTGGTGGAAGTAGCGCAGGTCCCGGACCCCCGGAATGTGGCGAGCAAGAAAGTCAACCGCTACCGGCCCCTGGAGCGAGAGATCGTGGAGGTCGTCGTCGAACTGCACCGCGACCTGGCGCCCACGTGCTTCGGCGGTCAGCATCTCGTGGCCGGCGCCGGCGCCGTGCACGACGAACCACGCGTTCGGGCCGGTGCGGTAGACGATGCAGTCGTCGACGAACTTCCCGGCGTCGTTCAGCATCGTCGAGTAGACCGCCTTGCCGGGATAGAGCAGGCGCACGTCGCGCGTGACCGCGCGCTGGAGCAGCGCCTCCGCGTGTGGGCCCGAATAGTGGACCTTCTTCAGACCCGAGACGTCCATGAGCCCGGCCCGGGTGCGAATCGCCTCGTGAGCGTCGGCGAGACTGGTCGCGTACGTCCACGCGGTGCCCATCCCATTCCAATCCTCAAGCGCGGAGCCGAGAGCGCGATGCCGGTCGGCGAGCGCCGATATGCGCCACGAATGAGTCATTCGGCGGGCACGGTCGCGGCCGCCTCGACGCTTTCCAGCCATGCCGCCGCAGGGTCGCGGAAGCGGGTCAGGCCCTTGTAGTCGACCATATCCTGCGGCAGCTCTCGCAGCACCGCGGCCATCCGCACTCGCCACGCCGGGACGGTCGCGAGCTCGCGCAGCGAGACCATCGAGGTCCGGATAAGGAACAGGATCGCTGCTGAACCCGATAGCCGGATCAGGTGCTGAACCTCGACGCGCAACTGGAGGCGGTCCGGGAGCAGCCCCGGGTCCTCCAGCACGGCGACGCGGTCGTGTCCCCATTCCGGGTAGGTCTCGGTCGACTGGTCGAGGCGTCGGCCGACGGACATCGTCCAATTCGTGCGGCGGTACGGGTCGTGGGGCTCGAGCCGCAGCAGGAAGCGGTGCGCCCGGGGGATCACGCCCTCGACGTGGACGCGCGGCACGGGCCCGTGCACCTCCAGGAAGCTCATGCCGACGTCAAATCCCAGCGACCAGTCCGCCGCGAACGTGACCAGGCCCGCGTCAGCCCACAGCTCCCCTTCTCGCTGATCGAGGAGGACGATGTCCTCCTGAACCTGGGAGCCCGTGTACGCGAGCGGCTCGGCCCCGAGCGTGTCCTCATCGCCGATCACGAACCGCCGCTCCTCGCCGAGCAGGGCGTTCGACCAGATGTGGGAATGGCCGTCTCGGATCAGTGACATTGTCGACGGGTTGGCGCGGGCGGCCTCGCCGAGGCACTCGAGCAGCGTGTCCCAGCAGGCGGCGCGCATGTGTGGAAGCACGACGCAGCGGCTAGGGTCGGTGGCGAGGATCTCCTCGCGCTCCCGCAGCTCCGCCTCGTACTCGTCGTCCACGTCAATCGTCCAGCGGCCCCACTCGCCGACCTCCGTGATGACGGGCCGCCGGGCAGGCTCGACGTTGGTGCTGTAGCGATATTGATCCTGCGGGTAGGGAAAGGGAAAACGGCGGAGCCGATCCGACGCGGCGATGCTGGTCACAGGTCCAGCTCCAGGAGCGCGTCGTGCGCGCGCGACACGCAGCACATCACGCTGTCGCCGGCGGCGCGCTCCTCGTCGGTGAGGAACAGGTCGCGGTGCTCCGGACGGCCTGCCGTGACGGCGACGCGGCACTCGCCGCAGACCCCGCGCCGGCACAGGTAGGGCACCGGCACCTCTGCCCCCTCGAGCGCCTCCAGGAGCGAGACACCGGAGGGGATCAAGAGCTGTCGGCCGGATCGCGCGAGCTTCACCGTGAACGGGTTCCCGGGATCGAGTGCCGCGGTGGAGAACCGCTCGATGTGGATGCGCTCTGAGGGCCAGCCGAGCTCGGTGGCGATCGTCTCGGTGGCCTCCATCATCGAGCCCGGCCCGCACACGAACAGCACGCTGCCGAGTGGCTGGCCGCTCAGACGGCTCCGCAGCGTGGCTGTCAGTTCGGCGCGGCTGTGGACGAGCGTTGGCTGGTTGGAGCCGCACAGGGTCTGTAGCTCTCGGAGGGGCCCGGCCTGCACGTCAGGGCGGTGAGCGTAGATCACCTCGAATGAGCGGCGGTATAGGCGCGCGGCGCGGACGTGAGAGAGGATCGGCGTGATGCCGATGCCGCCGGCGACGAGGACATGGTGCCGAGCGCTCGCTACCGGCGCGAACGCGCTCCGCGGCGGGGAGGCGGACAGCTCCCGGCCGACCTCGAGCTCGTCGTGGATCCAGCGCGATCCGCCCTGACCGTCGGCGATCAGCAGCACCGAGATCTCGTAGGCGGTCGGCTCGAGGAAGTCGCCCGTGAGCGAGTAGGCGTTTGTCCGGCCTCCGACTTCGAGGACGATGTGACTGCCAGGGGTGAACGACGGCAGGGCGTCTCCCGCCGGTGAGACGAGCCTGAGCGAGCGAACCCCTCCAGCGGTCGATACACGGGCGACCCGGAGCAGGAGCCACCCCTCGCGCACGGCCGTGCCCGGCGCTCGAGAATTCGCTGCCTCCCCGCTCGATGCCAGCGCCTGCGCCCCGGCTGCGGTCACGCCGCCGGCCCCTCGGCATCGACCATGTAGCCGAGGTAGGAACCGTTCAACCGAGAGACGTGGTGGTAGACGATCAGCGTCCGGCGGCAGCCCTCGCATGCCACGGTTTCTCCCAC
>Ga0302325_10016531_pt1 | contig 15626 bp, 9 predicted proteins | sample Palsa_T0_2_FD_201948 | JGI IMG/M metagenome (GOLD analysis project Ga0302325, IMG submission 201948) | Peat permafrost microbial communities from Stordalen Mire near Abisko, Sweden - Palsa_T0_2 | ecosystem: Environmental > Terrestrial > Soil > Palsa > Peat permafrost | place: Sweden: Abisko...
ATTCCTTTGCACAAGTTGCAAAGAAGTCAACCATAAGCACATTTAACTAAAGGGACTTTGTGCCCACATTACAATTTATTCCAATTACCCAAATAGGTCAGTCTCATTTCCGTAATTCTGTTCCCGGGTGTATTTTGCTGTGAATTATACTAGCTCAAAGCGATGCTAGTACTTTTTGAATAATGTCCCCACCTCTATAGAGCGATAAATTCCATCAAATTCCTCGAAATTGAATAAATAAAACTCACTGTACAGTACATACTCGACCCTAAACTACTCTACCACATCATCCACCAACGCCAGAAGCCATTCTCATAATCAGAAGCAGACCCATCCACCGCAATTTTTTCGGCTTTGATGCTTCCGCTTTTCATCAGAAAAAGAACTTCTTTTAACTGAGGAAACATATATATCCCGATCTATTATTTCACCTCACCTCATCCGTATACGCCTCAGTAACCATCGTCTGCGTAATGTCTTTCATAGGAATATCGCTCCTCTCAGCGACAGTCCCTTTATCATGAAACTTCAAATCACTCAATCCATACACGACCAAAAACGCAATCCCCAAGAACGCACTCACGCAACTAAAGACCAACGCCACAATACCCCTCGCAGTGAAACCCTCAGGCAACCAGTTCTGCTGCCTATTCTGCCCGCTCAAATCTAGGAAATCCTCAGTATTAGCGGCTGCGTTGCCGGTAGTGGGGACTCCGGCGGTTTTGCAGACATCGTAGTGGTTTTGTGGGATGTTGAGACGCTCTTGGATTTGTGTTGGGGCTTCGATCATTAGGAGTCCGAGACCTTGAGAGAGATGCCAGTCGATGTGGCAGTGGAAGAACCAGACGCCTGGATTATCTGCTACAAAGCGAATAACGAAATACCCATGGGGCGGTAAGACGAAAGTGTCTCTGCGGGCGGGGTATGGCGGGAACTCGGTATGGTTTTGGGGGTCGTAGGGGACGGGGTCGCCGGCTGTGTAGTCGTAGAATGTGGCGCCGTAGGCGGGGGCGCGGTCGATGACTTGGAAGTTGTGCCCGTGCAGGTGGAAGGGGTGCGAGCCACCGTCGTTGTTGTTCAGGATTACTTGGACGACGTCATTGTGGTTTAGGACGATGGGGTGGGTGAATTCGCCGTAGACGAGGGAGTTGGTGGAGAGGTTGCCAGCGGACATGACGGAGAATAGGGTCGGAACTTTGGGAGCGGTGTAGGAGATGTTGTTCAGAAGTGCGTAGCCGTCTCCGTTGCCTAAGATCTCCATGTTGACTGACACTTCGATCTCATAATCTGGAGACGGTAGGAGAGGCACCTTGTCGTATGGGACAAGAGTGATATCGTCGTACGGAATCAAATCCGAAGCAACATCGACAGTGATATTGGCTTCTGGGTGTGGTGCGGCTGCATTGTATTCCAGCCAGTTGGTGTTGTTGAGCTGGAGGTCAGACGGAATAGTGTCGAGCAAAACTGAGTCTGCAACAGTCACAATGGGGTAGTTCTTGTCGGTCGAGTTCTTGGTTGTCAGAAGAATGGCATATCTCTGAGCAATCGCAATGTAGAGAGTGTCGGCTTCCGTGGGTTCGGTGTATATTCCATCGATTTCAACAATTGTGAAAGTGTGGTCCTCAATGTAGAAGTATTGTGCAACAAATGCTCCAATATTGATCAGTCGTATGAGATATGTTGTATTTGGCTTTACCGTGAGGTTCGAACGAAGAGTGTCGTTGAACAGGAAAGCTTGTGGGATCGGCTCAGCTCCAGTGGGGTTGTAAACGGACAAGAAGTCTGGTGCTATGCCCTCGACTAATTCATGGTACCAGTCGCTCATAGTGACGGTAAATTCCTCTTCGTACTGGTCGTAGAAATAGGATTCGGTGTCGTGAACAATCAAAGCTTGGCGATAGCCATCAGGATAGCAGAATTCTGCGTGACAGTGGTACCAGTAAGTTCCGTTCTGATTGACAGTGAAGTTGTAAGTGAAGTCAGCTCCAGGAGGAACGGGACACTGGGTAACCATCGAAGGGCCGTCCATTTCGTTCGTACCATTTTGATACATTCCATGGAAATGGATTGTAGCATTCTTATCACCAAGTCCATTGTGCATGTTGACGACCAGTTGGTCTCCCTTGTCGACCTCTATCGTAGGCAGCGGCCACTGACCATTCACACCAATGACTTTTCTCTCCTTCAATCCATCGGGGTTGGCGGTAACCCAAGTCACGTTGAAGTCATAGGTGACCGTCTTAGCTGTGCAATAGCTGGAAAACAGTACAACCATCACGGCCCACAAGGCAGTATGGAGTGGCAATGCCATCTTGTGAGAGGGTTTGACCACTTTTGGGGAGAGGGAGGCAGGATTGAAAATCAACCTAGAAGCTGTAGAAGACTGAGTGCCAGAAATGACTGCAGCTGCCTGACAAAGTTAAATTTCGAAAGTGAAGGTGCTGGACCCTCACATAAGAAAGGTGAGTACAAATTTGCTGATGGGGGCAGGAGCAAGGAAATTTCTGCTCAAGAAGAAGCAGCGTGGTTTCCCGCTGTGCCGGTAAGGTGCTGGTGCGGGTGCGGGTGTGGGTATGGTATGTGCTCTGGCGCAGTCTCAACGCCGGCACATGGTCCCATGGTCCTGGGATCCGCTCTCAGAGCCCAAGCCCCCACACGTGATTATCGGAGGATCAGATAACTCGAAGAAAAGCCTCTCCAAGCGCGGAAGATGTTGCCTCCGATCTCGGTACAAGGGTCGAGTGGGTTGCCCTAGCGTCGACTAGCGCGATATCGGGGCGGTTTTGTGAAGACGACTGCCGCTCATTTCTTATCTGATCCTTTCTAAGTGGGTTTGCAAAATTGCAGGGGATGGCTGGGCATGGTCAGATGCACCACCAGGAGGCCAGCAAGCTCATTTAACGAGACACGTTGGGCTGCGACGGCGCTTTTTTACCCATCTCTATCCTGCCAATACGACAACCGGTCATAAAACCATATGGTGGTCTTCTCCAATCTTTGATACCTTCACTTACCACATTTTACTCCCTCATATCGCCAACATGCCAAACGTTTTTGCGCCGCAGGTTTTCTTCATCGTCTTTCGAGAGGTTCTTGAAGCAGTCATCATCGTTTCTGTGCTTCTCTCTTTCTTGAAGCAATGTCTCGGCCAACCAGATCAAGACCCGAAGATCTATAAACGGTTGCAACGGCAGGTGTGGTTTGGAGCAATTGCCGGCATTTTTTGTTGCCTGGTAATCGGTGGTGCTTTCATAGGCGTCTTCTACGGAGTTGGTAAAGATATCTGGTCGGAATCTGAGGATCTATGGGAAGGCATCTTCTATCTCATTGCAACCGTCATCATCACAATCATGGGCCTTGCTCTTCTGCGAATCAACAAGACGAAGGAGAAGTGGAGGGTCAAGATTGCACAAGCTCTCGTCGACCAGGCCAAGCATCATAGTGCTAAATCGTGGCTTGGTGCCTGGGGGAAAAGAAACGCACTGTTCATCCTTCCCTTCATCACAACATTGAGAGAAGGAGTCGAGGCTGTTGTGTTTGTGGGTGGTGTATCTCTCGGTCTGCCAGCGACCGCGTTCCCACTCCCAGTCGTGACTGGCCTGTTGGCTGGTCTCCTCATCGGTTACCTTATCTACCGCGGTGGAAACGTCTTGTCGATTCAGCTCTTCCTCATTGCATCTACAAGCGTGCTATATCTGATTGCAGCAGGCATGTTCTCCAAGGCTATCTGGAGTTTGCAATTTCACGTATTCTCACAGAAAGTCGGTAGCGATGTTGCAGAGGAAGGAGTTGGGCCAGGTTCATACAACATCAGGCAGAGCGTCTGGCATGTCAACTGCTGCAACCCAGAAATCGACAACGGTTGGGACGTCTTTCAAGCACTTCTGGGCTGGCAAAATTCAGCAACTTACGGTTCAGTCATCTCTTACAATATGTACTGGATCGGTATCATGGTCGCTGTTGCATGCATGTTGTATGAAGAGCGAACTGGCTCGCTGCCGTTGAGGAACAAGATCCTCGGATTTCTGGTGAAGGTCCCTGGACTCAAGGGTTGGGCACAGAGAAAGCAAGAAATATCAGCGGAGAATGCTGCTGAGATCGTCCGCCTGGGACAGGCCCACCTAGCTGGTGGCGTTTTCCATGATTCCGAGGCAGAGTTAGGCAAGGATAACGACAAATAGTTACAACTAGATGGCGCTTTAGTAGAGATAATCGAAAGATGAGGAAGACCAGAGAAAAGAACGGGCAACGAAGGGAGATGACAAAACTGGAGTCATGGAGCTTGTATTTTCATTGCTAAAGCTTTGATGGATGAAAGCGGTTGAAAAATACCAATCGAAGCCTTTCTTGCTATGGTACATGATTTCTATAGCATTGGCAGCTGATATCCCAACAATACTGAAATAATTCGTCTTTCACATACTGCGTCATCCGAGTCTCGAAATTTGAATACTGTACCACGCTAAGTAACACCGGACACTTCTCGCAACTTGCAAGCTCGATGCATCTAGCTACCACGACATACAACTTCCCTAAACAGGGAATAGTAACTGACCACTCACGACTGACTGACGACCGCCAACACATCACCATTCGCCTGATCCGATTTATCCGAATGGCACCTCAAGCGGATCTGATAACCTTACCTGAGTCTCCACCCACCCGCCTACCCGGCTTTCCTTTCCCTCTAAGAAGAAATTTTCACTTGCATCGGGAGAATGCACACCCACTCCACTCGACGCCTCTCTGTCGGTTGAGATCGTAACGCACCCACAATCCCATCTTCCCCACCTTTTCCTCGTTTCCAAACACCAATTGACTTCTCTGGTAAGCGGGAAGAGGGAAATCTCGGATCAGATAACGAAGCTTAGCCGTGTCAACCGCGAAATTCCCACTTCGTGTCGAAAAAAAAATACAAGGATGAAACTTAAAACATCCACACCGCCAAGAATCAGAAGTGGGGTACGTATCGAACACTCCCTCAGCCAAGCAAGAAACCCCAAGACCAAGCCCTTAGCCTTTATTCCAACGACCGCCCGGAAAAACAAGCCTCCCAAGCTTTGCCCAAGAATTGCGATGATCCACCTTTGATCAGTTCATAAATCGCACGTTTCTTCCCACGTCATCCATCTACTAACTTCCCGCTCCACCATCCACCAACGCTACTGCACCTACAACAATCTTATCAGATCCCTTCCCTGCTCCTCCCTGGCTAACCCCTCCCAACATCCAATAAGAAGCAAAAACATGTGTCATAAAATACGCCAAAATCACACCATCTGTTTCGAAACTTTTTCATTAACTGTAGTGGGCAAGTGGCTATGAGTGGGTGTAAGTGGCTGTGAGCGACAGGGGTTGACGTAATCTTATCTGATCGCATCTTATCAGATGGAACCGTTTTCGCTCCGATGGTCGGATCTTATCTGATCGTGGCATCCAATCGGAATCGGGACGGAGGAGCTCCTGCCGTACAAATCCTCAGACGCTTTTTGCTACGACAGACACTTTGGAATTGCTCCAGCAGGAGTCTGTTTTTTAGTCGGGACTTTAGTTCTAAGTGACGGCTGTCATATGATGAGTCGAAGTTGTGCCCAACGTGAAGGCAACAGCAATGGATTAGTTAGTTGCTTCTTTTACAGTTTTTGATGGTCTAGATACAGCTCTCCTTGTCAAGCCACCCATAATCAATGATCCGGCAAGCAGCCATGACAATCACCTGCGTTCTCCCATCCCGAGCTGAGCAGCAGCCGGTTCAGGTTATACAGTAGGCTTAGAAAAAGCAGGAGGTTTGGAGCTATGTTGAGATATGACGATCGTATTGTAGATGTCTAAGTTCTAGAGTTTCTAGCGTTGATTTTATACTGTTCGGTTGGCTAGCACGACATCACGTACTCGGCGCAGCTATGAAATTCGAACTATAATTTGAATCTTGGAGCAGTATATGTTATAAACTAACAATTCGAAGCACTCTGCTTTAGGGACGATGGAGTAAGGTTATCAGAGCTAGACTATCAGCCTTTAAAGAAATAATAAAGCGTCATTAATTCACCCATTTAGCATCATAACGATTACGATAGTTGGAACTCGCAGGATATTCCGCCAATCACCTCACGGACCAAGCTTTCATGGTACCTTGAGACCATTCCCCCGTTTCAAGCTAAGATAAACTCAATCGCGAACTACTGGTTCTGACTCAAAGTTCACAAAAATAGCCGTGGAGGCCGACAGAAGAGCTCTCTGTCTACCTCAACGTGAAGGTCTTGCGGGTTTTGGGGATCTTCCTCACCATCTCAGCATCATACTCACCTCTGGACCCAGTTAGAAGTCCTCTGCGCTCTGCGACGTTATCACCGACCCATCTCAACAACATCAGCATGACTCTTCTTTTAGTTTTCTTACACTCATCGTCCCAACTGATGAGTATGAGCGCATCTTCAGCGATATTGTCAGGCTCTCGGTCTCCACCATCTTGGTTTAGGCCAAACTCCAGACTGGCCCAGAATCCGGGGTCCGAATCGTCACATCCATAAATTCGGTACGGCGCCACCTTGTTTCGCTTTTTGTTTTCGGGTTTAGTAAACTGAACTCGGATGACATCTCCCTCGACCAGGAGAAGGGGTGATTCCTCGGGCAACATGTTGGAATTGTGCTGTTGTTGCATGACCTGATCCAGGGGTACCCATTCTCCCGCCAATTTCAACGAAAAAAAGACCCGGGCATCATTTTGACGCGAGGCGTTGGGCCGAGCGGCGAGATATGCTGCGAAACTTGATTGATACGGTGCCCATTCGTGAGATATTGCACCTGTTACACTCGTCCAACTCCAGGTTGGGAATCCAGGCCGTCGAGCCCGTGGAGCTTCTTTCACGGCTGCTTTAAGATGGACAGATCGCGACCATCCCTCCGCCCTCCACAACAGCCCCAAGGCGAAGCCTGTGTGCGCATTCAATTTCGCTTTCCTGGGATTTATAGTCACGCCCCAAAATGTGACGAAACGCGAGTGGCTGAGTATGCCCCGGAATGCGTTAAGAATATCAGACTCATATGTCAGACTTCTCTGTGAAAATTGCAATCTGTCAGGGAAGAGGCTATCGCTATCCTCATTGTCGACATCTTGTTCGAAAAGAACATTATCCAGAGTCCTGTGGTTCACGAGAGAATACTCCCGGGTTCGTTCGTCCGTCTGTGGAACAGCTTCACTGCATGACATCATCCGGCAGACAAAGTAAAGCTGATACCTTGTGAAGAATAGACAGCGGCGAGAGAGCCTGACCTCCTGATAGGTCCATCCCCGTGTAGCCCACACTGACTCGGCAAGCACTGTCGAGACGGGCGGGCAGGTGGAGACCAGATATCCTGATGCTGTTTTGAAGAGAGGCTGAGGATCTCGAGGGACAGAAACGCCTGGAAGTCCGGCTCGATCATTGTTGCCGTACATTGCTACAATCGTAGCTTCAGCGTTCTGGTAAATGAGATCCATGCTTTGCAACATCATCTTCTTCTCCTCATCGGCGTTCTGGTTGATACAGTACCTGTCAATCCACAGGTACTTTATCCCAATCTCTTTTGCGACCTGGACAGCGTCCTGCACCGTCAAAGGTGCGTCGTTGATGGAAAAAGCGTTCTTTGGCCATGCCGCCTGAGCTGTGGCCTGGGTGCTTGGCTGAGATGTCGGCGGACCCCAGACATAGCTCAAGGCAAGATATCTTTCGCTTGGGTCTCTTCGCGTCACTTCGCCTTCGAAGCAATCCAGGAGGTAAATATAGGGAAGAGTATTCCGGCTCTTTTTCTTCGATCCGCACAAGCGATGATTTTTTTGACATTTCGATATCCAAGACCGGACCATCGCGTAATCGATCGATTGAGCATCGATGAGGCGAACCGTGGATGGATTTCCATTTTTATTCGAGACATAGATGGTGATGCCGGGTTCAGATACTTCCGCCGCGACTGTAAAGTCGTACTTCTGGCTCTGGTCCTCGCGTAAAACGCTCAAAAATGGACGAATCTCGGTAGCGTCCTGAAAGTCTCCAGAAAAGTAAGTCTGGAATTCATCGAAGAACCTGAGGTGCAGTCTGTAATTTCCTGCATATTTCGGAGACTGGCGGATGAAGAACTGGCACAGGTCGCATTCGACTGTGTGTGGTCGCTTGCCCAGAGAAAATATTGGCTTTCCGACGTAAGGGATCTCCGCTTCGACCGGCCACAGATTCGAGACATCCAGCTCTCGACAGCGCGAGCAGAGAACTCGACCTGGAGCTTCGAACTCGGACAACTCCATGTCTGCGCTGACCAGTAGTGCAAACGTAGATAGTGACGGGCCTGAAAGACGAAGTTCGAGGTGTTGAGGAAGGGAATAGAAATGTTTCCATGCTGACGAGTTCAAACAAGTGGGTTATTACTGCGTGGCACCCACCCCAGATGATCGGTTCAGCCGAGTTCGTGCAAGCCACATCCATCCATCGTGCCATAGATTGGCGAAGACCGCAGCCAAGTTGTTCGGATTTCCCTCAGAATAGCATCCGAGTTTTTGCCACCCTTCCGTCCGCGGCTTCTCCGTGGAAGGTAAGGCACTCTTCCAAATTTCGCAGAAGGGCTCAGGATCGTCGAAGGTAACGAAGATCATCATCCGCATTCTTATGGGACGTTGACTGTTCCAAATGGCGCTAAGCTAGTGGGGTGACGTTCGCCACAGTTTGGGACCGCAAGTTAGTTCATAGGTCGGGTAGACGTGCACGGCAGGTTGACGTGGCCTTCCTTGGCAGCTGAAAAGCTGAAAGAGTGCAGTAGACGCGCGCACCTAAATCTTACAAATTAGCAAGCCCAGAGCGAAATATTCGTGGGGGCTGCCACGAATATTACAGTGGCCTGTGCACCATCGATTTCGCTTAATTCAGACCAATTAGAGGCTTTAATTTCACTATCAAAAACATTAATTCTAGCTTGTACCAGTGAAAAACACCAAAACAGATCCTATTTTTACATAAATAAACGTTGCTCTGCTTGCACCCGTAAAACGACAAGTGATCCGTGATTTTTCTGCCCCGATTAGCCATAATTTTACCCAGTGCTACTCGTTTTTTAGCCGGTCTTTATATCTTAATTACTTATAGCTCACACACCACCCCCGTTTCCCTAGCTTTACCTGCTCATATAATACCATAGCTACTTGATTAACTTCTTAGCTAATTTTACTAATGCTCCGCTTTAGTAAGATATTAGAGTCCTTTCTTATAGCTAAAAGTGCCTTGACAAGCTACCTTTTAAAGTCTTGTTAACCTTTAAAGTTAATTTACCTTAATTCTAGTGGATTATTACACAAAGCTAATAAAGAGCTATTAACTAAGGCAATACGAAAAAGCCAATGCTCTAGGGCTTGAGCCCCCTTACGCTTCACATACCGCAAACCTATATTCTAGGCTATTAAGTAATTAAACTTATTAACTACACTTATATAATAATTATATCCGTTTGCTATAGCAAGAATTAAGAGCTCTTTTACAGCTTCCTTATAAGCAAATAGCTTCCGTGACGTCTTTGCTTTAAAAGAGGGTCTCTTTTAGTCTTTTCTGTCGACTAAAGACTTTTTAATTACTTAATATAGCAAATAATATTATCAAAACAAAGGCTTAATCCTTTTATCCGATCTAACAAACTTTATTAGTCTTAGTAAGCATAAAATAAGTTATTCCCTACTCGATTATATCCTTCTTGTCTAATTTCTTAAAGTTTAAAAGCGTTTAAATTACTCTTCTTATATTTCTATATATACTTATAACTACAATCCCTTATACACGTGTATATTCGACAAATTTAGTAAAAACAAAAAGATTATCAAGGTAAATATAATATACAAAGCCGGGTAAAAACCTTTACAATCGACTAATTAAGTGCAAAACTATTACTTGTATCTTGTTCCCCCCTTTTTATCTTTAATAGTCCCTTTAAGCTTATATAATATATATACTCCCACTAGACTATTCTTGACTCTAGGCATATACCAGTTTTAGTATATTACAAAACCCCTTTATACAACCGCCTAGACCTTAAAGCTTATAAAGTTAGCTTATTTAAGATTATTATAGTCTCTTTTAACCGTTTTTATATTATATAATAATCTCGTTTACTATAAGGTCCTTTTTTAGCCTTTATACCTTTATATTAACCCTTTAAATATATGTAGTTAAAGGATTAACTTAAAATAAGGTCTATTTATTAATAAATTAGCTTATAAAATAAGGTAAATAAATATACTTTAGTATATAGTCTAATTGCTTTCTTCTTAGCAAGCTATACCTGTATATATAGCTTTTAAAATCGATTCTATCACTGTCGGTCCACCCGTAACGCGAGGCACGGCACGTAAATATCGTGATATGCTTGTTGCGTTAGTAGGTGGTTGATTGATTAGAAGGTAAGTCGACAGCACCTTGTGGTGCTATTGACCTTCCTTCGGTTCGCCTAACCTAATTGGGACTAGCTTAGTCACGTGACCTACAAAGCGAACGAAAATGTACTAACACTAGAGCCACTTTAAAAAGTGCTCAAAAACGCAGTCTCCTCTAAACATATACAAGTTGCCTAATTAGGCCTAGTCCGTCTATATTCCTCCAATATGCTAGTATGCCCTTATATATCCTCCCCGCTAGTATGCTAATATGCCCTTATAATCCTCTACTCTAGTATATCCTTATATACCCGTATGCCCTTCTATATGCTTATATGCCCTTTATTCACGTTCTACCCACTCCTCCACTTCCAATTGCATTGTGTTCGTATCGATTAGTCGTTTGAGGGCATTCGAGGACTTAGAATTCGATTTCGTCATAGCATTTGCAAGGTTCGATTTGCCCTTAATCCACTTAACTTCTGCGATTTCCCTACGTTTATACGCCTAGCAGAGGCACATAATATCGATTATAAGGCGCTTCTCTTGCGTAGTACCCAATTTGACTAAGCATTCGTACAATAACTTGGAATCTATGCAAAGAACTAGTAATAAATCGATTCCTAGCATCTTGTCGATTATAGACTTAACTAAAGCTCTAATATCAAAACCGTGGGCCATTCCGTACAGTTCTAAGGCTAAGACGCTTCTAGTAACTCTCTTGCATTTAGTAAAGGACTAATAAATAATATTTGCATTCCTAGTATCGTCTGCTAAGACTAAAATATACCCGATTTAAGAGGATAAATCCTTGTTATTTGCAAAAGAAGCATCTGTAAAGACAAGTAGCTATAAGGACTCCTTATTTAGCTTTACAAAACGCAATCCTCTAGCGGCATTTTGAATTTGCCATTAAATGCGTTTATTAAGGCTTTTAATGTCTTTTTTAGTTAATTTAACGGCTTAAGCGGCTACTAACAAATCGTATACAGCTTCTAGTTGGCATATAGACGCTATATACGCTCCCCTAGCCCGCTAAGCGACATATTGGTCCTTAGTAGAGAGGTTTTAGCGTACAGTTCCTCTAATACTAGTTATAGTTGCATTTTCACCGCGTACTAGCTTAAGGTTTTTGCATTAGCGCTCTTGCATAAGAGTAATCCTATCGTTTTCAAGGTGTATAATACTATTATTAAATTTGAGATCATAGTTAAGAGTAAGGCGTTCACGCTCCTTAGCCAAGAATTTAGCCTTCTACAATTAAAGTTGTTCCTGCTTTGCGAATTCGTCATCTCTTACAAATAGCGTATCATTTGTCTATAATCCGACAACACTAAAAGGTCTAATATTATATAATAGGCAAGGATCGTATATAAACTAACTTATAAATAGCTCCTTAACGTAATAGGAGTAATACGTCTTAAACTAGTGGTTTCTAGCCTCTAGTACGCTATATAGTAGTTTAATAACCTTTAAGACTAAATTGTCCTCCAAGTGTAATTATTTAGCAAGCTTTTAAGGTAGTTTAATGTAAAAATCGCAGTTAAGGAGAGTTGTCGACTAGATATAAGCTTATAAAATATCACGTAAGTATAATCTTACAGTTTCTTGTACAATTATAGCAATGCAAAGGATAATCCTCTAGCTAATACGCTAAATAGTTAATAATTGCGTTAATATAATATGCTTATCCTCGTCGTTATAGGCCTATACAACAAGCCTCGATTTTGTAAAGGCTATATTAGTGCCTTTATTCTTCACCTCATCAATGAACTTGGAGTTAAAGATGCGCACTCCCTTTAGTACATTAGATGCTACTTCAAAAACACCCTTTTCCAGTAAACCTAAGACCTCTAATTAATAAGAGGTCTAGAATTAAACATTATCCTATAAAAATATAAAAATATCAAGGTTCTTGCGTGGTCGTCCTCTACTACGCTTTACCGGTAAGGGTCTATTAAAAGGCTCTTCACTTGCGGGTTCCACTTTAGTATTAGTAAAGTATAGCTTAACTAAGGTAAAGCGGAAGGTCGTATTGCCATGTGGTAATGCTAATATGCAAGATTCGCCATTTATTGCTATAAGCTTGTAAGGACCCTCCTAGCTTCCTAATTAGCCAGTATTCCCCTCACGCCAAACTAAGACGTTAAAATTGAGGGTAAGCTTATAAATTATAGCTATACTAGGTCCATTTCGTGTGTTAATTGCGTCATTGACCTGGCGTTTAGCTTTAAGTTTTTGTACTTCTGCTATAGCCTTTTTGATAGCTAAGGCCTTTTAAGCAATTAATAGTAATAGAGGGTCGTATTCGGTGATTCGTGGGTAAGCACTATAAACTAGAAGTGTAAGTACGAGCCCATCAAGTCCTGCTATATCATTAATAGCTTTAAAGGCCATTTGTAGTGCTATATCCTTGCTAATACCAGGTATTTTAGCAATAATAATAGAGTATGCCTAGCAAATCGGTCTATAGTAGCGCTCGACGATTCCCACAAAATTATAAGCTTTAACAAGTACAATTTTGACCTTTAAGCCTATAGCGGTTGCATATTAGCCAAATTCCTTGCTAATAAAGTTTTTACCGGCATCTATAATAATTTGGTTAAGAGGGCCTAAATATATATCAATTTAGCAAGCTTTAAGTGCATCCCAAGTATGCTTTGCACTAATATTTTATAGCTATTTGCTAGCTTGATATCGTATACCCTCGTCGACAACATATAATACTAGCTTCCTTATAATATAAAAGACGTCGATTATAATACAATAGTTAAAGTCCACATCGTCTTTAAAGCTAAATTTGAATCGTCTAAGTGATTAGCCGTGTTTTTGGCAATGCTTGCAGTATTTTGTAAAGTATTTTAGAGCCTCCTTATCGACATCATAGCTTGCTTGTTCTAGAATGTCTTATAGCCGACGGACTAATAGATGGCCGAACCTATAATGTAGTCGTTGCAATTTAACGTTAGTTAAAAAGCAAGGGTTATATATGAAGGATTTTGCAATAAAAGACTAAAGATAGGTGTCTTATAAGATGAAGGAATAACTAAATCGTCGTACTACTAGTACGCTATTGCTAGTTAAGGTAACTAATAAATTAGTGAGGTTATTAAAGTAAACTCCTAGCTTGTCTATATCGGCTAAGCTAAGTAGAAATAGAGTCTTTGCATACATAATATGGAATTCTACTTAACTAATTAGTGTTTCTACTATTGCAAATCTAATAAATGACGTGGAGCTAATGCCGAACTATACCTTCACCTGTCCTTTAGTGTTTTTATTAAGGGTAATGCTATTAGTACGTTATAAAGCCTAGAATTGTCCATATCCGGCAATAGAGTATTTAGAGGCTCTAGTGTCAATTACGACTTTATAAAAATGGTATAAGTTATATTTAAACATACTTTTAGTAGTAAAAGTGTTAGTCTCATCCTTTAGCTTAAAGGAATTAATAAGTGCTTAGGCCGTAAGTTAGTGCATAAGAGCTTAGTTATTAAGCTCCTTTATAAGTACTTTTGCATGAGGACTCCTTGCATAAGATGGTTCAGTTAAGAGGTGCTCGACTAAAGTAAAATATAAATCCGAATGCTATTCCTCTAATACTTCTTCTTCCTCTATATCCACTAAAAGGGTTGCAAAAGCATCACCTAATTTGTCTTTACTATTATCATCTTTACCCTCGAATTCGGCCATATGCTATAAATAAGCACTAGAAAATCGTTTCTCAAAGTCACGGGATCCACAAGCCTTATTAGTGAATCGACTAAGGTTTTTAGCCCTAAATCGAGCCTTTTCTGCTTCCTATTCCTCTTACGTATGCTTCTAAGAACGGCAATTTGGCTTTTTGCAAATAAAGCATAAATTTCGGGTATCCGTACAATTATTGCAGTTGTAGCGGTTACTACCGGATTTGTAATAGTAAGGCCTATTTGTGGTAGATTAGTAAAGTCTATATCGGCTATAGCTACAGTTGCGATCGTTCGACTAGTTCGAATAATATTGTCGATCGGTATAATAGGTTTCGGCAGGTGGGTTCTTAGCCTTATAAGTAGTAATCGAAGACTATAGCTTGTTAATAAAGATGCCTAAGTCTTATAAGGGATCCGCAAGTGCATATCGACACGCTAAAACACCTTAGCAAGCTAGTATAAGCTTGTTATAGAAGTGGGCATCACTTCGTAAGTCGGGTAGTAAACCATATTTCAATGCGTACATCTTATTAGTCAAGATTTGTACATGCTCCTTTGTCGATTTTGATAAGTTTTAGAGTGCAATTGAAGTAAGTGTAAGGCCGTTCTATTCGTTTAAGGTAGCTCGCTATGCAAAGGGTCCTTCAAAGAAGTTGCGCAAGTAAGTACAAGCTTCGGTGAAGGTCTTTCGGGATAGCTAGTGGCTATAATATTAATCCTAGGCTATACCCTTTAATATAATAGGGAAAGCATTAACTAGATCCTTCTTATCAAGGCCATATCGACGGCAAATGTTATAAAAGATAGAAAGCTTATAATCAAGGCTCCTTAAACTATCGTACTTTTGCTCTTCGGTATAAATCTTAGCCACGCTTGCGATTATAGTTGCCATAGCGCTTGATTATACGCCAGCTTAAGGTTAAGGATTTTGAGGGTTTTAAGGATTTTAAGGGTTCTAAGGGTTCTAAGGGTTTTAAGGGGTTTAAGTGTTCTAAAGTGGCGAATTGGCTAGGACTAGGAAACCGCTATATGCTAGCATAAATTGAATAGGTTTAACCTTTAGCAAAAGGCGTCGATCGTGGAAGGAATTTCCATTTAAAGCTATAGTAATCTAAACTAAAGTAATTATACCTTTTAAAAGATTTAAATTGCAGTCTACTACATCCTAATTAGTCTATACGTGCTAAGTCTCCTTAGTAAGGGTATTGTGAAGGACATTAGTAAGTAGGACTCCCTAGCCAGCTAGTGCCACATATACGCCACCGCAACGTAAGTATTTGCGTAGCTATCGTTAGTAATAAGTCCTTAATCGCTTAAAATCATCGGTCTTAAAGTCCTTAAAGTCCTCCCGGTATAATTCTTATAAGTTCTTATCGCTTATATTATACTTGGTGTAAAGCTCGAGCTGTCACGGATGCAACTTCAAGGCTTGGAAAGCAGGGTAGAAGGGTCTCATATTCGACTATACAAAGCTAAGGAAGGAAGGAGAAGGAAGGAGGACAAGAAGCCCCCTAAATATCCCTGGGGCGCGCTAACCCTCCAGCCTTAGC